>ERZ808041.873-NODE-873-length-15859-cov-5.059118_pt1 | contig 15859 bp, 13 predicted proteins | sample MGYA00380192_ERZ808041 | MGnify/ENA primary metagenome ERZ808041 (study PRJEB31490, sample SAMN06133412) | mouse gut metagenome | isolation source: Z1_1 | host: mice | place: China: Chengdu | collected 2015-05 ... | reverse complement strand
CGCCATTGCGAGAATCTGACCCGCAACCGTAGCGACGGCGGCGCCCTTTACACCCATTTTAGGCATACCGAGCAAGCCGAAAATCAAAATTGGATCGAGGATTATATTCGTAATCGCACCGATGCCCTGTGTGATCATATTAAAGATCGTCACACCCGTAGCCTGCATAATACGCTCCGTTGCAAGCTGCAAAAAACAGCCGAACGAGAATACGCAGCAGACGCTTAGATACTGCGTGCCCATTTCGACGATCTCCGGGTTAGAGGTAAACATGCGGAAAAAGTCGTCGGAAAACAAACCGCCGACAATCGCAAAAACAATCCAGCTCAACACTGCGAGCATAATGCCGTTTTCAGCGGCTGCGTTGGCGTCCTCAAAATTGCGTTCGCCCAGCCGCCGTGACAATAACGAATTGATGCCAACGCCTGTGCCGACCGCTACAGCAATGATCAGATTTTGAATCGGAAATGCTAAAGACACGGCTGTCAGAGCGTTTTCGCTGATTCTGGAGACAAACACGCTGTCTACAATGTTGTATAGCGCCTGAATCAGCATCGATACCATCACCGGCAGCGACATGGATACCAAAAGCTTTCCAACAGGCTGTATCCCCATTTTGTTTTCTTTTCTTGCTTCCATACTCCCATCCTTTAACAAAAGCTGTCTATATATCTGTACATCTCAAACATTCACTTTGCTGAGATAAAGGCCCGGATGACCATCCGGGCCTTTCATCGATCCGTTTACTCCTTTGGCTCGTCAATGGCCGCCACTGTTGGCGCTTGGGCGCCGGCCGCCGTCTCCTCCGGCGCAGCTTCCTCATTGACTTCGCCGCTGTCCTCAGGCGCAGTGGGCGACTGCCCCTTAAGCGACGCGCCGCAGTGCGAGCAGTAGAGCGCATCGCGCGGATTCTCTGACATACAGTCCGGGCAGCGCAAAACCTTGCGCATCTCGTCCAGCTTGTCCTTCAGCTCTGCAAGCTCTGCGAGCTGTGTCTCAATCTCGGCAACGCACATCCCGACGAGTTCCTCATTCTGCGTGCCGGACTTGTTCAGCTCATAGATTATTTCGCCAAGCTTGAGATAATTTGCGTCGATCTGGCTTTTCATCTGCGTAATCTGCATGCGCAGTTTTGCCTGCTCCGCAACCTCCTGCGCTTTGCTGCCAGCGACACCTGCCAAATCTTTTGCCTTTATAATCAGTTCGTCAAATTTTCCCATGCTGAAAGCCTCCTATCCTTTGAATTAGTATGCATTATACACCATCCGTCCGATATTTACAAGCCGCTGTCCTGATAAAACAGGCGTACGCGCTGCTTGCGGCGCAGCGCCTCGTCAAAGCGCCCAATATACTCTGTCGGGTGCTTATAATTGTACACCCGCTCGATCCTGCCCGTTTTCGGGTGGCGCAGCTTTGTCGAAGCGCCCGCGCCAACAGCAAGAATCGTATGTGTTTCGTCCATAATGTATGTATTGTAAAGGCCCTCTGTTCCCACAGCGGCATAGCCGACGTTCTCAAGACTGGCCAGCGTGCCCGTTTGGCGATAGAGGTAATATGGATGCAGGCCGGCCGCTACACATGCGTTTCGGGCATAGCCAACCATGCCGCCGACAAGCTCCAGCTCGCTGCGCGCTTCGTCAAAGGTCAACCGCGACGCGCGTTTGACCGTCAGCGTATGGACGGTGACGTTTTCCGGATGGAGCGCAAGCACACCGTCCACGCTTGCGGCAAAGCCCTCCGGAGTATCGGCGGGAAGTCCGGCGATCAGGTCGGTGTTGATACAGTCAAAGCCAGCCGCGCGCGCCATTGCAAACGCTTCAAAAAACTGTGCCGACGTGTGGCGGCGGCCGATGGCGCAAAGCACTGTATCCGAAAGCGTCTGCGGGTTGATGCTCACACGCCGCGCTCCGCCGGCATAGATAGCGCGCAGCTTTTGAGGCGTGACCGTATCGGGCCGTCCCGCCTCCACCGTGTATTCCCACAGCCCGGACAGGTCGAACCTGTCTGCAACCGTTCCCATCACGCGAGTCAAATCTTCGGCTGACAACGTTGTCGGCGTCCCGCCTCCGAAATAAACCGTGCGCAGACGCAGCCCCAACTCCTTTGCCAGACAGCCTGTGTATTCCAGTTCCTCGCAGAGCCTGTCCACATACGCGGGAATCAACGCCGCGTCGCGTTCGACCGACTGCGAAACAAACGAACAGTACGCGCAGCGTGTCGGACAGAACGGCACGGAAACATACAGCGAAAAGCTGTCAGGCGTTGAACGGGAGAGCAGCGGCTGTTCAATACGCGCTGTTTGCAGCGCGAGGTCAAATTTTTCCCCGCTCACAAGACTGCCGTCCATAAACCGCCTGCGAAGTGCGCCGTCGTCCGCGCCGCGCATAAGCTCTGTCATGAACAGCCGCACGGGACGCACGCCCGTCAGTACGCCCCACGGCGGACAGACCCCCGTCGCCCGCGACAGCAGGCGGTACAGCATCACGCCAAACATGTGTTCCATTTCCCCTGGCGTGCAGCCCGGCGCCGCCGTTTCTTCCGGCGCGCTGTGCAGCCGCCCCGACGCCTCCCGATAAGAAACCGTCAGCACGCCGCCGCACAGGCGCGCGCCGAGGGCCGGCGCGCCGCAGGGCGCTCCCTCCTGAAAGACGACCTTCTCCCCGGGAAAAAACATCTGCGCGACGCGCGACAACTCGTAACCGAACGCGTGCCCCTCAATAAAAAGCGTCATAGCCCGGTTTCCTGTTGATGTATGGGTTGCTTCTGCGCTCGCGCGCAAGCGTCGTTTCAGGCCCATGACCGGGCAGCACGCGGTAATCGCCTTCCAGCTTCGAAAGCTTTTGCAGCGACGCCATCATTTCCTCGTAATCGCCGCCATACAAGTCGATGCGGCCGATATCTCCCGCAAACAACGTGTCGCCTGTAAAGAGAACGTCGCCGCACCGGTAAGTCACGCCGCCGGCCGTATGTCCCGGCGTGTCGATCACCTCAAATGTCATGCCGCCGACTGTGACCCTGTCGCCCTCATCGAGACGCTCGTCGGGCGTCAGGATGTAGTCCTCATCAGTCATGCCGCGCATGATCGCCAAACTTTTTTTGCGGTCGGCCAGCATCTCCTCGTCGCCGCGTCCGATCGCCAGCTTGCAGCCGAATGTGTCGCGCAGCGCGCGCACCGCGCCGATATGATCGTAGTGGCCGTGTGTCAGCAGAATATATTCCGGCCGAAGCTTCTGCCCGCGCAGAAACGAAATCAGCTTTTCAGCCTGAAAACCTGGATCGATCACAGCGCAGACATCGCCGTCCGCCGCGATATAACAGTTTGTGCCCATCGTTCCGACAGGCATGGTGTATATTTTCATGATTGCTTCTCCTTCACGATTTGGGTCCTGTTTGAACGGAACGATTCGGCTGTTTTCCTTTCAAACCTTCCCTGGCCGCTTCATGATTTCATCGGTGTCGAGGATGACCGTCACCGGCCCGTCGTTTTCAATGGAAACGAGCATATCCGCACCAAAACGACCGGTCTGCACAGACGTAACACCCGTGTCTTTGACCGCCGCCACGAACCGCAGATAGAGCGAATCGGCCGTTTTCGGCCCGGCAGCCCCGGTGAACGACGGACGGCGGCCGTGGCGCGTATCGGCGCACAGTGTGAAATTTGAGACAACGAGCATCCCGCCGCCGATATCAAGCAGAGATCGGTTCATCTTCCCCTGCTCGTCTCCAAAAATACGCAGGTTAGCCGCCTTTTCCGCCAGAAAATCGGCTTCCTCCACGCCGTCGCCGTCGACAACGCCGAGCAACACAGCAAGCCCCTGACCGATTTTCCCGACGACCTCATCGCCGATTCTGACGGATGCAGACGAGACACGCTGCAAAACTGCCTTCAATCAAAGCCCTCCTTCCAGTTTATTCCGGTGTCTCACTGCGCAGACCGTGTGACGCGCTCCACACCGGGAATCTTCTTGAGATTGTTGATAATAAAATTGAGCTGATCGATGTCGCTGACGGTAAATGTTACCGTGACGACGTTCTCGCCTGTTTTTACTTCGCGCGCCATCAGCGTGCTGATTGAAATGCGCATCGAAGAAAGAGCGACGGAGATATCGGCCAAAGCGCCCAAGCGGTCGTCCGTGACAATTTCGATTGTGCTCTTGAAGTGCTCGCGCTTGGCCTGGTCGAGCGCCCATTCGGCGCGCACCCAACGTTCGGCGTTGTTTGGGTCATTGATTGAATTGATCACGTTGGGGCAATCTTTTTTGTGGATTGAAACCCCGAATCCGCGCGTGACAAACCCGATGATCTCGTCGCCTGGAAGCGGGTTGCAGCAGCGCGCAAATTTGACCAGGCAACTGTCAAGCCCTTCCACGATGACGCCGCCCGACGCGCCTCTGACACGATGCTGCTTAACAGGCGCCGGGCTGGGCGCCGCGTGCGGGTCTGTGCGGTACATGCGGATAAACGTTTCCTTGATGCGCGGCATGATTTTTGAAAGCAGCACGCCGCCATATCCAATGGCGGCCAGAAAATCGTCAGCAAGCTCGAAGTGCTGCCGCTTGGCGATCGCCGACAAAAACTCCGGCAGCTTTCCGTCGGGCAGCGTGATCATATTGCGGCGGAATTCCTTTTCAAGCTCGCTGCGGCCCTGCTCGATGTTTTCCTCGCGGCGTTCCTTTTTATACCAGTTGCGGATCTTGTTGCGCGCCTCTGTCGTTTTGACGATTTTAAGCCAGTCGCGGCTTGGCGCATGATCCTTCGCGTTCGTCGTGACAACCTCGATGATCTGACCGGTACGCACCGGCGTATCGAGCGCGACAATGCGCCCGTCGATTTTCGCGCCGACCATCCGGTTGCCGACCTCGGTATGAATAGCGTATGCAAAGTCGATCACCGTCGAGCCGACAGGCAGGCTGATGACATCGCCCTTCGGAGTGAACACAAATACCTCCTCGGGCGAAAGATCGCTTTTAATCGACCGCACAATATCCTCTACGTCGTCAGCTTCCTTCTGGTTTTCAATCAACTGGCGAATCCACGCAAGCCGCTCCTCCAGCTTGTCGCGTCCGGTGACGCCGGCTTTATACTTCCAGTGCGCCGCGATGCCGTATTCAGCGGTGTGGTGCATATCCCAGGTACGAATCTGTACCTCGAACGGTATCGCCTCCTTATCGATGACCGTCGTATGCAGAGATTGATACATATTCGGCTTGGGTGTGGAAATATAATCCTTAAACCGGTTTGGCAGCGGCCGGAACAGGTCGTGGATGATGCCCAGGATATTGTAGCATTCATTGACAGAATCGACGATAATGCGCACTGCATAAATATCGAAAATTTCTTCAAACGCTTTTCCCTGAATATACATTTTGCGATAGATGCCATAAACGCTCTTAACACGTCCATCGACATAAATATCGTTGTATTCTGCCGCCAGCCGCTCGCGAATTTTATCCTTGATCTTCTCCAAAAAGCTTTGGCGGTCGGCGCGTTTAAGCTCCAGCATTGATTCAATCTCATGGTAGGCCACAGGATCAAGATAGCGCAGGGAGATGTCCTCCAATTCCTCCTTGACTGCCCGGATACCAAGCCGGTGTGCCAGCGGCGCATAAACCTCCATGGTTTCAAGCGCCTTATCGCGCCGCTTCTGTTCGGGCATCACCTCGATCGTGCGCATATTGTGCAGGCGGTCCGCCAGCTTGATGATGATGACGCGTACATCCTGTGCCATCGCCAAAAGCATTTTCCGCACATTTTCCGCCTGCTGCTCCTCGCGCGATGTAAAGCTGATCTTTCCGAGTTTTGTCACACCGTTGACCAGCAGCGCCACATCGGTACCAAACTGCTTTTCAACCGCCTCGCTTGTGATATCCGTATCTTCCACAACGTCATGCAGCAGCGCGGCCTGGATACATTCGCTGTCCATACCCAGGTCGACAAGGATAATCGCAACCGCAATCGGATGCGAAATATACGGCTCGCCGGAAACGCGGCACTGCCCATTATGAGCGTCATTGGCAAGCTGATAGGCTGCCATGATCTTTTCGCGGTCATACACGCGGCCGCTCCGGTCGATCGCCCGCTGCAAATCGTCTATAACATAGTAATTCATCTGACAAGGCCTCCATTGCGGGCCGAAGCCCGCAGAAGGGGCGTCATTCACGCCCCGCGGCGGGCTTTGCAAGCCCGCGCAGAATCTTGGATTGGGAGATATCCACCTTGCGCGGATTGGCCACAACGGCGACGTTTTTTGTGCCCCCGCTGTGTTCCCGGGTGATCAAATGCATTTCATCGAGCACATCGATTGCGATCTTGACCTTACACAGGCACGAAATATTGCCCTGTAATTTTGCATAGATCATTTCATCCGGCGCGCGCAGATTTCCTTTTGTACGCAGATAACGGTATACCACCGCAATATCCTCCCGATCGGGCACTGCGGCCGCCCGCGCCGGCGGCTCGACCGGCTCGCTGCGCACAAGACGCTGGTACACCTGTTCGGAATGATGGATTTTATCATAGTCTATTCCGGAAAGGTGGATATCGCGCACCTTGACGGAAACGCGCTGCTCCCCATTCCATTCATTTACATCAACCGTAACCGCCAAATCCACTGTTTCACCGATTGTATAAGGAAAATTGGCCTGCGTCATACCAAAGTAAACGGCATAAAATACACATCCGTCCCCACAGAAACGCAGCCGTACATGCTTGCCGTCGCCGATTGCATAAATTCCCTGCAAAACACAGCTGCGGATTGTAAAGACAGGCGGTTCGTTTCCTGAGCCAAACGGCTCCAGCATAGACAGCGGCGCGATCTCCTCAACTGTTAACTGGCGCGGCGAAATAGCACAGTCGATGTTGATTGTCTGCTGCGGCATATCGGGATAGTGAGAAGCCGCCCAATCGTTGATTGCATTTTTAAACACCTTGAGATTTGCCATTGATACCGTCAGTCCGGCCGCCTGATTATGGCCTCCATAACGGATCAAAAGCCGCGAACAGGCGTCGATTGCGTCAATAATCGAAAAGCCTTCGATGCTGCGCGCGGAACCGCGCGCCACATCCCCTTCAACAGAAAAAACAATGCAGGGCTTGCCGAACCGTTCCACCATACGGGAAGCGACAATTCCCACGACGCCGTGGTGCCAGCCCTCGCCATGGATCACAATGATACGGCGGCCAAGTTCCTCTGTCTGCGCATCAAGCTGGTTCATTATTTGCCGCACTATCTGATCCTCGACTGCGCGGCGCTTCTCATTGAGTGAATTGATGTCGCCGGCGAGTGTTTCAGGCTCGTCACAGCCGCCCGAAAAAAGCTCGACAGCATTGTCGACGCAGTCAAACCGGCCGGCTGAATTGATACGCGGCACAATCCCATACGCAATATTTTCACACGACAACTGCCGGTCCGCCATGCCGCAAACGCGGATCAGCGCGGCCAAGCCCTCGTTATCCGTGCTTTGCAGGCTTTCCAGACCGCGCCGTACAATGGTCCTGTTCTCGCCGATGAGCGGTACGATATCTGCAACTGTGGCTACGGCGATCAGATCGCCATACTGCTCAAGCATCAAATCACCATCGTCGCCCTCCAACGCACAAATAAGCTTGAACGCCACGCCGATTCCGGCGAGGTATTCACAGCCGCTTTCATCGTCCAGGCGATGGGGATCGACAACTGCTACTGCCTGCGGCAGCATATCGCGCGGTTTATGATGGTCGGTGACAACAACGTCTATGCCGATGGAGGCGGCAAAAGCAACCTCGTCGACAGCTGTAATTCCATTGTCAACCGTGATCACAAGCCGCACACCGTCGTCACGAATGATCTGCAAAGCCTCGCGGTTCAGGCCGTAGCCTTCCCTGTCGCGATGCGGAATATAATAACAAACGTCGGCCCCGGCCGACTCAAGATAACTGTAAAGCACGACGGTCGACAGTATCCCGTCGCAATCATAATCTCCGTAAACAGCGATTTTTTCACCTTCTGCAATCGCCCGCCGGATGCGCTTCACCGCCCTGTCCATATCGCGCAGCGCCATCGGATCGGTCAGGGCGCAATCCCCTGTCAAAAACCGCCTGATTGCTTCCTGTGTATCAAAGCCTCTGCCAGCCAAAATCCGAACCGCCAGCGGCGGCAGTCCAAGCGCCTTCGCTGCATGCCGCGCGGCTTCGTCGTCGGCCTGCCGGATATTCCAGCGTTTGATCGGCACATCGATTCCCCCGTTTATGATACGCCCCCGCGCGGCGGCGCGCCCAGGTCATATCATCAATATGAATGAAATGATTGTACCACTTTTTTGCATAAAACACAATATCCGCCTGCAAGCCTTCTGATGTAAGCGATGCGGGCAGGAACGATGTTTCAAATGATACACAGCCAAAAACGTCAAAGCGGCGCGGGAAAACCCGCGCCGCAAAAAATCTGTTTCGTTTTACGCCTCAGAAGGACCGGCCTCATAGACGACGCCGGATTCCTCATTGACAGGCTCCTGCGCTTCTTCCTGCTGCTTCTTGTCCTCGTTCAGCGCGCGGATCGACAGGCTGACACGCTTCTTTTCCGTATCAAGCTCGGTGATCTTGACCTCGACCTCCTGGCCGATCGAAAGTACATCGGAGGGCTTATTGACGCGCTCATTTGAAATCTGGCTGATATGAATCAGACCGTCGATGCCCGGGATAATCTGCGCAAAAGCGCCGAACGGCGTCATGGAGACAACCTTGACCGTGCAGACCGTACCGACCGCATAATCCTTCTTCATGATTTCCCACGGGTTGTCCTCGGCCTTTTTGAAGCCAAGAGAAATTTTCTTGTTTTCCGCGTCAATATCCTTGATGTATACGTCAACCGTGTCGCCCACATTGACGACCTCGGACGGATGCTTAATACGGTGCCAGCTCAACTCGGAAATATGAACCATGCCGTCCACGCCGCCAAGGTTGACAAACGCGCCGTAGCTCGTGAGCGATTTAACGACGCCTGTATAATGGCGCCCGATCTCGACCTCCTGCCAGAACTTGTCCTCAAGCTCTTTGCGCTGCTCGCGCAGAACAGCGCGAATAGAACCGACCGCACGCTTGCGCTGGCGGTTGACCTCGAGGATTTTGAAGTTGACCTTCTGCTTGAGCAGGTCATCAAGGCTGTCGCTGCGGGACAGGGTCGCCTGCGAGGCGGGAATAAAGACCTTCACACCGTTGGTCAAAGCGAGCACGCCGCCCTTGATCACCTCGACGACTGTACCCTCAAGGATTTCATCCGTATCGACAGCGTTCATGACCTTCTCAAAGCCTGCAATCGCGTCGAGACGCTTTTTGGAGAGCATAACCGTGCCTTCCACATCGTTGACGCGTACAACCAGAAGGTCGAGCGTATCGCCGACCTTAACAAGATCCTCAGGCTTCGCGTTCGGATCGTCTGTCAGCTCGGACAGCGGGACATAACCGGCGTGTTTGGTGCCGATATCGACAGAAATTTCATTCGGGGCGATCCCTGTCACAACGGCAGTTACTTTCTCTCTGTTATCTATCGTCTTAAAAGACTGATTCAACATCTCCTCGAAAGAAAGCTCGTCCTGATCCCTTAGAATCTCACTCATGGTTTTATGTACCTCCTTAATAATCCACGCCGGCGTAGACGCTCCGGCTGTGACGCCAACCCTAGTATGCCCGTTAAAGTCGCAATCATACAATTCCTTTGCCGATTCGACTAAAAAAGTTTCGCAAAATTCCCCACAAATCTGCGCAAGCTTCACGGTATTTGAACTGCGGCGGCCACCCACCACCACCATCGCATCGTTTTCGGCGGCCAATTTCCCTGCCTCGCGTTGGCGTCTCTCAGTAGCAATACATATTGTATCAAATATTCGAAGGTTTGTACACACTTTTTTAAGTTTTTCTACACTTTTTTCCCATTCCGACACTGAAAAAGTCGTTTGTGAAAGTAAAACAAAGGCTTTATTTCTATTTTTTTCCAAAAATGGATACAAATTTTTAAGCGCATCAGCATTTTTAAACGTCAAATGGCGCTCACAGAAACCCTCGATTCCCTGTACTTCCGGATGTGAAGGATCACCGGCAATCAAAATAATGCTGTCTTTTGCGTATGCCGCGGCCAGCTTATGTATCTTCTGCACATATGGGCAGGTCGCATCGACGACCTCACAGCCCATTTCAGCCAGCGCATGATAGACCGACGGCGGCACTCCGTGCGATCGAATAATGACCGCACGTCTGTCTATATTGTCCTCTACACGCTCAATCGCCGGTATCCCTGCCTTGTAAAGTTTAGCTACAATCTGTGGATTATGGATCAGTTCGCCGTAAGTACAGGCGGGCCGGCCGGACCGGACCAGCTCCATCGCAAGATCATACGCACGCTGAACGCCAAAGCAGAAGCCCGCCGTCCTTGCAACCGTTACGCTCATGCCTGTTCCTCCAGAAGCCTGACAATTTCATCCATAATCAACCGGCTGGCGGCTTTGATTTCACGCGGCGCGGCGTTAGCCTGTGAAAAACCAAGGCGCTCATACGGAATCAGCGGGCCGTAGCGGATGGTGAGCCGTGTACGAAAGCGCAGTTCTTTCCCATAGCATACGGCGCATGGCAGCACAGAAGCGTTCGTCTGTGAAGCGATCATCGCCACCCCGGACTTGGGCTTTCCCGGCGTCCCGTCCTTTGAGCGCGTCCCCTCTGGAAACATGCCCAGGACGGCGCCGCTGCGAACCACTTGTTCGGCCCACTCAACCGCGCCTGTGTCGCCCTTGCCGCGTTCCACCGGGAAGGCTCCAAGCCTGTGGAGCAGCCAGGAAAACAGTTTCCCCTTCTGGAACAGCTCCACCTTCGCCATATAGCGGATCGGTGCGCGCACGCCGGCAGCCACAAAGATCGGATCCATATTTGTACGGTGATTTGCGGCCAGGATATAGCCGCGATCCCGCGGAACATTTTCGCGCCCGACAATTTCTACATGATACATCACCCGGATCCAGATCATACAAAGCCACCAGCAGAAACTATAAAACATGGGCAAGCTGCTCCTTCACAAGTTTTAAAAGGATATCGATCGACCGTTCAAGCGTGTTGCCGGTGGTATCGACCAGTAAGGCGTCGCGCGCCTGTTTAAGCGGCGCAATCGCACGGTTTGTATCGCTTTCATCACGCTTTCGGATATCCTCAAGAACCTCCTCATATGTGACGGACCTGCCCTTTGCGGTCAACTCATCGAAACGCCTGCGCGCGCGATCCTCCACAGACGCCGTCAAAAAAATTTTGACCTGTGCGCGCGGCAGCACGACCGTTCCGATGTCGCGACCGTCCATCACAACATTGTGCTCCATTGCAAGGTTCTGCTGAAGCGCAAACAAAAATTGCCGCACCGCCGGCAGCGCGCTGACATTGCTCGCCGCCATGGAAATTTCCGGCCGCCGTATTTCCTCGGAAACATCGTATCCGTTGAGGTATACGCGCTGCGTCCCGCTTTTATCGTGACGCAGCTCGACCTTTGCGCTCATAAGCAATCGCTCCACTCCGGCCTCGTCCGTTGTCTCTATGCCGTTGGCGGTGGCATATAGCCCGACCGCGCGATACAGCGCGCCGGTATCCACATAGATATATCCAAGCCGTTCGGCGATCGCGCGTGCAATCGTACTTTTTCCTGCGCCAGCCGGACCGTCTATCGCGATAGAAACCATGCTTCTTTACTCCCTTTATCCATTGTCGGCCGCAGCAATGGCCGCAGCCGCGAGAAATGCTGTTGAAAAGGCAATCTGCAGGTTGAATCCGCCGGTGAACGCATCGACGTCAACCACCTCGCCGATCGGATAAAGCCCTCTGATCAGCTTGGACTCCATGCTCTTGGGATTAATCTCCCGAGCGCTGATTCCACCTGAAGTGATCACTGCCTGCTCGATCGGCGCAAACGCCTTCGGAGTGACCGGCAGCGCCTTCAAAAGCGCCGCGAAAGCGCGGCGTTCGGCCTGCGTTATGGAATGCACCTTTTTCTCCGGCGCAACGCCGGACAATCGAACCGCCACCGGGATCAGCTTGCGCGGCAAGAGCCGGTCAAGCGCATTGATAAAATCCCGGTTCCTGTTCTCCGCGAAATCCCGCAGGAGCCGCGCGTCAAGCTGCTGCATATTGAGCGCCGGCTTTAGATCGATCTCTATGCGATACGCGCCGGGATCCTCCTTAATATAGGAGGAAGCCGACAACACCAATGGTCCCGAAACGCCGAAATGTGTAAACAGCATCTCCCCCATTTCGGAAAATACAGCCTTGCCCGCCGCATTTTTTAGCGTCAGCGTCACATTTTTCAGCGACAACCCCATCAATTCAGCGCACCATTTCTCACTCGCTTCGATAGGGACGAGCGCAGCGCGCGGCGATACGACCGTATGGCCGAGACGCTCGGCAAGGCGGTATCCATCGCCGGTCGAGCCGGTTCCCGGATAGCTCATGCCGCCCGTGGCCAGTACAACCGCGTCGGCCATACATGTTCCGCCATTTTCCAGCCGCACGCCGCGCACAGCGCCGTCCTCGGCCAGAATCTGAGAAACGCGTGCGCCCATGCGTATACAATCCTTACCCGCGAAGCGGATCAGCGCGTCGGCAATATCCCCGGCCCGGTCCGAAACCGGGAATACCCGGTTTCCCCGTTCCGTTTTCAGCGGCACGCCAAGCGATTCAAACAGGCGTATGGTGTCCTCCGGCGAAAAGGCGCTCGACGCACTATATAAAAAGCGGCTGTTCGTCCGGACATTTTTCAGAAAAACATCCGGCGTACAGTTATTTGTCACATTACAGCGGCCCTTTCCGGTGACAAGCACCTTGCGGGCCGGCCGGGGTCCTCGTTCCAGCACAAGCGCCGGCATACCCGCACGGGCCAGAAAGCCAGCGCAGCACAGCCCTGCGGCGCCCGCGCCGATTACGATGGTTTTAATTGCCACCGGCTCCCTCCCCATGCTTTTCATAAACGTCATATTGATCCCAGATCCGTTCAAGGCGTTCATAGGTCTGGGCGATTTCGCCGCGCTTTTTCAAGCCGACCGCGACAATCAACGCGTTGATGAGCGACAGCGGCGCGACGAGCGAATCGATAAAAGAAACCATATCGCTGCGCGCTACGAGCGTGTGGTCGGCGCCTTCGGCAATCGGCGACTGCATTGAATCCGTCAGAGCAATCACCTTCGCGCCGTTGGTGCGCGCATAATGACACGCCTGTACCGTGCGCCGCGAATAGCGCGGAAAGCTGATGCCGATAAACACATCGTCCGGACCGATCCGCATAATTTGCTCAAACATTTCGCTTCGGCTTGTCGTATTGATAAGGCGTACATTCGGGAAAATATGGTTGAAATAAAAGCTCATAAACTGCGCAAGCGCGGCTGCGGAACGCACGCCAATAATGTAGATGCTGCGTGCCGCGCAGATCGAGTCAACCGCCTGCTCAAAATCTGTACGGCTCGTCTCCTCAAGCGTGCGGCGGATCTTTTCAATATCCTTACCGAGCACCTTGGCCAGAACATCCGCATTCTCGAGCTGATCGCTCGTCACGTCCATCCTCTGCACGGTGGTCAGCTTGTTGCGGATCAATTCCTGAAGCGCCCTTTGAAGCTCCGGATAACCTTCAAAGCCTATCTCAGAGGCAAAGCGCACAACTGTTGATTCGCTCACGCCGACAACCGCGCCCAGCTTTGAGGCCGTCATAAACGCAGCTTTATCAAAATGATTGACAATATATCCGGCAATCAAACGCTGGCCCTTGGAAAAACCCGGCGTCATCTGCCTGATCACTGTCAACAGATCCTGACTCATGTTGACATCCCTTCCTATATCAAAAGCCCGCATGGACTCCACTGTCCCCGCCAATGGGGCGCATCTGCGTTTCGTCTGGGCTGGGACCGCTATTGACTTCTTATCATAACGTAATTTGCAGGAAAAATCAAGCATCCTGCGTAAATACGTCTAAAACCATCTGTTCCGGCGGACGGTGACTCTATGCCGCGCCCTGTCCCATTCAGGGCGTGTCCCCATTGAATCCGTTCTGCTCCCTGTTTGCACAGATGTATTTGCGCAGATAAGCTGCAAGCGGCTCACATGCACGCTGCGCGGTATAAAGCAGCAGCACGATTACAATACCGCCTGCCAGACAACCGACTCTGTTCCATACCGCTGTGGTGGAATCCAAAAGGACAAGCGATGCCGTGATCGCGGACACCGCATTGACGGTCTGAACATGCTGATATGCAGATGTAAAACTACCGCAGTAGCCAAGCAGCAGAATCCCCACAGTGGCATATTGCTGCGGAATCAGCAGATCAAACAGAATTGTGAACAAAGCGATTCCGACAACTGTCGCACAGACGCGGTGCCGTATGCGCTGTACAGCGTCACAAAACGCTGGCTGTGTCAACGACATGACCACAATGGTAATCCAAAGCGATTTTTTCAAATGCAGCGCCTCACCGGCCGCCATTGCCAATGCGATTCCTATCGCCATCCGAAGAATAAACGCACGATTGTTTGAAATACATAGGTCGATCTGCGCGCGAAGCGTGCGCCTCTGCGAAATATTTTTCGCTCGTTTTTGAAAAATGAGCATCGCCGCTGCAATCAGCGTGCCGCCGGCAATCAGGCCCAAAATCCGCAGTATAAAATCGCGGCCTGCCACAGGCGCCGACCGGCAAAACAGAAAGCAAAGCAAGAAATTGATGTGTGGTTTCAACATCGCCGGTTCAGCAAATAAAACCATCAGCAAACATACAAATATAAAATCAATCAGCATCCCAGCCAACAAACCCGGACGAGGCAGCGACGCGACGATCCCGCATATCGGATACAAGGCCAGGATCAAAAGCGCGGCGCAGCCAGGACGGAGCCCCAAATCACATACCGGAAACATCAACAGCCCCACAACCAGCGCCACGCCGGCCAGGACATTGGTCTGACCAAACAAAGCAGCAAAGCCAAGGACAAATCCCAGGATCAATCCAAAGCGTATGGTATTTGTTAATATAATTCTGCTGATTCTCTTGGTTTTTTCGGACAAAGAACCTTCCCCTCCTTATTTAAACGGAAAATATCATAGCAGTTCAAATGCAGGAAAACAAGAACGTAACAATTGTAAATATTTTATGACCTTTTATTGTGTTCCGTTTTTTGGTGAATTGCAAGTGAAATTGCGAAAAAAGTAGTGGAAATTTAAAAGTTTGTTCATTCTTAACAAAAGCAGTCTCCATAAAATAGGAAAAAGGTTGAAGGGCATAGCTTGCCCCTCAACCTTTTTTGATGATGTTCTGAGACTATAGAAACGTAATGGTATTATTCCGTCAAAGATGCATCATAATCACCCGATCGTGTGGGCGCGTCAGATTCAACCCCGGACACAATATCCGGACAATTTTCCGGGTCGAATGGGTCAGGAAATTCGATATGAGAAGCCACGTCAACCCATTCCGTAGAAGCATCGTATTCATACGGTGTCCCATCCTCATTCACAAATACAGGGCTGTCCGGTATTTCAGCCGTTTTAAGCCAATGACTGACCAACGGCCACACAACAACAGCGCATACCAGCAGGAAGATCAAAGCAAGAACAAAATCAACGAGCAGTTGAATCACCGGCATATTCCATAACGCCTTACGAAAGAATAACCGGATGATCATAAAAATAGTCCCCGTAATTAAAAATGGGAGAATCATCCCTAAAAAGACTGACCATATCATTTCGCCGATATGTTCTCCATTCAATATTGGCATACCGTCACACATCCTCAAACAGTCATAGGGTTTTCAGGTGGGCAAGAAAAAGATCGTCAGAGCATTTGTAATCAAGAATCTTGCGGGGGTAGCGGTTCATCCAATC
>ERZ808041.870-NODE-870-length-15912-cov-4.728008_pt1 | contig 15912 bp, 15 predicted proteins | sample MGYA00380192_ERZ808041 | MGnify/ENA primary metagenome ERZ808041 (study PRJEB31490, sample SAMN06133412) | mouse gut metagenome | isolation source: Z1_1 | host: mice | place: China: Chengdu | collected 2015-05 ... | reverse complement strand
TTTCGTGTTTATTGTTAGCAAACTTATTATACACCAAAGTGCTTCATACGGCACTTTTTGTTAAAAACTTGTAAAGTGGTGTGTATTAATTGAGAAGAAATACAATAGTACAAGAGTGAAATGGCGGATTATCTAAAGCAAAATGTGTGAGGCGGAGGTGCGGCTTATGTCTATTGGAATTCATTATGCAAATACAGGTTTGGTGAGACAGAATCATACCGTGATCAATGCGGTAAACAAAAAAGTGATCGGCTGTACTGAGAAAGAGTTAAAAGCGGTGTCAACCGGAACGATGAAAGCTGTCTCGGCGGAGGAATTAGAGACTATACGTAAGAATAAAGAGCAGTTTACATACATCTGCGAAATGGATCGCAGCGCGATCATGAATGCGCCCGGTGTTGGTATTAAGGCAGTCACAAGCGTTGCCAATAACAGTGGCAGCAGCAATACGGTTTACAACATAGACGGTGTTACTTTTACGGCTGCGGAGTTGAGTGCAAGCAGGGAAGTTATGAAGAATGCCATATCCATGCTGCCGACAAAAGGAAGTTCGCTGGATTATAAGGATTATGCGTCTATGGGAATTGCATCCAACATGGTAAGCAGCTATGCGCAAAAAAACCTGACACAAGAGCAGGCCGGAGTTATCAACCAGTTCATGGAAGAGTATTTGGACAGTATGGTGCAGGCGGAGAAGGAGAGGTACAGTGGTGAGAAGTATTTTATAGATCATACGGAGGATGGCGATCAGGGAGCACGAAATCAGTATTATAATGTGAGAAAAATAGACGACAGGAGAATGTATGCTGAACTGAGAGAAATGTTCTTAAGGGAATTGGGCCCGGTGGTCGGCGCCGGGTGGCTTGCGCGTTTGGATGATACGCTTGCGAGAATAGATAACGGAGAAGTTATCAGCCATGGAGTTCGCTCGGCGACGAATAGAAATGTTACATCAAAAGTAAAAGAGCTGTTTGCCGGTGTGGATCTGTATGATGAGGATGCCTTGAGTGAAACATATAAAGAATATCGGAAGCTTATGAAGGCTGTATATGATACTGTGGCAAGTACGAATGCTGGTAATGGGGGAAATGGTATAGCGCAATGGCTGTTTGAGGATGTCAATGCTGCCACATCAAAAATTTCCAATGCGAAAGCCGTAATTGATAATGTTGGCAAAAAAGTAAATTGCAGCGTTTAGCCGAGGTGATTTGAATCACGAGTATTTTTCTGATGGATGAATGAGGGAAGGAGCAGTATCATGGCCTTTCCTCATTTTCATATGGTATAATATATAACTCTATAAAACATTTCCTTTTTCCGGCTATGATTGATATTGTCTGGGACAGGAAGGTGACAATATGAAATGCGGATGCATTTTTGGAAAGAAATTTTATATGAAGACAGATATGAGAAGAAAACAAGTTGGAATCAATCTTGTAGTTATTACGGTTGCGCTATGCGCTGTTGTATACAGATCGGATTTTTAGATGACAGTGCGAGTGTGGATATTGGGAATGTCCATATAGATCTGTCTACCTTTATTGTTGTTCCGAGCTTTAAGATCGTGTCACAGGAGAAAAAGGGACAGTACTTCAATGTTACGTATTCTTTATCCAGAACACATGGTATTATAGAAATTCATGATAATGTCGATATAAAAACTGCGTTGGATGCATGTGACGCTGTGTTTAGTAAGGAAGATTTGGATTATGGTTATTTCCCTTTGCATGGATAAAGGGAGGGGGACAGGAATGAAAAGGATTCTATCGGTCTTTATAAATCGAGATAACGCCATTCGGATCATGGTGACCGCCTTGCTTGCGGCATCTTCCCAGCCGTTGATCGCATGGAGCATGGCCGGACTCTCGGGCGCATTTCTGGAGAATGACTTGATCTATGCGGCAGTGTTCAGGAATATACTGATCCTGCTGCTTGCCTTGTTTATTGCCTGGTTTGCGGATAACAGCAAGGCGAATCTGTTGCTGGACAGTGAATTTGAATTGCGCAGGCAGGTTTTTGACAGCATTTACGCCATGCCCATTGATGAGTTTGAGAAAAAAGACAGCGGGGCGTATTACAATCAGATCGGGCGTGATACGCAGATCCTGTCTAAGGAACTCTTTGAAGGTACGCTGAAAATAATCGTGAACGGCCTCAGCATAGGCCTGATAGCGGTGCTGCTGTTATATTGCCACTGGATGAGTTTCCTGATCATCCTTATTTTTTTGCTGCCTTTGACCATCAACAATCTGCTGATGCCGCAGAGGATCGCTGCGTGCCAGGAACGGTCAATGCAGACGCTGGTGGGGATGACAGTTAAGATAAAAGACCTGCTGAGCGGGTTTTTTACTGCCCGTTTCCAGGAGGGGGAGAAGCAGGTTTCCGAGAGCATGTATACGCACTTTGCGGCGGCGGCTGCTGCGGAGAAACAGATCATGAAGCTGGCTAACCTGAGCGGGCTTATCGCGAACGCCAGCGTGACGCTTTCACAGTTTTCCGGTCTGTTTGCTGCCTTTTATCTTATGCGTCTGGGGAAGATCGACTTCCCGCAGTTCGTATTGATCTTTCAGCTGGGGATGATAGTCAGTGAGCCGGTGATCAGTTTGATCAATGCGGTGATCTCTGTCCGGTCTTCGCGTCCCTATATTGAGAACACGGAGAAGATCCTGGCAGGATATAAATGCCGTGAGGATTTCCGTCTGGACAAGGTATGCAGTATAAGACTTGACGATGTATCGTTTGCTTATCCTGAAAAGCAGCGCAGTGTTCTGGATCACTTCAATTATTGCTTTGAGCAGGGCAGGAAATATCTGATCGTTGGGGAAAGCGGCAGCGGCAAGACCACCCTGATCAAACTTTTGCTGGGGACGCTGCATCCAGGTTCCGGACATATATATTACGACAGGATCGACCAGCAGGAGCTTTCTCCTTCTGAAATCTACCATCATTCGGCAGTGGTGCCGCAGCAGGTCTATATTTTCGACGATACGATCAGGCGTAATCTTGATCTGAAGGGGAACTGTACGGATGAAGAACTGCTTGCTGTTATCAGCAAAGTAAAGCTGGATAAGTTTTTTGCCGCAAACGGCTATACGCTGGATACCAGGATCAGCAACGAAACCCTGCAGGTTTCCGGAGGGGAAAAGGCCCGGATCGGCCTGGCCAGAAGTTTGACGCTTCCAAAGAGTATTGTCATTTATGACGAGGTGCTTTCCGGGCTCGACCCGCAGAATGCGGAACTGATCGAAGACCTGCTGCTTGCGGACGACAAGCGGATCGTGATCCATATCGCGCATAATTCATCGCCCGGCTACCAGGACAGATATGACGCGGTTGTGCGGCTTGCGATCCGAAATGAGGAGACTTCTCCTGCCGTCCGGTGAGCGAAGCCTTTGCTGCCTTAAATTTCTTTCTGCCGGCCGGTTCTTCTTTCTTATACAGAGGAAGTGTTCATGGAAATTTTATGTGAGGTACGTTGTAATGAACAGCGGCTTCGTGATATAATTTAGACATACAAAGGAGCACATATGAAGGCAGCAAAGATACAATGGCACCCGGGCTTTGTGGCGGCGATGAACCTGGAGTTTGCGAAGAACAGGCAGTGTGTTATTTCCAACGCAGATCATTGTTACAAGGGAACTGGATGATATATCCCATATCTGGCTTGGATCTCTGTCAGAACGGATGGAGAAGGAGAAGATGGTCAGATTGATAGAAAGCACTGAGAAACTGACGGGAAAAGCGGAAAAAGAGTTCGCGGATTCGGTTTTGGAAGTAAGCATTGGAGCAAACGTGCAGGTCATAGAAGAATTGATGGGAGATGGTAGAATGTGTCAGGCATTGCTGGAAATTATGGAGCCGCACCTGCAGCGCAGGGAAAAAGAGGGATTGGAAGAAGGTATCAAAGAAGGCATTAAACGGGGGATCAACGGCGCGATAGATACTTTGAGAGCTTTTGGTCATGGAGATCCGGAAATAAAGAATGCGATCATGCAAAGGTATGTCCTTTCGGAAGAAGAGGCGGAAGCGTATTTAAACGGAAAGGTATGAAAAGACAAACTGACTGAAAGCGGACTGAAACGCATAGGGCAGCATGCATAAGCCAGGAATCAGAAAACAGGTTCCTGGTGTTATTTTTTGCTTTCAAAAAACAGAGAACTATTTTACAGCAAGATGTGGTATATTGTTATCAGGGAAGCAAAAGGCGTTTGATTCGGTTTTTCAGAAAAGAGGTATAAGATGGAAGGAAAACTTAAGCTGCCCATGGGTATAGAAGATTTTGAAGAAATACGCACAATGGGGTATTACTATGCCGATAAAACGGGGCTTATCAGGACGCTTCTGGATAATCTCGGGAAAGTGAACCTGTTTACGAGGCCAAGGCGTTTTGGGAAAACTCTGAATATGAGTATGCTAAAGTGTTTCTTTGAAACCGGCAGTGACCGTACCATCTTTGATGGTCTGGAAATTGCCGGTGATACGGAACTCTGCGACAGATACTTAGGAAAATTTCCTGTTATCTCGCTGAGCTTAAAAAGTGCGGAGGGGAGAACTTTTGATAAAACAAGGAAAAAATTACAATCTATCATAGGAAATGAAGCGGTCAGATTTTCATTTCTTTTAGATAGTGACAGATTGAATGATACGGAGCGGCAGCAGTACGCAAAACTGATAGAGCTGGATGACGTGGGAGAGTTTGCGATGGCTGGCGAGATGCTGGAAAACAGTCTGCTGATGTTATCCCGCTTTTTGCAAAAACATTATGGTCAAAAGACGATCATTTTGATTGATGAGTATGATGTTCCGCTGGATAAGGCTTACCAGTCAGGTTACTATGATACTATGGTAGATTATATCAGAACGTTGTTTGGTCAGGCACTGAAAACGAACAGCAGTCTGTATTTTGCAGTTCTTACCGGGTGTCTTAGAATATCAAAGGAAAGTATATTTACCGGATTGAATAACTTTAATGAGTATACAGTAAAAGATGTGCAGTATAATGAATATTTCGGTTTTACGGATGCCGATGTGAGAAATATGCTTGCCTGTTATGGATTTACGGATAAATATGATATCGTAAAGGAGTGGTATGACGGGTATCGGTTTGGAAGTCTTGGTATTTACTGCCCATGGGATGTGGTAAGCTACTGCCATGCCTTGAAGATGAATCCTTTTGCCGTGCCGCAGAATTATTGGGTAAATACAAGCAGCAATAATATTGTCAGGAGATTTATTGAGAAAGCAAAAACTTCTACCAGGAATGAAATTGAGCAGCTGCTCAACGGAGGCAGTGTCAAAAAGAAGATCCGGCAGGAATTGACCTACAAGGATTTGGACTCTAAAATGGACAATCTATGGAGTTTTTTGTATACAACGGGGTATTTGACACAGCAGGGGGAAGATGAGAATGGACTGACAGAACTCATTATTCCAAACCGGGAGATACATTGGATCTATGCGGAGCAGATTCGGGACTGGTTTGAAGCGGAAACCTTAAAAGACAGTCAGAAGCTGGCAGATTTTTGCAGTGCCTTTGTGGAAAACGATGCAGCGGCCATCGAGAAAGGCTTTAATGAATACCTGCGGAAAATCATCAGTATTCGTGATACAAATACGAAAAAAGAAATGAAAGAAAATTTTTATCATGGCATTCTGCTTGGACTGCTGGGAAGTATGGATGGCTGGGATGTCAGATCGAATGCAGAGTCGGGTGAGGGATACAGCGATATCAGCATTGAGGTAGAGGCCAGGGAAATCGGAATCATTATAGAACTGAAGTATGCTGAAAACGCGACATTTGATGAGAGCTGCAGGAGCGCACTGCAGCAGATCAAAGACAGGAATTATGCAGAGACATTGCTTGACGATGGAATGAGAACGATCCATAGCTATGGGATTGCGTGTTACAAAAAGCGTTGCAGGGTTCTTTCGGATTGACACAGAAGGAAGAGGTATTTTGCTTAATATCTTGCTGTTATAACTGTCTTGCCGCAGCATAAGACGGATGCCATCTTTCGGGTGTTCAATACTGACCGCTATGATGACCGGGATGTGGTTTTAACAAACCTTTTGGAAAGTTATGACAGACTCATGGCATTTGGGAAAAAGCATTTGAATGACACTTTTCACTTGGATGGTATTCAGAGCGTAAGCGCAAGGGATAATATCCTACGTGAGATTGTTTCTAATCTTTTGGCGCATCGAGATTTTTCCAATGCTTATGTAGCGAAATTGATCATTGAGAAAAACTGTATTTATACGGAAAATGCAAACCTTTCCCATGGGCACGGGGTTCTGAACCTTGCTACTTTTGAACCGTTTTCTAAGAATCCGCCAATATCAAAGGTTTTTCGAGAAATCGGTTTGGCGGACGAACTTGGCTCTGGCATGCGAAATACCTATAAATATACTAAGATGTATTCTGGTGGAGAGCCGCAGTTTATTGAGGGTGATGTATTTCGTATCACGATTCCGCTTTCGGAAGCTGCGTCTGTTACGGTTGGACCTGAACTGTCTGATGTCATAAATGGAACAAGAAATGAAACAAGAAATGGAACAAGAAATGAAACAAAAAATGGAACAAGAAAGCTTTCCAAAACGGAGGAAAACATTCTGGCAGAAATACGAAAAAATCCGTATGTCACTAAGAGAGAGATATGTGAGCTGCTTGGAGTTGGGAAGAGTACTGTAGCCCGTGCGACAAAGAAGTTAAAAGACCATGGAATCATTGTGCGGGTTGGATCGACTAAAGCGGGTTACTGGAAATATTGAGCAGGGAGGCAGCGGCATTTTGTTTGACAGGATGAGAACATTATTTCATAAAAATACAGAATCACAGGAGGGCAGCATGTATATTATCGCAGGCTTGGGGAATCCGGACAGGAAATATCAGAATACGAGGCACAATATCGGATTTGAAGTGATAGATGCGATCGCCGGGAAGAATCAGATCACGGTAGGTGAGCGCAGGCATAAGGCCATCATCGGCAGGGGGTATGTGGGCGGCCGGAAAGTTGTGCTGGTCAAGCCTCAGACTTACATGAATTTGAGTGGTGAAAGCATAAGACAGGTCATAGACTTTTATAAGGTGGATGAGAAGAGCGAGCTGATCGTGATCGCGGACGATGTCAGCCTGGAACCGGGACAGATCCGCATTCGCAGGAAAGGGAGCGCCGGCGGCCATAACGGACTTAAGAATATCATTCTGCACCTGGGGCATGATGAGTTCTGTCGGGTGAAAATGGGTGTGGGCGAGAAACCTGACGGATATGATCTGGCGGACTATGTGCTGGGGCATTTTTCGGACAAAGAGCGGGAGATCATGGATGAGAGCATTGCGCGGGCGGCGGAGGCCGTGGAAGTGATGATCGCGGAGGGGCCGGATGCGGCCATGAATCAGTTTAATAAGAAGAATCGTTGACGGTAATCAGAAAGAAGGATATTGATTAAGCGGAGGTAAGATGTGAGGGCTTTACTGGCTCCCCTGGAAGAACTGGGAGAATATGAAGAGATCAAGAAAATGCTTGTGAGTAAGCAGGCCTGCGTGGCGCTCAGCGGGTGTGTGGATTCTCAGAAGCTGCATATGGTCTATGGGATTGGCGATGGTTTTCGGAATAAGATCATCGTTACTTTTAATGATTTGCGGGCAAAGGAGCTGTACGAGGACTATAAATTTTATGACAGGAATGTGATGTTGTATCCGGCCAAGGATCTGATCTTTTTTCAGGCGGATATCCACGGCAACCAGCTGACGATGGAGCGGATCCGCTGTCTGCGCAGGCTGATGGAAGGCCGTCCGACGACGGTGATCACCACCTACGATGCGCTGATGGCGCCGCAGATCCCGATGGAATCCTGGCGGCAGCATGTGATCCGCATTGACAGGCAGAGTGTTCTGGCGGAGGAAGAGCTGGCCACGCAGCTTGTGGAACTGGGTTATGAGAAAAATTATCAGGTGGAGGCGCCGGGGCAGTTCAGCATCCGGGGCGGTATCGTTGATATCTTCGATCTGACGGAGGAGAACCCTTATCGGATCGAGCTGTGGGGAGAGGATGTGGAGTCGATCCGCAGCTTTGATATCTTAAGCCAGCGTTCTATCGAGAAGCTGGAATCGGTCACCATCTTTCCGGCTACGGAGCTGATCCTGACGGATGAAGAACTGCGAAGCGGCCTGAAAAAGATTGAGACGGAGTGCAGGGCTCATGCTGACCGCCTCAGAAAAGAGATGAAGACGGAGGAGGCCCACCGGATCGAGACGCAGATCAGGGAGCTGGAGGAACAGCTGCTGGAGCTGGGATTGTCCCGGGGCGCGGTGAATCTGGAAAGCTATGTGCACTATTTTTATCCGGCGCTGTCTGATTTCCTGGACTGTATCGACAATTTTTCCGCAGGAACGACGGGGCGGGGCGGCAGCTGTGTGTTTGTGGAGGAACCGCTGCGGGTAAAGGAACATGCTTCGGCGGTGGAGCTGGAGTTTCGGGAGAGCATGATGCATCGTCTGGAAAAGGGCTATATCCTGCCCGGGCAGATGAACATCCTGTACAGCGCGGAGGAGACGGCGGCCAGAATCGCCAGAGGCCGGGTGGTGACGCTTTCCATGATGGACGGGAAAAACCCGTTGTTCAAGGCGGACCGGAAATTTGATATCCAGACAAGAAGTCTGTCTTCCTATAATAACAGTTTTGAGGCATTGGTGAGAGACCTGGCCGGTTATAAGAAAAAGGGTTACCGCATCCTGCTGCTTTCCGGTTCCAGAACCCGGGCGAAGCGGCTGGCGGAGGATCTGCAGGAGCAGGAGATCAGCGCCTTTTATACGGAGGATCCCATGCGGGAGGTGCAGCCCGGGGAAGTGATGACTTACTACGGCCGGGTGCTGAAAGGATTCGAGTATCCGCTGCTGAAATTCATCGTGATCTCGGAGAGCGATATCTTCGGCGCGGAGAAGAAGAAAAAGAAGAAGAAAAAAGTCTACCAGGGCCAGAAGATCAATGATTTCAATGAGCTGCGGGTAGGGGATTACGTGGTGCATGAGAGCCATGGCCTCGGCGTCTATCAGGGGATAGAGAAGGTGGAGGTCGATAAGATCGTTAAGGATTATATGAAGATATCCTACCGGGACGGCGGCATCCTCTATGTGCTGGCCACGGGGCTTGACGTGATCCAGAAATATGCTTCCGCGGAGGCGGGAACGAAGCCGAAGTTAAATAAGCTGGGCACCCAGGAATGGAACAAGACCAAGTCGAAGGTGCGCAGCGCGGTGGACGAGATCGCACAGGATCTGGTGGAGCTGTATGCGACAAGGCAGCAGAGCGAGGGCTTCCAGTACGGCAAAGATACGGTCTGGCAGCGGGAATTTGAAGAGATGTTCCCCTTCGAGGAGACGGAGGACCAGATCAGCGCGATCATGGCCACCAAGGAAGATATGGAGAGCAGCAGGATCATGGACCGTCTGATCTGCGGCGATGTGGGGTACGGCAAGACGGAGATCGCCATCCGGGCGGCCTTCAAGGCGGTGCAGGAGAACAAGCAGGTAGTCTATCTGGTGCCCACGACCATTCTGGCGCAGCAGCATTATAATACGTTTGTGCAGCGGATGAAAGATTTTCCGGTGCGGATCGATCTGCTGTCCCGGTTCCGCACGGCGGCAGAGCAGAAGAAGACGATCACGGACTTGAAAAAGGGCATGGTGGATATTGTCATCGGTACGCACCGGGTGCTGTCCGCAGATGTGGCGTACAAAGATCTGGGGCTTTTGATCATCGACGAGGAGCAGCGCTTCGGGGTGGCCCACAAGGAAAAGATCAAGAAGTTAAAGGAAAATGTGGACGTGCTGACGTTAACGGCCACGCCGATCCCGCGGACGCTGCATATGAGCCTGATCGGGATCCGGGATATGAGCGTGCTGGAGGAGGCGCCGGGGGACAGGCAGCCCATCCAGACTTTTGTCTGCGAATACAATGAGGAACTGGTGCGGGAGGCGATCGTCAGGGAGCTTTCCAGAGAAGGACAGGTCTACTATGTCTATAACAGGGTCAACAACATCGCGGATGTGGCGGCCATGATCCAGAAGCTGGTGCCGGAGGCCAACGTGAGTTTTGCGCACGGCAGGATGAAAGAGAATGAACTGGAGCGCATCATGTATGACTTTATCGACGGGGAGATTGACGTGCTTGTGTCCACGACGATCATCGAGACGGGGCTTGACATTTCCAATGTGAATACGATGATCATCCACGATTCGGACCAGATGGGGCTTTCCCAGCTGTACCAGCTGCGCGGCCGGGTGGGGCGTTCCAACCGGACGGCGTATGCGTTTTTAATGTATAAAAGAAACAAGATGCTCAAGGAGATCGCGGAGAAAAGACTGGGAGCGATCAAGGAGTTTACGGAGCTTGGCAGCGGCTTTAAGATTGCCATGCGCGACCTGGAGATCCGGGGAGCGGGAAATCTGCTTGGCGCAAAGCAGCACGGCCACATGCAGGCGGTAGGGTATGACTTGTACTGCAAGATGCTGAATGAGGCGGTGAAGAATCTCAAGGGGATTTCCACGATCGAAGATTTCAATACGAGTATCGATCTGGAGGCGGACGCCTATATCCCGGCCACGTACATTGTCAATGAAGTGCAGAAGCTGGACATCTATAAGCGGATCGCGGGGATCGAGAACGAGAAGGAATGCGACGACATGCGGGAGGAACTGCTGGATCGTTTCGGAGAGATACCGAAATCGGCGGAGAACCTGCTGCGGATTGCGTTGATCCGTTCTCACGCCCATAAGCTGTACATGCCGGAAGTGAAGGGGAAGGACGAGACGATCCGCTTTCAGCTGCGGCCGGACGCCCGCATCCGGGTGGAGAATATTCCCCGCCTGCTGCAGGCCTACGAAGGCAGGCTCACGTTCGAGCCTAAGGGTGTGCCGATGTTTCGGATGCGGTATAAGAAGTGCGGCGTGATCGAGAAGGATGAGGCGCTGCTGCTGGGGCTGACGGAGGCGGTTCTGAAAGATATGGAGGAGCTGCTGCTGTAGCAGGGGATAAGAAAGGACAGAGGACAGATGATTTATTTGGATAACGCGGCCACCACCAGGACGGCGCCTGAGGTGGTGGAGACTATGCTGCCTTATTTTACGGAATATTATGGAAATGCGGGCAGCATATACGGTCTTGCGGGTGAGAGCAGAAAGGCGCTTCTGCGGGCCAGAGAGACGATCGCCGGGACGCTGGGGGCCGAGGCGAATGAGATCTATTTTACGGCGGGCGGATCGGAGTCGGATAACTGGGCGCTGAAAGCGGTGTTCGAGGCGTGGCAGGATAAGGGCAGGCATATTATCACCTCGCGGATCGAGCATCATGCGGTGCTGCACACGTGTGAATATCTGGAAAAAATGGGAGCCAGGGTCACTTATCTGGATGTGGATTCCGAAGGGCTGGTGGATCCCGGACAGCTTGAACGGGCGATCCGGCCGGATACGATCCTGATCTCCGTGATGACGGCCAACAACGAGGTGGGGACGATCCAGCCGGTGAAGGAGATCGGGGAGATCGCGGCGGCGCATGGTATTTTGTTCCACACTGATGCGGTGCAGGCGTATGGGCATCTGCCGTTGGCGGTGCAGGAGTGCCATATCGACCTGCTTTCGGCCAGTGCGCACAAATTTAACGGGCCGAAGGGCGCGGGTTTTCTTTATGTGGGGAAAAAGGCGGGAATCCGTTCTTTTATCCACGGCGGGCAGCAGGAGAGAGGCCGGCGTGCCGGCACGGAGAATGTGCCCGGGATCGTGGGGATGGCCGCTGCAGCCAGACGGGCGCATGAGCATATGGAAGAGCGGGCGCAGAAGGAACGGATGCTGCGGGATTATCTGATCGGGCGGATAGAGGCGGAGATCCCGGATGTGGCGCTGAACGGCCATCGGACAAGGCGTCTGCCGAATAACGTGAATTTCAGTTTTGCGGACATGGAGGGAGAGACCATGCTGATCATGCTGGACATGGCGCAGATCTGTGCATCGGCAGGGTCGGCGTGTACCTCAGGCGCCGTGGATCCTTCGCATGTGCTGCTGGCGATGGGATTGTCCAAAGAACGGGCGCGGGGATCGCTGCGGCTCACGCTCAGTGAGGAAAATACGCGGGAAGAACTGGATACCGTAGTGGAGGAGCTGGCGCGGATCGTGGCGCGGGTCAGAGGGATGATGATAAGATAGATGATTCATGTACCTGATGCGGTTCGGGGTATTTGAGCAATTATTTGATAATATTGAAATTTTATTTATAGAGTCCGGATTAATGGACTCTATTTTTTGTATCCTTATTTCAGAGAAGAACAGAAGTTCGATTGCCGGAAGGGCAGGAGTGGAAAAGAGACGCCAAATGTCTGCAGACAGCCACCCGGCTCGTTACCCGCAGGAATAAAGAGAAAGGGAAGAGGTAAGGATCATGAAGGGTTATACAGTGGAGAGCGGTTATATGGGATATGTTAACGGGGAGTATATGTTGTTTGCCAGCGAGACGGATTATGTGGATTACGTGGAGAATTGAATAGGCTTTACACTTTTTTACCAATCCGCTATAATAAAATCAACAGGTAGATATGGTAAACGAAATTTCTAATGTCGATAACCATAGTTGTTTAAAAAGGCGGTGAAAAATGGAGGTATTACAGGAAATGAATAATGCTGAAATAATGCAGAGAGCCATGGATGATTTTAGAGAAGTGCAGGAATATATGGCAACCGCGAAGGAAGAAAACGCCACGAAGACTTATGCAAAATTGAAGAGGAAATATACTTCCCTGAAAGCATTGCTCAACAGTCTGGGCGTTAATATGACAGATATTGATGAAATAAAAGAATAACAATTACGTAAACAGTCAACCGGAAGGTGCAAGGTCTATTGAATTGTCGAGGGCTTTACACCTTTTTCATTTATCAAAAAGGAAGATAAGCAGGGATTGTCCCGCTGTTTTGCCATAATTTCTACGATTTTAATAATATGGGACAAAACATGATTGCCAAATAATGGGCGGGGGTATATGATAAATCATAGTGTGTTGGGTAAAATATAATTCAGGCATATGTTGCGGCAGGCCGGCGGAGTGCATAGACTAAATAGAAGTATATGGATCGCGGCGGTCCGGTTCTATTCCCTGCGGTGACAGTCCATAATATACGAGATGTTTGGAGAAAGACTTGGTTAAGAAGATTGATTCGATAGCGGTAAATTATATAGATGAAGGGGAAGGCGATATCATTCTGCTGCTGCACGGGTGGGGGGCCAACATTACCCTGTATGCAGGTATGATCGGTGTTTTGGCACGGCATCACCGGGTGATCGCGCTGGATATGCCGGGGTTTGGGAAGACGCCGGAGCCGCCGGAACCGTGGTGCGTGGATGACTATGTGAATTTTGTGGTGCGCTTTATGGCATCGTTCAGGGCGTCGAAGATCAGTATTGTGGTGCATTCTTTCGGCGGCCGGGTATTCTTTAAGATGAATGCCAGAGAACGGCTGCCCTTTGCGATCGAGAAGGTAGTTCTGATCGACAGTGCAGGCATATTGCCGAAGAAGAGCTTTCGGCAGAAAGTGAGCCTGCGGTGTTACAAGATCGGGCGGGCGGTCATGAGTACGAAGGTGCTGCATTTTCTGTATCCTGATGCGGTGGAGGATATGCGGCGTAAGCGTGGTTCGGCGGATTACAACAATGCCACACCGACCATGCGGGCGACGCTTGTAAAGGTGGTCAATGAGGACCTGGAACCGCTGATGCATCTGGTGAAATGTCCTGCGCTCCTGATCTGGGGCGACCGGGATACGGCGACGCCGCTGTCGGATGCGAAGCGGATGGAAGAACTGATTCCGGATGCAGGGCTGGTGGTGTGTGAAGGTGCGGGACATTTTTCCTTTGCGGAGCAGGCGCCGAAGGTGCATAGTGCGCTGGAAGCATTTTTCCATGTTACCCAATAATCTGTACTGGAAGTTCTTGTGTAAATGAGCAGTACGGAGTGCTGGCTGTCACGCAGGAACGTGGTCATAATGTTCTGATGAAAGAGGAAGAACGTGCTGTCAGCAGGTTTGCACGTTAATAACGCAATAGCGTAATACTGGAAATAGAAATAAGATCGGGCAGGAATCGTTATGGATTGGATATGGATGCTTATCTGGTTCGTCACCTATGCGGTGGGGGCCGTTTTATATGAGATTTATATTGTGCATATGTTTCAACAGAATTCATATAAGCCGAGGGAGTACCGGGAGTGGATGCAGGTGCGCAGCAACGTGGGCAGGCTGCTGGGAAAGAGCCTGTATGCGGTGATATCGCTTCCGTTGGTGCTTGTCGGGAATACAGGATGTTTGATCGCTGCCTGCGTGATGAATGCGATTGAGCAAGGGTTGCAACCGTCAGTTGTCACTGCAAAGCAGATGAGTTGGGCTGTTGATATTGCATATTATTCGCAGGCATCTCAGCTCCGTATGCTGATTGACATATTTGGTTCAACTAATACAACTTCGCAACTCACCAACAAGGAACTGATGATGTTGCTGGAATGTCGGTTCCCGAATCTAATAAAGTCAAAGCTTGCCGAAGCAATCGGTGTAGATCCTTGTCAGGTTCGGCGATGGATGAATGAATAACGATGTCCTACGTCCTATGTCCTCTTCAAAATCATCTCGGTAGGACGTAGGACATAGGACAGAACATAACAATTTTAATCAGCTCATGAATATTCTTGAAACTCCTATAACAGTATTCGATAGCGTTATATCGACTAACGGTCGTGTCACATCGCTTGCCGAATTCCTCAATGATGCGTCGTCGCATCAACTCATTCAACAAATCCGGATGACGGAGAACAGAGCAGAACGCATCCGATTAAAATCCGGTCTGCCATGCGCTACCATTTCAGCCATCCGTCCCGATGGTCGGAAGGCTGAGGATGCCTTCGAGCACACCGGGTTGATCTGCATGGACATCGACGGGCAGGACAATCCCGGATTTGAAAGCGGTGCCGAATTGAAAGCCGAGGTTTGCAAGGTTGCAGAAGTGGCATATTGTTCCCTCTCAGCAAGCGGTAACGGATGTTTCGCCATCTTTCGGTTGTCGCATCCCGAAAATCATCTCGGATTTTTCCTCGCCCTGCAACGATTGTTCAAGTCGCATCTCGGCATAGCCATAGACGGGCAGTGCAAGGATGTGAAACGGCTTCGCTTTGCGACTTTCGATACGGAGCAATACATTAACGAAAACGCCGAGACTTTCCGGATAATCGATGCGGCAACTAAACAAAGACCCATTTCGACAAAAACGATAGTCGCAATGAGACAGCGGACTTGGAATGAAAGTCCGAATGCAACACTTGACAAAGTGGCGCGTCTGACCGAAGATGTTGTAAGACGAGGGATCGACCTCACAGACGGATATAGCAAATGGGTTGAAATCGGCATGGCATTGGCGAATCTTGGAGAAGCAGGAAGAGAATTCTTCCATGCCGTCAGCTCCGTTTACCCCGGTTATGACAGGGCAAAGGCCGATACAAAGTTCACAAACCTGCTCAGGATGGCCCGAAAGGTGACGATCGCGACCTTTTTCTACCACTGCGAGGCTTACGGCGTGACTCTTGATAGAAACTATTGACAGAACCCAACGCGCTTGCGCGAAAAGAGCCTATTGCCACATTACCCGGGGTCGGGGTAGCCTAAAACCAATCCGTAATAAGTGAATATGAGGGACGCGCCCGGCTGTGAAGTCAGGCGCGTTTCGTATATATGTGCGAAAAGTGCTTTGTATGTGCTTTGTGAAAATAATAAATCCCCTAAAACTCAATGAGTTATAGGGGATTGAAAGTGCCCAGAACAGGACTCGAACCTGCACGCCTCGCAGCACTCGCACCTGAAACGAGCGCGTCTACCATTCCGCCACC
>ERZ808041.861-NODE-861-length-16170-cov-6.868017_pt1 | contig 16170 bp, 15 predicted proteins | sample MGYA00380192_ERZ808041 | MGnify/ENA primary metagenome ERZ808041 (study PRJEB31490, sample SAMN06133412) | mouse gut metagenome | isolation source: Z1_1 | host: mice | place: China: Chengdu | collected 2015-05 ... | reverse complement strand
AACAGCTCGCATTTATTGAGGTGAAATGCGCCCTGGGCGCCCGGGCGGATCTGGGACGGCCCGCCACCGCGCCCCGGGAGAACAAGGCCGCTTTTATGGCCGGGCTGGGGGGAAGGGTATGAGTGTACTAGACAGCGATGATTTGCGCGTCAGTGAGGCCGGCGTAGAGTTGGAATCCGGGAATGCCAACCCTCAGATTCCAGTGGAGCGGGATTTGAGACCCTCCTACTTTGATGACTTTCACTGTTTAGCCGCAAAATGCCGGCTGTCCTGTTGTAAGGGCTGGAACATCACCTTTGACAAAAAGGACTACCTCTCCCTGAAGCGGGAAAAGGGAACGCCGGAGCTGAACGCCCGGCTGGAGTCCGGCGTGCGCCGGATCAGAAAGGGTCCCCTGGTGGGTGTCCACTACGGCGAATTTGTGATGGATGATATCTACTGCCCTCTGCTGCGAGGGGATGGGCTGTGCATGCTCCAGGCAGAGAACGGCCATGGTGCGCTGCCCTTTGTCTGCCGGAATTTTCCCCGGATGGAAACCTACCAGCCTTCTGGATATTTTGAACGCTCCCTGACTCCTGCCTGCGAGGGGGTGCTGGCCCTGCTGTGGGATTTGCCGGGCGGGGTGGAGTTTCTCTCCGATCCCCTGCCCCTTGAGAAGCATCGGGTAATAATACCAAAAGATCGGTTATCTGCGCGCTTTCAGGATATACGCAGCCAGTGCATTGACTTCCTCCAGGACAGGCGGTTCACCCTGCCTCAGCGCATTTTGATAATGGGAATGGCGCTGAAGGAACTGGCGGAGGCGGAGGCTGATGAGGAACGCTGGCTGGAAAGGGCTCAAATGCTGACGAGGCTGCCGGACATTGTGGCTCAGCTTCAGGCCGTAGAATCTGAGCACACTCTGTTTATGTTCCTTACCAACTGCGTCCGCGTATTGCTGGCTATGCCGGGGAAGGGCGACTTTCAGTCCATCCCGGGCGAACTGATAAAAGGCCTGGGGCTCCGTAACCAGGAGGGTACCACACTGGTCACTATCCCCACCGGCCCCTACCTAGCTGCCCGGGAGCGGTATAAGGAACGGTTTGCCGACCGGGAGTATTTTATGGAAAACCTGATGGTATCCCTGTTCTTTGAGTTGAAGATGCCCACGCTTACATCCCCAGAGGCCTTGTGGAAAAGCTATGTAAATTTCTGCAACCTGTACTCAGTCTACCGCTTTATGGCTGTAATGAGCTGCCGCGAGGGAGCGGACGGGGACCGGGATGAGCTGTTCCGGCTGCTGGTGTATGCCAACCGAAACCTGATTCACGACCAAGTCAGCCAGACCACCCTGCAAGACAATTTCTTTCAGAATGATAGTGCGACACTGGCTCATATGGCTGTTTTATTGAGTGGCTGATCAACCATTTTATATTGGAGCGGAAACGATGAACATCCTGTGCGGCATTTACACCCACACCACATCCTCCGACGGATAGTACACCCCCGCCAGGTCGGTGACGCTGACGGGGGTAAAAGGAACTTCAAATCTTGGCGCACATCGGTCACAACACTATTGCCGGGGTAGCTCTGGGCCTGCGGGCGGTTTGCAAGGCGGAACCGAGAGCCAGGGGACATTCCAACTTCCACATTCCAGGCTGCGGTTTTTAAGAAGAAAAGGCGGAACTGGTCTAACTAACAGAAGTACAACGGTAGGGGGCGAGATGCTTTGATCATCAGAACGAATACGTCCAGCCTACGGGTGTATAACGCCGGCAGGACAACGAAAAGCGCATTGTCAAAAAACCTGGAAAAGCTATCCACGGGCTATCGGATCAACCGTTCTGCGGACGATGCGGCAGGCCTTGCCGTGTCTGAGCGCATCCACGCTAAAGTCACGGAGCTGGGCCGCTGCCAGCGCAACGCCTCGGAGGGGATAGATCTGGCCCGGACGGCAGATGCCGCCCTCCAGGAGATCAACGATATGCTCAAGCGCGCCCGGGGATTGTGCATTCAGGCAGAAAACGGTACCTATGGAGACCAGGAGCTGACTGCCATCAGCGGCGAGATGAACCAGCTGTTCCGGGAAATCGACCGCATTACCGCCGGGAGCTACCATAATACCATCTGCCTGTTCCGGCAGGGCGTTGGGATGACCTATCATGAGGAGGTTATTGAGCACTACACCCCTGTGTCGGACGCGCTCGAAACCTGGGGTGACCTGGACTTCATACAAAAAGAGGATTTTGACAAGGCTAAGGAGGCAACTCCTGCCACGGCTACCTTCAAACTGGACGACTCCATTGACTTCAACAACGTCAATACGTTGGAAGGAAAGTCCATCGTGATTGGGAGTCATGCTTATACGTTTACCAAAGGCAGTTCTTATGGCGACAGAAAGGTCGCGCTCAAAGGTACAGTGGAGGAGACACTTCAGGGCCTTGTGTCTGCTTCTTCCGATGTGTCCGCCGTCACCGTGGACAAAGACGCCCGCACTGTGACCTTGGCGGCATCGCTGACGAATTTGTCGGAACAGGTGGAGGCAGACGGGCGGATCCAGACTTTTGTGGCGCCCAACGGACGCGCTGACCACATGAATGGCGTTCTGGTGAAAAATCCCATGGACGGCCCCCCCATTCTGCAGGTGGATGGCTCCGGTTCGATCAATAACACGCCCGTATATGGAAAAACGGCAACCGCTACATTTTCCCTGGGGCTTACGGATGCCTATCTTCAGGATGCTGCCAATGTAAAGAACCTGCAGAAAAACACCCTCTGTGTGGGCGACTTGGAAATTAAACTTAATAGTACCGTTGTTAGAAAAGGCTGGTCAGCGGATGAAGTGTGCAAAAAAATTGCCGGGAAAATCAAAGGAGGAAACTATTCCGCAACCTATGCGAACGGGACATTTACCATCACATGCAATGACACATCGAAGGTGACCTACTTTGGAATCCGGGAGGAGACGGCGCCGGCCACGGAGGCGAAAACTGAATATGATCCGGATCCGTCGCACACATGGACGAGTCAGCGTCTCGGGCTCAGCGTCCAGGTCACAACGCCCGCTTCAACAGAAGACTCCGAGCAGACCACGATCACAATTCCCGATAATCCTACCGCCCCATTTTCCTTTTACGCGGCCGGCACCACCTATTTGTTCTACGACAGCTCAACACATACGCTGAAGCCCTCTGGTTATGACAGCCAAACGATAACCCCTATCTGTATCGACATAAAGGATAAGTCCGCAAGCCAGATTCGACAGTTGGTGGCAGACACGATCAAAAACAGGATCACGGGGGGGGCTGTGCAGGTCAGCGGGAACAAGATTACGGTGACCTGCAACTCGGTCAACCAGCAGATGGGGCTTTCCAGCAAATTCTATGGCACTACCTATACGATCAGGCCCTACAAATATACGCCGCCGGAGAGCGCAAGCACCCCCGGGCTGGGCTTAACGGTGGACAGCCCGTTTACCCGGGATGTTACCGTGCCGTTTTCTCTGGGCAGTACGTTTGACAAGAGCGCTTTGGTTGGCAGAGGCTTTTCCATCGGTTACTCCCGCTTTGAATTTGTTGATGGTCCCTCATCCGGGCTGAGTCCGAGTTATACGGATATTGATATTTCGAATTGCACCGACTTTGCCTCTTTAGCCAGCCGGATCCAGAGCGTACTTCGTCCCAAGCTTGGAAATGAGTGTACCGCGACGATTGACGGCAGCGGGAAACTGGAGATATCTTTCAAAAACACCGTATCATACTCCCGTGGTGATGAGGTCTTGGACGGCAACGAGGGCATCATCGACGGCGCTGCTGTCAAATTTGCGGGCGGCGAGAACGTCGGCCACTCTCAAAAGGCTATCGATTTTTCCTCCATCAATGAAAATAATCTGGATACCTTGCTGGGCAAGGGTTTCCGAATTAACTGCGCCACCTGCTCCGGCGAATATATCAATGTGTTCTTCTGCTGGAAGGATGACGGCAGCCTGCCCTTGATCTTTGAGAGGAAAGACCCGGAGACGGGAAAGATGCGCACGATCCACAATATCCCGGTGGAGCTGTCCAAAGTTACCAGTGGCGATAAAATTGTGGAGGACATTGTCCGGCAGGTTCGGCCTACCCTAAAACACTACACCGATGTGATGGTGGGCGACCGCCCTACTATCCTGCTCGCTGTGGAGAAGAGGCCTGGCGATGTAATGGATAAAACAATCCTTAAGTTGGGTTCGGTGGAAACTGGAATGGAGGCCAACTTTACCTACAGCATAGAGCGCAAGATGGTGGCGGATCTTCCGGAGGGGGATTTGGAGGACCTAAAAACTTCTATCGTAAACATCTACGCAGGCTCCGACCCGGGACCACAGATCATCCCGATCCACCTGCCTTATATTGATTTGTGCCACCTGCGGCTGAGTCCGCCGGAGTCGGTCGATCTGACCGCAGAGGATCAGGACCCCGCCGATTGGCTAGAGCGAATAGACCGCGCGGACCTAGCCATCTCTTCCGCCCGGGGAACCATCGGCGCCGATTATAACCGCCTGGAGCACGCCATACAAGACCTGTCCAATGCCCACATACAACTCAGCGATGCCTATAGTGTCATTCGGGATGCGGATATGGCGGAGCTGATGAAGGAACAAATAAAACTACAGATCCTAATGCAGGCACAGCAGAGCATGCAGGCCCAGGCAAATCAAATGCCCCAGGGTGTGCTTCAACTTCTTCAGTAGCACTTGTGGTAAATTGTGTTTCACGGGTTTCCACTAAAGTAAAGCCTCACCTCGTCCACGGTTTGAGCGAGGTGAGTTTTTGAGGAGGAATAGAAGATGAATGCATCATGCGACCTCCACACCCACACTACAGCGTCCGACGGGCAGTACACGCCCTTCGGACTGGTGAAGCTGACCAAGGAAAAGGGACTTTCTGTCGTGGCCGTCACCGATCATGACGCCATATGAACTGTTTCCCCAGTGCTGCACACGTTTCCTCCTGGGATGGTCTGTGTCCCGGAAATCGTCAGAGCGCAAGCACGGAAAGACAACGAAAGGCAATAAGACCTTGAAATCCATTTTGATTGATTGCGCAAAGTCGGCCAGAAATGTTAAAGGTTCTTACTTTTCGGCTCAATACCAGCGTATATCTGCACGACGGGGTAAAAACCGTGCCATAGTTGCGGTTGCTCATTCCATGCTCATTGCTATTTACCATATGCTGAAATTTGGCGTTCCATTTCGAGATTTGGGCGCAGATTATTACAACAATTTAAACCGTGAAGGTACTGTCAAGAGTTATGCGCAAATTTGGTTTGCAGCCTCCTGCAAAATGAGGTCAGCCAGCAATAGAGGCCTCGTCCAAAACAGCCTCCAGATGCTTCATATTCATGTACTTCCTGTTGCTCCACTGGGTACCGGCCACGTGGCGGAGCCTGGCGCAGACCAGCATAAGGGCAGAATTGCCATCGGGGAAAGTACCAACCACCCGGGTGCGGCGGCGGATCTCCCGGTTGATACGCTCAATCTCGTTGTTCGTGCGGATGCGTGTCCAATGTTCGTAGGGGAACTCACAGTAAGTCAAGGTTTCTTCCACTACCGTCCCGCACCTTCCTTGCTGCCTCTTTCAGCTTCATCTCACGCAACTGGGCAGTCACCAGTTCAGCCTTTTCACGGGCGGCTTTCCTACTTTCCTGGGCTTGGATTGCCTTGAGCATTTTGGCCACCAGCTTCACCTTAGAGCGAGGTACAACAGAGAACACATTGCGGTAAAAATGGACGGTACAGCGCTGATATTTGGCGTCCGGGAACACTTCTCCCACGGCTTCCAGCATACCCAGGCATTTGTTCCCCACGACGAGCTTTACGCAGTTTCTACCCATAATACCCAATCACTGCCAGAAGCCCCATAATGGCCAAATAGTCCAGCAGGAACAGGGCCAGTGGCTCTTCGAAGTCGAAGAATACGAAAGCCGTTTGCAGCAGCAGGTAGATTCCCAGTTCCCTGTGGATGAAAGCATACAAACCCCAGAGGGAGATCAGCGCGGCCCCAGCCCGCAGAAGGGGCTTGCCCCAGGCAGGAGGAGCTTTCACCAGCCGCCGCCCTGCCGCCAGCACCACCCCCAGTGCAGACCCAGATGGAGGCTCATGGTGCAGAAGCCCCAGTAGGCGCTGAGCATATGGAGGGTTCGGGCAAAGCTCCGCCCACTCTGGACAGGCAAGAAGGAGAAAACATAGCGGGACATTATGATACCGCTGACCGCCAATCCAGCCATCACCAGCAGCAGCGCCGTGTTGACGGCGGTCTGGAACATACGAACCGGGGACCACTTTCTGCGGGGCAGACTTCGGTACCAGCGCCAGTTCAGGGCGTGGTGCCCCAAAAACAGCAGGAGCGTGGCGATACCCAGCCATTCATGGATGGATTCTCCGATCATGGAATAGGCCATCAGCAGGGGAAGGAGGACAACCATCAGGCAGTCCAGTATGGCATTCCATCTCCTTTCCATTGCTGTGCTCAGTCCCGGATGAAGTTGGTGAAGGTGACGGCCTCCCGCTCCGGCAAGGGGATGCCCGCCGCCAGTCCGGCCTCTTTGCATTTCAGAAAGAAGGCCATATTTCTGCCCAGGATGCGCATGGTCTGCATCCCCTCCAGATCCTGACGCACTTGATCCGGCGCAGCCCCGTGGACGATGTTCCAGTACCGGGAGGAGATGATGGGCATCTGCATTAGAGCGAAATACTTGTTGATCTGATCCCAGGTGGCGGTGGTTCCCGCCCGTCGGGCGGAGATCAGCGCCGCCGCGGGCTTGAGCAGGAAGCGCTCCCCGCCGCCGCACAGATCAGTGTAAAACGCCCGATCCATAAAGGAGGTCATACCGCCGGAGGCTCCGCCCCAGTGGACAGGGGTGCCGAACACGAAGCCGTCGTAGTCCCCGGCGATATCCAGGAATTCGTTGACCGCGTCGTCAAAGACGCATTTGTGCTTCTTTACGCAGGTTTTGCAGGCAATGCAGCCGGACAGGGGCTTGATGCCGATCCAGAACGTCCCGGTTTCAATCCCCGACCCTTCCAGGGCCTTGCCCACCTCAGAGAGGGCAGTGTAGGTGCAGCCCTCCTTGTGGGGGCTGCCGTTGACCAGCATTACTTTCATAAAGTCCACTCGCTTTCTTTGAAGTTTATTTGTTGACGATTTGGGAGCCGCCGAACACTGCCGACATCTCCATCCCGTTCAGCGCCCGGTCGATAGTGGCCACCTCATTTGGCGTCAGTGCCACATCTGCAGCGCCCAGATTTTCCCTCAGACGGTCGGGCCTACGGGTGCCGGGGATGGGAACAAGGCGGGGATTCTTGCACAACATCCAGGCCAGGGAAATTTGGGCAGGGGTGGCACTGTGCGCCTGTGCGGTGTCCCGGAGCAGCTCCAGCAGTGCCTGGTTCTGCTCCATCGCCTGGGGAGTAAATTGGGGCATGGTCCCCCGGTAGTCCGTCCCCGCCTCGAATTTGGAGTTCTGATCGTACTTTCCGGACAAAAACCCGTTGGCCAGCGATGAGAAGGCCACGAAGCCGATGCCCAGCTCGTCCAGCGTATCAAACAGCGGCTCATACCACCGGGCCATCATGGAGTAACGGTTTTGCACCGCCGTCACTGGGCACACAGCATGGGCCCGGCGAATGGAGTCCTCGTCCGCCTCGGACAGCCCCCAGTGGGTGATTTTCCCCTCCCGGATCAGGTCGGCCATCACCCCGGCCACCTCCTCCACCGGCACATCGGGGTCTCCCCGGTGCTGGTAGTAGAGGTCGATGTGGTCGGTGCCCAGCCGCCGCAGGGAACCTTCCACGCTGGCCCGGATGGTATCAGGCCGGGAGTCAGGGATGAGGGGTTTGTTCACGGTGGGGCTGCTCATGTCGAAGCGGATGCCGAACTTGGTGGCGATGACCACCTTGTCCCGGAAAGGCTTCAGCGCCTGACCCAGCAGCTCCTCGTTGTGGTGGGGGTCATCCGGGGAGCCGTATACCTCGGCGGTGTCGAAAAAGGTACAGCCCAGCTCCACCGCCTGAACCAGCAGATCGGCCATCTCCCGCCTGTCCGACGGCGCGCCGTAGGCGTGGCTCATGCCCATGCAGCCCAGACCCACAGCAGATACGGCCAGGTCTTTACCCAAAACACGGTATTTCATGATCATCCCTCCTGTTTCAAATAGCGCAGCCAGAGGCCGTTCCCCTCCAGTCTGACAGCATCCTTCCGCGCGAACGCCACTGGGGTTTGTTCCGGCAGGATGCCGCCCCGGCGGAACAGAGAAGCGCCGTCCCCTCCGTCCACCACCGGGGCTACCAGGACGCTCAGCTCGTCAATCAGCCCATTCCGCAAGAGCGAGGCGTTCATCACCGCGCCCCCGGCCAGCAGCAGGCGGTCGATGTGGAACAGCTCTTTCAGTTTACGTAGGGCCAGGGCGCAGTCCAGCTCCTTTTCCCCGGCAAAAATATAGGAGATGTCGAAGCCGCGCAGGTAGTTGAGGTACTCGTTTGATACCTGTTCCGTGAGCACCTCGATGACGTGAGCTCGGGGCCGTCCTTTTTTCTCAATGTACTTGGACGCCCAACCCAATACGCCTTTCGGATCAACGGATACAATGTAATTGTCCACATCGGATTCCGCGATGTAATCCTTGCGGGGATAGCAGGCCGCGCAGGGCTCCAGCGCCGGGGCGCGGCCCTCGGCGTATACCTCCTCCATAGTGGTTGTGCCATACATGGTAGCTTGGCATTGAAAAGTGCTCCGCAGCCGTCCATATTCTGCCGCCACGGGTCTCGTCTCCGGGGCGGATATGAAAGAACCGTCGATTTTTCCGTCCAGGGAGGTGAGCATATGGCAGATTACATAAGGTCTGTCCATGGTTTTATCCCTCCGCAGCCCAACGGCCCAGGGCTGCCGCACGGGCCAGATAGTCCCCGCTGTTCCGGCAGGTGCCGTTCAATACACAGCCGGTGAACACCTCGGTCCTGGTCTCAGAGATTGCCCGGCTGACGCTGGGCAGGGATGTGATGTTGTGGATATGCCGCTTCATCTCGTCCACCTCGGAGCCGGTGCAGGTGAGCATGACACCCACCCGCTTCTTCAGCCCTATCTGGTAGGTCTTGCAGGCAAAGGTGCAGCACAGTCGGTTTACCACGGTCAGCGCCTGGGCGGCGGCGCAATTGTAGTAGATGGGCGCTTCCACGATCACGCCGTCCGCTCCATGGATTTCCTGGAGGATCTCATGGAAATCGTCTTTCTGTACACAGATGCCAGTGTCCGCACAGCCGTAACAGGCTTGGCAGAAATTGATTTGTTTGTCCCGCACCGCAATGTGTTTGATCTTGGCCCCCAGTTCAGCCGCCGCGGCGGATGCGGCCGCGATCAGCGCGTCGCCGTTCCCGCCTACGGTGGGCGTGGTGGTCAGCAAAAATACTTTCTTCATTTGTTCCGTCTCCTCTCATACACCCAGGCCGTTGACCCAGTCGATCACATCGTCCTCAGAAACGCTGGAGGAAAACCGTATCCCGGTCTGCCAGTCCCCAGTCCCGGCCATGCCCGCCAGCAGCTCGCCGCTCTCGCCCAGGCCGGAGCTGGAGGAAGTGCAGAAGGGGATTACCGTCTTGCCGGAGAAGTCGTTGTTCTTCACGAAGTCATTGACAGGCCACGCCGCGATGCCCCACCAGATAGGGTAACCTACGAAAACGGTGCCGTAATCTGCCCAATTCTCCACGGTGTTGGATACCAGCTCCACATCCCGCAGAGACTCGTCGTCGTGCTCCCGGCTGACCCGGCTGTCTGCATTGGACCATTTCAGGTCGGCGGAGGTGTAGGGCTGGTTGGGGACCAGCTCAAACTGGTCGGCACTTAGCGTATCCGCGATATATCCGGCCACTTTTTGGGTGCTGCCGGTGGCGGAGAAGTAGACCACCAGGGTTTTGCCGCCCGCCTCGTTGTTCGGATTAGTGGTCTGCTCCGGCTGAGATGCGGAGGTGTCTGGCGTTTCCATCGGCGGGATGGACACGGCCTCCGTTTCCTGGGATGGGTCGGATGTGACGGGCTGTGAGGACGCCGCTCCCGGCTGTCCGCAGGCGGCGAGGCTGAGGGCCAGGGCAAGGCCCAGCATGATTGCAATCGTTTTTTTCATCAAAGACACACTCCTTTTAGAACTGCTTCCATTATAACCCGGCTGAAGTTTGGAGAGAAGTTCCGATTGGTTACAAGGTTTAAGGCCAAAGGTTATAGCTGAAAGCGGCCCGCCCATCTCTCAAAGAGAGGTGGGCGGGCCAAGTGAAGAGAGGGAGGAAAACGCTTATTTGACGGCGACGGCCTTTTTCTGATAGGCCTTGAAGATGACCACTTCCAGCGCGATGACCACAGCGGCCAGAATGACGTCCACCACGATCAGGATGATCTGCCAGCTCATGAGCCCGCCCACAGTCAGGTTCTCGGGAGCGTAGCCGCGGCTGTTGACGGCCACATACAGGATGTCCTTGCAGGCCCGGCGCATCTGCTGTACGGTCAGCGGGTTATCGGTGTCGGTGACGTTGTTGGTTACCATGTCCCGGTTGATGAGGCAGCTGTCGCCGCCGTTGTGGATGGAGCGGGTGGCGTCCATGTAGCCGAAGTTGGCGAAGTAGTCGGTGAGGACCGCACCCTGGAAACCCCACTCGTCCCGCAGGACATTGTTCAGCAGGTGGTCGCACGCCCCCGCCCACTGGGAACCGATGTAGTTATAGGAGCTCATAACGGCCAGCGGGTGCCCGGCGGAGGCGCCGCCCTGGTCCCGGTTGTCCTTGACGCACAGCTCGAAGGGTTTGAGGTAGAGTTCCCGGATGGCCTGCTCGGTGGACCAGGTGGTGAGCATCTCCCAGCGGCCCGTCTCCTGGTCGTTGAGGGCAAAGTGCTTGATGTAGGGATACACGCCGTTGTCGGATGCGCCCTGGGTGGCCTGGGAGGCGATGCGCCCGGACAGGAAGCCGTCCTCGGAGTAATATTCGAAATTGCGGCCTGCAAAGGGGGTGCGGTGGATGTTCATGGCGGGGGCGTACCAGCCGGACACATCCATGTCGTCGGCCATATCGGCGATGCCTTCGCCGAAGGCCCGGGCCAAGTCCTCATTCCAGGTGCAGGCGACCATGACGGAGGAGGGGAAGCCCACAGAGCCTACCTGGGTGAAGTTGTTATTCAGAGCGGCGGGGCCGTCGCAGTCGGTGGTGGCCACCTTGTCGATGCTGGCGGCGGGTGCGGTCTGGTAGCCGCCCAAGGCGATCATGTTGTTCATCTCGTCCAGAGTCAGGTTGTCCAGCAGGGTGTCCCAGCGTTCGTCGTCGAAGGCCGCGCCCCGCAGTTCTACGGCCTTCATGCCGTTGGCCGCCCCTGTCGTGGGCATTTCTGCGCCGGCGTCCACGGGAATTTGGTAGTTGGAGTTGTTGACGAACAGGGCCTTGTCCTCGGAGCGCAGGCTGGTGGCGGGGGCGGCGGTGGCCTGGGCGAAATTAGCGAAGCCGTCAGCCCGGGACAGGTAGGTCAGGCCGCCGTCGGCGAAGTCAAACAGGTTGGCGGGGGCGGCCAGATCGGTGGAGCGGCCCGCGCTGTAGTTCACGTCGGCGGAAACGGTGTAGGTCTGGGAGTCGATGACGTTGTGGGAATCGCTGTTGATGGAGATGATGTAATCGCCGTCCTCCAGCACGTAGCGGCCATTTCCTCTCATGTCGTAGGAGGCCATGTCCTCCACGTTGAAGGAAATCGTCAAAGTCTGGGACGCACCGGGAGCCAGCTCATCGGTCTTGTCAAAGGCAACCAGGTTGGCGCTGGCCTTCTCAATGCCGCCGTTGGTGTAGGGCGGGTTGTAGTAGACCTGTACCACGTCCTTACCCGCCGCGGAACCGGTGTTGGTGACGGTGACGTCGAAGCTGATGGCGCCATTGCTCTCGGAAATCGCGCCCATCTCCTGGGAGAAGGTGGTATAGCTCAGGCCGTGGCCGAAGGGGTACTGCACCAGCTCGTCGTAGTTGATGAAGCCCTCCTCCGCGGCGGTCTCATAGTACTTGTAACCCACGTAAATGCCCTCGACATAGTCCACGAAGTGGACCGGGGCACCTGGCACGAACTGGTCGTCGGCGGGGGCGGCAAACTCATCCATGTTATCAAAGACGTTGTAGCCGAAGTTGTTCCAGTAGGGGGCCTGGGTGAAGTCCTTGACAAAGGTGTCGGCGGCCCTGCCGGAGGGGTTCACGTCACCCTTCAGGATGCGGCCCAGGGAGTTGAAGCCCACGTTGCCGGTGCCGTGGCACCAGACCACGGATTTGATCTGGCTGTAGTCGTCCACGAAGTCCATCTGGAGGGTGTTGGCGCCGTTGTAGATGACGACGACATTGTCAAAGTTGGAGCACACCAGCTCCACCAGGTCCCGCTCGCTCCGGCTCAGCTCCAGGTAGTGGTGGCCGGCGGGGAAGTCCTCGTAATCGGAGGAATTTTGCTTGTAGGCCGTCTCGTCCATGGCGGTCAGATCCTTGGGCAGGTCGATGTGCTCGCCGCCGGGACGGGAGAACACGATGAGCGCAGTGTCGGAGAAGGACTTGGCGCTGTTCATCAGGTCGGCGGAGTAAGTATTGGCCGGGGGCTCGGGGAGGGTCCACTCCTGGGCCCACATCCCCACGGCGGGGCGGTCCGCCCGGTACTGGGTGTAGAAGTCGGACAGCTCAGTGTTGGTCTGGAATCCGGCGTTGGCCAGGCCCTCCAGCAGGGACACAGTGTGATAGGCATCGTTCAGGGAGCCGGAGCCGGTGCCGCCGTACACGGGGTTGGTGGAGGCCCAGCCGAACACGTTGATGTTGTCCGAGCCGGTGAGGAGCAGCAGGTTTTGGTCGTTTTGCAGCAGCACGATGCCCTCGTCGGAGATCTGCTCGGCCAGGGCCAGGGAGGCGTCGGAGGTCTCCTGACTCAGGGAGCCGTTGCCGGAGGCCAGGGACAGCAGGGTGTACATGGGCCCGGTGCAGATGATGTTGACCACCAAAATCATGGACACCAGGATCAGCATCCCGCCGTGAGCGCGGACCAGGAACTTCTCGGACTTGGGCCGCTTTGCGCAGGCGATCATCGCGATGACACAGGCCGCGGCAATGACGCCCAGGGCGATGAAGTAGTTCTTGAGGCTGTCTAAGGTCTGCCATACATCGCTCCAGTTGATTTCGATCATGACGTTTCCTCCATTCTCAAATTTGGACCTTTTTCTCAGCGGAAAGGCCCTCTGTAATTGTTATTGTACATAGTTTATACACATTTGAGAAGTTCCAATAAGTTATAAGGTTTTAACCTTCGGGTTATAGCGGTTCCGTTTTATTCCATTTGTAAGAGAAAGCGGACGGAACCCAGAAGGGCTCCGTCCGTCTGATCGTGTTATTGTCGTTCAGTGATATAGCTGTTGTATTGCGCCCAAAAACCGCTGGACGGCGACCGAGGGCTCCGGGGAATGCAGCACGCCGTAGGGCATTTTATAGCTCCAGTCCACCGGCAGGGTCTTGAGCAGGGGGTGTACTCCCGCCCAGGCGTCGATGGTCATGAGAACGCTCTGGCTGTTTTCACAGCGGTTGAACACATCCAGGCTGAAAAAGTCGAAATCCACCACGTTGATGTTTGGGTGGAGCTGCCACAGCTCGTCCCGCATGACGTCCAGATAGCTGTTCCAGCCCCGGCGAATGAGCATAAAGTCCTCACCATACAAGTCCTCCACCGCCAGCGCACTCTTTTCCGCCAGCGGGTGGTAAATGGACACGGCGCAGCGGATGGGGGCCTGGAGCAGCTCCAGCCCCGCGCACCTGCGGGAGGTTAAAAAGTCCTGGTCGAAAGCCCCCGCCACAATGTCGATCTTCTGGCCCAGGTTGCGCAGAATGTCCAGGGCATTTTGGGGCGTGTTTTCAAAGGGCACCAGCTGGAACTTGACGTCGGGGCACCGCTCCTGGATACGGGGCCAGAGGTCCAGCAGGAACTGCCCCGGCGTCATGGGAGATGTGCCGATGCGGATAACGTTGTCATCCGCCTGCATGGCGTTTTTGGCCCGGACCACCGCCTCACGGCTGTACTGAATGATGTGCTTGGCGTCGCCGTACAGGGACTTGCCCGCCTCGGTGAGGGCCAGGCCCCGGTGGGTGCGCCGAAACAGCGTCACATCCAAACTGCGTTCCAGCAAATTGATCTGCTTGATGACGGCCGGGGTGGAGATATACATCTCCTCGGCGGCCTTGTTGAAGCTGCCCGCCTCCGCCACCCGGATAAAGGTGTCCAATTGGGGGTTGTACATGGCGCTCACCTGCCTTTGTCCCAGTTTACCCTATTCTAGCGGATGGTGTCAATCGTGGAGCTAACTCCAGAAGAAGCGCAGGGCGTTGTAAGCGTACTCATTTGCCGCCGTGCCGTCGTGGGCGTAGCCCTCCCGCTCCCGGAAGGACAGGTTGCCGTCCCTTTCGTTGTCGACAAAGGTGAACACGTCCGTCTCGCCCATTGCCATCACCCCGCGCTTGAAGCCAGAGTAGGCGAAATCCTCCGTGCCCGAGGCGGCGAAGATAAAAAAGTCATCCGGGCCGTATTCAGAATTGCGCACGATGTCCGCCATATACTCCCCGTCACCGATGGGGCCGCCGCTGGAGGGCGCGAAGTAGCGGAAACAGTCCAGGGCGTGCTCAAAGGTGCGCCAGGTGTTCATGGAGCCCATAGAGAAGCCGCCGAAACCCCGGTGGTCCCGGGAGGCAGCCAGCCCCTCCAGATCAGTGCTTTGAGCGTAGGTGCTGTATCTGGACTCCACGGCGGGGAGAAGATCGTTCACCAGTTCATTGTGGAAGTTGTCGGTGAGCCGCAGGGCCAGGGAGTAGTTCCCGCTGTCCGATGGGCTGGTGTTGTTGTAGGTGGGCAGGACAATGATGAGGGGCTTGATTTTTCCGTCCTCGATGGCGTGATCCATGATGTGCTTGAAGGCGTGGGGGTCGTCCGGCGTGCCCATGACGGTGGTCTCATTGCTCCAGCCGCCGTGGCTCAGGTAAAAGACATTGTACCGCTGTTCCTCCGTGTACCCGTAGGGGAGGTAGACCCAGGCCGTCTTGGTCAGCCGCTGGGTGTGGCTGTCATAGGAGAGGGATTCCCAGGTCTGGTACTCCAGCTTTTCCAGCGTCCCCTGGTGCTCTGCGGGGCTGGTGTAGCCCTCCGGGACGTACTCCAGCTCCGCGGGGATGGTTCTCCCGCCACCCTGGCGGAACAGCCAGCCCATAATCTGCTCATCATAGGCGAACACCTGCCCGCCCGCGTGCTGATCCCAGAAGCCCCGCTCGGTGAAGTAGCTGCCGGGCTTCACGTTGAGAACAACCAGCTGGTCCATCTCATCCTGGGTTAGCCCCTGTTCCTCGTAAATTCCGCAAAGCTCGGCGTAGGCGCTTTTCAGCGGGCCAGAGCCGTAGTAGCTGTCATCCTCGCCGATGGCCAGATAGACCGGCGTCCTGGCCGCCGCCAGCACCTCCAGGTCACCGTCCCACTTGGACGCGGTGAGCAGATAGGCGGCATACAGCTCGGGCTTCGTGCCCATAACCAGGGAGCCGGTCTCCCCTCCGCCGGACATCCCGTGGAGGTAGACCCGGTCCGGGTCGATGTTATAGTGCTCCAGAAAGTATTCCGTCAGCGCGATGGTCTGGTCGGCGCTGGTCTGGCCCCAGTCGTTCAGCTGGGGGGACAGGACGATCATTTTGTCGTTGTATTGGATGGCCTCGGGGCCGAAGTCCTCCGCCATGTTGGCCCCCACGCCTTGAAAGTACAGCCCCTCCCAGCCGGGCAGGGTAATGAACAGCGCGTAGGGCTCGCTGCCGTCATAGCTGTCCGGGATATAGCTGGAATAGCGGATATCACCCAGTTCGGAGTAGTAAACGTTGTCGTTGACAGAGCCCCGCTGGGTCTGAGTTCCCACGGTGATAGCGTCGGGTGGCATCCGCTCCGTCTCCGATGGACGGGAGGCGAATGGCGGCGTCTGTTCCGCCGCCGGCGGCTGGGCCTGGGCGGCACATCCGGGCGCACCCAGCAGGGCCGCAGTGTCAGCGCCGACGCGGTTTTGTAGCTTTTCGGCGAACAGAAAATGTCGAAAAATGGCGGGTAAAGATGTACAGCCTTTGAATAATTATACTTGCCGTTTTCGCCCGTCAAGCCT
>ERZ808041.860-NODE-860-length-16192-cov-4.004220_pt1 | contig 16192 bp, 10 predicted proteins | sample MGYA00380192_ERZ808041 | MGnify/ENA primary metagenome ERZ808041 (study PRJEB31490, sample SAMN06133412) | mouse gut metagenome | isolation source: Z1_1 | host: mice | place: China: Chengdu | collected 2015-05 ... | reverse complement strand
GCCGGTACCGCAAGAAGCATGGGCATCACGGTTGTAGACGACTAGTAAACTGTTGCTGTTATGATAGAGTGGGAGGGACATTTACCCACAGGGCATAAACCCGCCATTACCACAAGGAGGTTAATAAAATTATGAAACATGGTAAGAAATACGTTGAGGCTTTAAAATCCTACGATAAGCTTGCACAATATGACAAAGAAGAGGCAATCGCCCTTGTAAAGAAAATATCCACCGCAAAATTTGATGAGACCATCGAGGCTCACATTCGGACCGGCTGCGACGGTCGTCACGCAGATCAGCAGATCCGCGGTGCCGTCGTGCTTCCGCACGGAACCGGCAAGCAGGTGCGCGTACTGGTGTTCGCCAAGGCGGCGAAGGCGGACGAGGCACAGGCAGCAGGCGCGGAGTTCGTCGGAGCGGAGGAACTGGTTCCGAAGATCCAGGGCGGCTGGCTGGACTTTGACGTCGTTGTGGCAACCCCGGATATGATGGGCGTTGTGGGACGTCTGGGCCGTGTACTTGGACCCAAGGGCCTGATGCCGAACCCCAAAGCCGGTACCGTAACCATGGATGTGACCAAAGCGGTCAATGATATCAAGGCAGGTAAGATCGAGTACAGACTGGACAAGGCCAACATCATCCATGTTCCGGTAGGCAAGGTTTCCTTCGACGAAGCGAAGCTGCAGGAGAATGTCGATGCACTGATGGAGGCGATCGTTAAGGCAAGACCGTCAGCGTTAAAAGGCCAGTACTTAAGAAGCATTACACTGGCAACTACGATGGGTCCTGGTGTAAAGGTTAACACAGCGAAATATTAATTTTTATAAAAAGGATTCCTGTCGGAGACGGTGGGAATCTTTTCTGTTTTGCAAACGGGACTAAAGGGGAATTCATGAGGAGACGAAGAAAGAAGAGGAGATCCAGGTTCATAGGGCCTTTCTGTATTACGCTGACCTGTGTTGTAGCGACAGGGCTTTTTGCCATGCTTTCCTATCAATGGATCATAGAACCGGCGAAGTCCAGAGAGATGAGCCATTTTCAGGTGAGTGCCAAGCGGGACACAGGCGGCGGTGCGGCCGTGCAGACGGGGCAGAGCATGGAGCAGATTGAGGAACAGATCGAAGAGATCAAGCATGTCAACGACAAGTACGCGGATGTGCTGAACGATCCTGCTTATATGGTGGAAAATAATATCTATGCCAAGGATGCGGCGGACCCGACACAGGTGTCAGTTACGTTTGCGGGGGATATTTTATTTGATCCGGGCTATGCGGTGATGAGTAAGCTGCAGCAGAACGGCGGGCAGATCTCGGCAGGCATCGCGCCGGACCTGATCGAGGAGATGAGAAGCGCGGACATCATGGTGCTCAACAATGAATTTCCCTACTCGGACAGAGGGACGCCTACGCCGGAGAAGCAGTTTACCTTCCGCGCCCGGCCGCAGACCGTGTCCTATCTGGGAGATCTGGGTGTGGATCTGGTGTCGCTTGCCAACAATCATGCTTACGATTATGGCGAGACGGCGTTTCTGGATACGATGGATACGCTGGCGCAGGCCGGCATTGCCTATGTGGGCGCAGGCCGTAACCTGCAGGAGGCCCGCAGGCCCGTATACTACATCATCAACAATATGAAGATCGCTTTTGTGGCTGCTACCCAGATCGAGCGGCTGGACAATCCGGATACGAAGGGCGCGACGGATACTTCCGCCGGGGTATTTCGCTGCTGGAACGGCGACAATCTTCTGGAGACGGTGCGGGAGGCCAGACAGAACAGCGATTTCGTGATCGTTTTCCTGCACTGGGGCACGGAGAATCAGGATACCATCGACTGGGCGCAGGAGAAGCAGGCGCCGGAAGTGGTGGAGGCGGGCGCGGATCTGATCATCGGCGCGCATCCCCATTGCCTGCAGCAGATCAGTATGGTAAACGGGGTGCCGGTAGTGTACAGCCTGGGCAATTTCTGGTTCAATTCCAAGACGGTGGATACCGGCATGGTCAAAGTGGTACTGAACGAGAACGGCCTGCAGAGCCTGCAGTTCATCCCCTGCCTGCAGAGCGGGTGCAGGACATCGCTGGTACAGGGGGAGGAGAAGAGCAGGATCCTCAATTACATGCGGGGCCTGTCCGGCGGCGTGCAGATTGATGATGACGGTTATGTCATAAAAAATTTCTGATAAATTTTCGCAAAAGTGAAACTTTTAACGGCCATAGATCGTATTACTGTTACGGTACTGTTATAGTATTGATCATTTGGAACAAAGATGTGAAAGCCGGATGCATCCGGCACAGGGAGGGGGAGCGGTATGGAGATCGCGAATAACAATCCTTTTATTATGCAGCAGTTCGCGGCCCGCGATGCGGTGCGGCAGAAAAACGGCCGTCAGCCGGAGGAATTTGGCGATGTTATCAAGTCCGCGCAGGAGAGCGGGGAGCAGGAGAAGGCGGATGCGGTCAGGAGGGAAGACGGGCAGGAGACAGATTACAGACAGTTCCTGCTGGAGAAAATGGAAGAGATGCGTGCCAGGGTAAAGAGCGGGAACATTCAGCCCAAGATTCAGATCGGCGCCGAGGCCTATACGCAGGAAGAGTGGAAGAAACTTCTGGAAAAAGTAGACGCTGCCGAGGACGCGCTCAGGGAACAGATCGAGGCGGAGATTGAGACAGCCAGGGAGGCGGCGCAGAAGGACGAGGCCGATTCGGATTCGGATACCAGGATCATCACCCGGGCCGACGGGGCGAAGATCCTTATGATCAAGACATCTTTCGGGGAAATGAGTGTGGAACTTTCAGGGCCTGATGACAGTCTGACCTTTGACGACATCAGTAAGATATGCGGTGAGCCGGAAGAGACGTAACAGTTCAGTCCAGGACTTTGCATTTACTGCAAAGGCCGTGAGAATATGTAAATTGGGCCAAAAGAATCTGCCCCTCGCCGAAGGCGACTTGGAATGGGCAGATTCCGTAACAGGGAAGCCGAAGGCTGAACTGTTACGAAGAGATGCAGAATCTTGATAAAACAGTTGACAATACCGATTCCGCTGTGTTATAGTAACTAAGGTTGTTAAAACCATGCCGAAGACAGTAGGTGCCGTAGTGACGGCGTAAGGATATCGCCTACCGAGGAGAAGAGCTGCTGTAAGATATATTGTAGTCTGTTTCATCCTCCCTGTCTTCAGGGAGGATTTTTTATAGAAGACTTCTATCGGCGTAAAATCTATAAGGAGGTAAATGTAATGGCAAAGGTTGAACTGAAAAAACCGATCGTAGAAGAGATTTCAGCTGTTATCCAGGATGCACAGTCAGTCGTTCTGGTCGATCACCGCGGACTTACGGTAGAGCAGGATACAGAGCTTCGTAAGCAGCTTCGTGAAGCCGGGATCACCTACAAGGTTTACAAGAACACAATGATGAATTTCGCATTTAAGGGCACTGACTTCGAATCTTTGATCCCTTATCTGGAAGGCCCCAGCGCGCTTGCTGTTTCCAAAGAGGACGCAACGGCACCCGCCAGAGTATTGTGCAAATTCGCGAAGACAGCAAATGCGCTCGAAGTCAAGGGCGGTGTCGTAGAGGGCACGCTTTATGACGCTAAGGGAATTGAGAATGTATCCAAGATCCCGTCCAGAGAAGAACTGCTGTCCAGACTGCTTGGCAGCATGCAGTCACCGGTTGCGAACCTGGCCCGCGTACTGAACCAGATCGCGGAGAAGGGCGGCGCGTCCGAGTGTACACCTGCAGAGGCAGCAGCCGCAGCAGAGGAAGCTCCTGCGGCGGAAGAAGCTCCGGCAGAAGCATAAATCTTCTGGGACAGACGTCCTGCACAGACAGGGACGGTCTGCAGAATGAACAAAGGCACTATAGCTTATCATTAAATATTATCAAACAAAAATCATGGAGGTAAAAAATAATGGCAAAATTATCCACTCAGGAATTTATTGATGCGATCAAAGAGTTAACAGTATTAGAGCTGAATGATTTAGTAAAAGCATGTGAAGAGGAGTTCGGCGTATCTGCAGCAGCAGGTGTAGTCGTTGCAGCAGCAGGCGGAGATGCCGGCGCAGCAGCAGCTGAGGAGAAGACAGAGTTCGACGTTGAGCTGACAGAGGTTGGCCCGAACAAGGTTAAGGTCATCAAGGTTGTTCGTGAAGTGACAGGCCTTGGTCTGAAGGAAGCAAAAGACCTGGTTGACAACGCTCCGAAGATGGTGAAGGAAGCTGCATCCAAGGAAGAGGCTGAGGATGTTAAGGCTAAGCTGGAAGCTGAGGGCGCAAAGGTTACTCTGAAATAATCGACAGGAGCACGGAAAGCTGAGAAGACCGTTCATGCCGGACATGTTTTTACATAGTCCGCATGAGCGGTTTTACTGCGTTTTTCGTGTTTTTTAAGAAAATAATCGTTGACTCGCAAAAAAACTTGTAGTAGAATGGAAAATGCACTATTGTGGTGTGGTATGCTTATTTGTATTATAATTTCATGCCGACAGGTATTCAGACAGGCAATCTGATAAGCATCAAATCATAAGGAACGGGGTGAAAGTGTCAATGGAAAAGAACAGAATCCGTAAGACTGCAGCCGGCAGAAATACGCGTATGACCTATGCACGACAGAAGGAAGTCCTGGAAATGCCGAATCTGATCGAGGTTCAGAAGAACTCCTATCAGTGGTTTCTTAGGGAAGGACTGAAAGAAGTTTTCGACGATATCTCTCCTATCTCGGATTACAGCGGACACTTAAGTCTGGAATTTGTGGACTTTGAGTTATGCGAAGAGGATGTGAAGTACTCTATTGAGAAATGCAAAGAGAGAGATGCTACTTACGCGGCGCCTCTTAAGGTGAAGGTTCGCCTGATCAATAAGGAGAAGGACGAGATCACGGAGCACGAGATCTTCATGGGCGATCTGCCGCTGATGACAGCGACCGGTACGTTTGTGATCAATGGTGCCGAGCGTGTTATCGTCAGCCAGCTGGTACGTTCTCCGGGCATTTATTACGGAATCGGACATGATAAGATCGGAAAAAGATTGTTTTCCGCCACCGTCATCCCGAATCGAGGCGCATGGTTAGAGTATGAGACGGACTCTAATGATGTGTTTTACGTACGCGTGGACAGAACGAGGAAGGTGCCGATCACGGTGCTGATCCGTGCCATGGGCGTGGGTTCCAATGATGAGATCAGAGAATTGTTTGGTGAAGAACCGAAGATCGAGGCCAGTTTTGCCAAGGATACTTCCGAGAATTATCAGGAAGGTCTCTTGGAGTTATATAAGAAGATCCGTCCCGGTGAGCCTTTGAGCGTGGAGAGCGCTGAAAGTCTGATCACCGCTATGTTTTTTGACCCCAGAAGATATGATTTGGCTAAAGTCGGCAGATATAAATTTAATAAGAAGTTAATGTTCCGCAACAGGATCAGACACCACATTCTGGCGGAGGACGTGGTGGATATGACCACGGGTGAAGTGCTGGCCAAAGCGGGCGAGAAGGTTACCGTGGAGATGGCTGACGCCATCCAGAATGCTGCGGTTCCTTTTGTATGGATCCAGACAGAGGAGAAGAATGTGAAGGTTCTCTCCAATATGATGGTAGACATCACTAACTTCGTAGACTGCAACCCCAGAGAACTGGGCATCACGGAGCTGGTTTATTATCCCGTGCTGCAGCAGATTCTGGAGGAGTACAGCGACGATCCGGAGATGCTGGCGGAAGCGATCCACAAGAATGTGCACGAATTGATTCCGAAGCATATTACGAAGGAAGATATTCTTGCTTCCATTAATTATAATATCCATCTGGAGTACGGCATCGGCAACGATGACGATATCGACCATCTGGGCAACAGACGTATCCGTGCAGTGGGTGAACTGCTGCAGAACCAGTACCGCATCGGTCTGTCCAGACTGGAGAGAGTGGTTCGTGAGAGAATGACCACCCATGATGCGGACGAGATCTCCCCCCAGGTGTTGATAAACATCAAACCGGTACAGGCTGCTGTGAAGGAGTTCTTCGGTTCCTCCCAGCTGTCCCAGTTTATGGATCAGAACAATCCGCTCGGTGAGCTGACGCATAAGAGACGTCTTTCCGCCCTTGGTCCCGGCGGTCTGTCCCGTGACAGAGCCGGATTCGAGGTTCGCGACGTGCATTATACGCATTACGGCAGAATGTGCCCCATCGAGACGCCGGAAGGTCCGAACATCGGACTGATCAACTCCCTGGCATCCTATGCGCGGATCAATGAATATGGATTCGTGGAGGCGCCCTACCGTAAGATAGACAAGACCGACCCCCAGAATCCGCGTGTTACCGATGAGGTAGTCTACATGACGGCGGATGAAGAGGATAATTATCATGTAGCGCAGGCATCGGCGCCGCTGGATGCCAACGGCTATTTTACCAGGAACAGTGTTTCCGGACGTTTCGAGGAGGAGACGCAGGAATATCCGAAGGCCATGTTCGATTACATGGACGTGTCGCCGAAGATGGTATTCTCTGTGGCGACGGCGCTCATTCCATTCCTGCAGAACGATGACGCCAACCGTGCGCTGATGGGTTCCAACATGCAGAGACAGGCCGTGCCGCTGCTCTTTACGGAGACCCCGGTGGTGGGAACCGGTATGGAGCCGAAGGCAGCCGTGGACTCGGGTGTCTGTGTAGTGGCGAAGAAGGCAGGTACGATCGACTTTGTATCGGCGGACCTGATCAGGATGACTTACGATGACGGGGAGAAGGATGAATACCATCTGACCAAGTTCTCCCGCAGTAACCAGTCCAACTGCTATAACCAGAAGCCTGTCGTGTTCAAGGGCAACCATGTGGCACAGGGCGAGGTGATCGCGGACGGCCCGTCCACAGAGGGCGGCGAGCTGGCGCTGGGCAAGAACCCGCTGATCGGCTTCATGACCTGGGAAGGCTACAACTACGAGGATGCCGTGCTGCTCAGTGAGAGACTGGTACAGGAGGATGTCTACACCTCCGTGCACATTGAAGAATATGAGGCGGAGGCCCGGGACACGAAGCTGGGGCCGGAAGAGATCACCAGAGACGTTCCCGGCGTGGGTGACGAGGCGTTGAAAGATCTGGATGACAGAGGTATCATCCGCATCGGTGCGGAAGTACGTGCCGGTGATATCCTTGTGGGTAAGGTAACCCCGAAGGGGGAGACCGAGCTGACTGCGGAGGAGAGACTGCTGCGTGCGATCTTCGGTGAGAAAGCGAGAGAAGTAAGAGACACCTCTCTGAAAGTGCCTCATGGTGAATATGGTATTGTTGTGGATGCGAAGGTATTTACGAGGGAGAACGGCGACGAGCTTTCACCCGGCGTCAATCAGGCGGTACGTATATACATTGCACAGAAGAGAAAGATTTCCGTAGGAGATAAGATGGCCGGCCGTCACGGTAACAAGGGTGTGGTTTCCCGCGTGCTGCCGGTGGAGGATATGCCTTATCTGCCGAACGGCCGTCCGCTGGATATCGTGCTGAATCCGCTGGGCGTGCCTTCCCGTATGAATATCGGACAGGTGTTGGAGATCCATTTGTCCCTGGCTGCCAGGGCTCTGGGCTTTAACGTGGCGACGCCGGTGTTTGACGGTGCGAAGGAAGATGACATTGCAGATACCCTCAAACTTGCCAACGATTATGTCAATCTGGAATGGGAAGAATTCGAGGAGAAGCATATAGATGATATTTCGGAAGAGATCATGCAGTATCTCTCCGATCACAGAGAGCACCGCGAGGTGTGGAAAGGCGTGGAGATCTCCAGCGACGGTAAGGTGCGGCTGCGGGACGGCCGGACAGGTGAGTATTTCGATTCGCCGGTTACGATCGGACACATGCATTACCTGAAACTGCATCATCTGGTAGACGATAAGATCCATGCGCGTTCAACGGGTCCTTACTCGCTGGTAACGCAGCAGCCTCTGGGCGGTAAAGCGCAGTTCGGCGGACAGCGTTTCGGTGAGATGGAGGTGTGGGCGCTGGAAGCATACGGTGCGGCCTACACGTTGCAGGAGATCCTGACAGTGAAATCCGACGATGTTGTCGGACGTGTCAAGACTTACGAAGCGATCATCAAGGGCGACAATATCCCGGAACCCGGTGTGCCGGAATCCTTTAAGGTACTGCTCAAGGAGCTGCAGTCTCTGGGTCTGGATGTGAGAGTGCTTCGGGATGACCAAACAGAAGTTGAGATCATGGAAACGATCGATTACGGTGAGAACGACTACCGTTACGAGATCGAGGGTGACTCCAGAAACTATGACTATGAACAGGAATCTCTTGGTTCGATGGGATATCAGAAGCAGGAGTTTGACGAAGACAGCGGAGAGCTTGTGACCAGCGAAGAGGAAGAGGACTTTGCGGAAGATGAGATGGACGCTGACTTTGCGGAAGAAGAGACGGAGATTTTTTAAGACCGGTATTCCGTTTTCGCGTGAGCATCATGTTACCAGGGACGGCTGTACATGGTAACATATAATCTGGAAGGAGCATGGTGATTGAAGATGTCAGATATGAAACAAGAAACTTATCAACCTATGACATTCGATGCTATTAAGATTGGATTGGCATCACCCGAGAAGATCAGAGAGTGGTCCCGGGGAGAGGTTACCAAACCCGAGACAATCAACTATAGAACATTGAAACCGGAAAAAGAAGGTCTTTTCTGTGAGAAGATCTTCGGGCCCAGTAAGGACTGGGAGTGCCACTGCGGTAAATACAAGAAGATCAGATATAAAGGTGTAGTCTGCGACCGATGCGGCGTGGAGGTGACCAAAGCCAGCGTCCGCAGAGAGCGTATGGGCCACATCGAACTGGCGGCGCCGGTTTCCCATATCTGGTATTTTAAAGGTATTCCAAGCCGTATGGGTCTGATCCTCGACCTGTCTCCGCGTGTGCTGGAGAAGGTGCTGTACTTCGCTTCCTATATCGTGCTGGACGGCGGTGAGAGTAATCTGGAATATAAGCAGGTTCTCTCCGAGAAGGAGTACCAGGACGCCAGAGAGACCTGGGGCAATAAATTCCGTGTAGGCATGGGCGCCGAGGCGATCAAGGAGCTGCTGGAGGCCATCGATCTGGAGACGGAGGCGGTGGAGCTGAAAGAGGGGCTTCGCGATTCCACAGGCCAGAAGCGTGCCCGCATTATCAAGAGACTGGAAGTGGTGGAGGCGTTCAGGGAGTCCGGCAACCAGCCGGAGTGGATGATCATGGATGCGATCCCGGTCATCCCGCCCGACTTACGTCCTATGGTACAGCTGGACGGCGGCCGTTTTGCCACCAGTGACCTGAATGATCTCTATAGAAGGATCATCAACAGAAATAACCGTTTGAAGAGACTGCTGGAGCTGGGCGCGCCGGATATCATCGTCCGCAACGAGAAGCGGATGCTGCAGGAGGCGGTGGACGCGCTGATCGACAACGGCAGGAGAGGCCGTCCGGTGACGGGCCCGGGTAACAGGGCGCTCAAGTCCCTGTCCGATATGTTAAAAGGTAAGTCGGGACGTTTCCGTCAGAACCTTCTGGGTAAGCGTGTGGACTATTCCGGACGTTCCGTTATCGTGGTCGGGCCGGAGCTTAAGATTTACCAGTGCGGTCTGCCCAAGGAGATGGCGATCGAGCTGTTTAAGCCTTTTGTGATGAAAGAACTGGTGTCCAGAGGCATTTCCCAGAATATCAAGAATGCCAAGAAGCTGGTGGAGCGGCTGGATACGCAGGTGTGGGATGTGCTGGAAGAAGTGATCAAAGAGCATCCGGTGATGCTGAACCGTGCTCCTACACTGCACAGACTCGGTATTCAGGCTTTCGAACCGATCCTGGTAGAAGGTAAGGCGATCAAGCTGCATCCTCTTGTATGTACGGCATTTAACGCCGACTTCGACGGTGACCAGATGGCTGTTCATCTGCCGCTGTCCGTGGAAGCGCAGGCGGAGTGCAGATTCCTTCTGCTTTCTCCGAACAACCTGTTGAAGCCCTCCGACGGCGGACCGGTGGCGGTTCCGTCTCAGGATATGGTGCTGGGTATATACTACCTGACGCAGGAAAGGCCGGGGGCAACGGGAGAAGGCAAGTTCTTTAAGAATGTGAACGAGGCCATTCTGGCCTATGAGAACGGGGCATGTACCCTGCATACAAAGATCAGAGTGCGGGTGAGCAAACAGACGCCGGACGGACAGACTGTGACCGGCAATGTGGAATCCACGCTGGGAAGATTTCTTTTCAATGAGATCCTGCCGCAGGATCTGGGCTATGTGGACAGAACCAACCCGGAAGACCTGCTGAAACTGGAAGTAGACTTCCATGTGGGCAAGAAGCAGTTGAAGCAGATACTGGAGAAGGTCATCAACATCCATGGTGCGGTGAGGACCGCCGAGGTGCTTGACCTGATCAAGTCCACAGGTTATAAATATTCGACGAGAGCCGCGATGACGGTTTCCATCTCCGACATGACCGTGCCGGCCAGAAAATCCGAGATGCTGGAGGAGGCACAGGCTACGGTTGACAAGATCTCCATGAATTTCAGACGTGGTCTGATCACGGAGGAAGAGAGATACCGTGCGGTCGTTGAGACCTGGAACGAGACGGATAAGGAGCTGACAGAGGTGCTTCTGTCCGGACTGGATAAATATAATAATATCTATATGATGGCGGACTCCGGCGCCCGCGGTTCCAACCAGCAGATCAAACAGCTGGCCGGCATGCGCGGACTGATGGCGGATACCACAGGACGAACCATCGAGTTGCCCATCAAGTCCAACTTCCGTGAAGGACTGGACGTACTGGAGTATTTCATGTCCGCCCACGGCGCACGTAAAGGACTTTCCGACACGGCGCTGCGTACAGCCGACTCCGGTTACCTGACCAGACGTATGGTTGACGTATCTCAGGAACTGATCATCCGCGAGACCGACTGCTGCGAGGGCAGGGAAGAGATTCCGGGTATCGTGGTGAAGGCGTTCATGGACGGTAAGGAGACCATCGAAGGTCTGGGAGACAGAATTACAGGACGATTCTCCTGTGAAGATATCAAAGACAGAGACGGCAGAATGATCGTGAAGAGAAATCACATGATCACACCCGCCCGTGCGGCCAGGATTCTGAGCACCGGGGTCAATGAGAAGGGTGAGCCGATCGAAGAAGTGAAGATCCGGACGATCCTGACCTGCCGTTCCCATGTGGGAATCTGTGCGAAATGTTACGGCGCCAACATGGCTACCGGCGAAGCGGTGCAGGTAGGTGAAGCTGTCGGCATCATCGCGGCGCAGTCCATCGGTGAGCCGGGTACACAGCTGACCATGCGTACCTTCCATACGGGCGGCGTGGCCGGTGACGATATTACACAGGGTCTTCCCCGTGTAGAGGAGCTTTTCGAGGCGCGTAAGCCGAAGGGTCTGGCGATCATCGCAGAATTCGGCGGTGTGGCGACCATTAAAGATACGAAGAAAAAACGTGAGATCGTGATCACCAACAACGAGACCGGGGAGTCCAAGACATATCTGATCTCTTACGGATCCAGGATCAAGATCATGGACGGGGCTGTGCTGGAGGCCGGCGACGAGCTGACAGAGGGTAGTGTGAACCCCCATGACCTGTTGAAGATCAAGGGGATCCGTGCGGTGCAGGATTACATGCTGCGCGAGGTACAGAGAGTGTACCGTCTGCAGGGTGTTGATATCGCCGACAAGCATATCGAGGTGATCGTGCGCCAGATGCTTAAGAAAGTCCGCATCGAGAACAGCGGCGACACGGATTTCCTGCCGGGTACTCTGGTGGATGTGCTGGATTATGAGGACATGAACGAGGAGCTTTTCAAAGAAGGCAAAGAGCTGGCGGAAGGCAAGCAGATCCTGCTCGGTATCACCAAAGCGGCGCTGGCAACCGATTCCTTCCTGTCCGCGGCGTCCTTCCAGGAGACCACGAAGGTGCTGACGGAGGCGGCGATCAAGGGTAAGGTAGATTCCCTGATCGGCCTGAAAGAGAATGTTATCATCGGTAAGCTGATCCCGGCCGGCACAGGCATGAAGCGTTACCGCGACACACGGTTGAGCACGGATGAGAATCTTCTGAGCCGTCTGGCGGCGGAGAAGGAACTGCGTTTCGATGACGGATTCGTCAGAAGACCGAGATTTGAGATCCCGGCAGAAGCAGATGAAGACGAAGAACTGATCGATGTGGAGACCGAGGCGCTGGATCTGGACGAAGATCTGGAAGTGGATGAGACAGAAGACGATCTGGAAATGGCCGAACTGGACGAAGCGGAAGATTTCGACGAGGATGAGGCTTTAGAAGAAGCCGGAGCCGAGATGGAAGTCGTGGAGTAAAGATTCCGGTCAGAATCAGGGTTTTTAAGCGATTTTACAGAAAAATAGGTTGACAATGCATTCACATGCAAGTATACTAATTTAGTGCGTGTGAATGCATTTTTTTGTGTTGCACGCAGAAGGTTCATTTATTACAACAGGAGGTGAAAAGAATGCCAACATTTAACCAGTTAGTTAGAAAAGGACGTCAGACATCTGTAAAGAAGTCAACCGCACCGGCTTTGTTGAAAGGTTACAACTCCCTTCACAAGACGGCGATCGATACATCTTCTCCGCAGAAGAGAGGTGTCTGCACAGCTGTTAAGACAGCAACTCCTAAGAAGCCTAACTCAGCGCTGAGAAAGATTGCCAGAGTACGTCTTTCCAACGGAATCGAAGTGACAAGCTATATTCCCGGTGAAGGTCATAATCTGCAGGAGCACAGTGTTGTTCTGATCCGCGGCGGAAGAGTAAAAGACTTACCTGGTACAAGATACCATATTATCAGAGGTACTCTTGATACAGCTGGTGTTGCTAACAGACGGCAGGCTCGTTCCAAGTACGGCGCCAAGAGACCTAAAGCAGGCAAGTAGGTTGCGCAGCGTTTTAGGTTGTGAATTTCAGGACCACAAACAGAACTAATTTAGTGTTGGGATTCTTATGAAACAGCAGGCGGCGTATGCCGCTGATCGTAGAAAACCGCACGGACACATTGAATTAGAGGACACATGTGAGTACCGATGAATTATTAATGATAATAAGGAGGGAAGAAACGTGCCACGTAAAGGACATATTGCAAAGAGAGATGTATTGGCAGATCCTTTATACAATAACAAGGTGGTTACCAAGCTGATCAACAATATCATGTTGGACGGTAAGAAAGGTGTAGCCCAGAAGATTGTATACGGAGCATTTGCCCGCGTAGAGAATAAGGCAGGTAAGCCGGCACTTGACGTTTTCGAGGAGGCTATGAACAACATCATGCCTGTTCTGGAGGTTAAGGCAAGACGTATCGGTGGTGCAACCTATCAGGTGCCGATCGAAGTACGTCCGGACAGACGCCAGGCTCTCGGACTTCGTTGGCTGGTAATGTTTTCTCGTAAGAGAGGCGAGAAGACCATGGAAGAGAGACTTGCCAATGAGATCCTGGATGCGTCTAACAACACAGGCGCAGCCGTTAAGAGAAAAGAAGACATGCACAAGATGGCAGAGGCCAACAAGGCATTTGCACATTACCGCTTCTAAGCTCTTTCTATTGTGTTTTGAATTATCATAAGGAGGAAAAAACCTTGGCTGGAAGAGAATATCCGTTAGAGAGAACCAGAAATATAGGTATTATGGCTCATATTGATGCCGGTAAGACCACATTGACAGAGCGTATCCTGTATTATACTGGTGTTAACTATAAGATCGGTGACACTCATGAAGGCACTGCTACCATGGACTGGATGGAGCAGGAGCAGGAAAGAGGTATCACGATCACATCGGCCGCTACAACATGCCACTGGACCTTGGAAGAGAACTGCAAACCCAAGCCGGGCGCGTTGGAGCACCGTATCAATATCATCGACACTCCCGGTCACGTTGACTTCACGGTAGAAGTTGAGCGTTCCCTCCGTGTACTGGATGGCGCTGTGGGCGTGTTCTGTGCAAAGGGTGGTGTTGAGCCGCAGTCAGAAAACGTGTGGCGGCAGGCTGATACCTATAATGTTCCGAGAATGGCGTTCATCAATAAGATGGACATTCTGGGCGCTAACTTCTTTGGCGCCGTAGAACAGATCCGGACAAGACTGGGTAAAAATGCGATCATTCTTCAGTTACCGATCGGTAAGGAAGATGAGTTTAAGGGAATCATCGATCTGTTTGAGATGAAAGCCTATATCTATAATGATGATAAGGGAGAAGACATCACAGTCACAGATATTCCGGAGGATATGGCGGACGACGCTGCACTCTACCATGATGAACTGGTGGAGAAGATCTGTGAGCTGGATGACGACCTTACCATGATGTATCTGGAGGGCGAGGAGCCTTCCGTTGATCAGTTGAAAGCGGCACTGCGCCGCGGTACGTGTGAGTGTACGGCAGTACCTGTATGCTGTGGTTCCGCATACAGAAACAAAGGTGTTCAGAAGCTTCTGGACGCTGTTCTGGAGTTCATGCCGGCACCTACAGATATCCCTGCGATCAAGGGTGTGGACAGCGACGGCAACGAAGTGGAGAGACATTCTTCCGATGAGGAGCCTTTCTCCGCACTGGCATTCAAGATCATGGCCGATCCGTTTGTCGGCAAGCTGGCGTTCTTCCGTGTGTATTCCGGAACGATCAATTCCGGTTCCTATGTGCTGAATGCGACGAAGAACAAGAAAGAGCGTGTGGGACGTATCCTGCAGATGCATGCCAACAAGAGAGCAGAGCTTGAAAAAGTATATTCCGGTGATATTGCTGCGGCAGTAGGGTTTAAGATCACCACAACCGGTGATACTATTTGTGACGAGCGTCATCCTGTTATCCTGGAGTCCATGGAATTCCCGGAGCCGGTTATCGAGCTGGCGATCGAGCCTAAGACCAAGGCTGGTCAGGGCAAGATGGGTGAGGCACTGGCGAAACTTGCCGAGGAAGATCCTACGTTCCGTGCACACACGGATCAAGAGACAGGCCAGACGATCATCGCAGGTATGGGTGAGCTGCATCTGGAGATTATCGTTGACCGTCTGCTTCGTGAGTACAAGGTAGAGGCTAACGTGGGTGCACCGCAGGTTGCATACAAAGAGAGCTTCACAAAGCCTGTCGATCAGGAATACAAATATGCGAAACAGTCCGGCGGTCGTGGACAGTACGGACACTGTAAAGTTAAATTTGAGCCCATGGATCCGAACGGTGAAGAGACCTTCAAGTTCGAGACCAGCGTAGTAGGCGGTGCGATTCCGAAGGAATATATCCCCGCTGTCGGCGAAGGTATCGAAGAGGCTTCCAAAGCCGGTGTTCTGGGTGGCTTCCCGGTACTTGGCGTTCATGCCAACGTATACGACGGTTCCTACCATGAGGTTGACTCCTCCGAGATGGCATTCCACATCGCAGGTTCCATGTGCTTCAAGGAAGCCATGAAGAAGGCAAACCCGGTTCTGCTTGAGCCGATCATGAAAGTGGAAGTGACCATGCCCGAAGAGTATATGGGCGATGTAATCGGCGATATCAACTCCCGCCGCGGACGAATCGAAGGTATGGAAGATATCGGCGGCGGCAAGATGGTAAAAGGTTATGTTCCGCTTGCTGAGATGTTCGGTTACTCCACAGACCTTCGTTCCAAGACACAGGGCCGCGGTAACTACTCGATGTTCTTCGAGAAGTATGAACAGGTGCCGAAGAGCGTTCAAGAAAAAGTTTTGGCAGCTAAGGCAAAATAAAGGGTGAAGAAACTTTATCTTGAGAAAAAGTTTTAGCAGCTAAGGCGAAATAAAGGGTGAAGAAACTTTATCTTGAGAAAAAGTTTTGGCAGCTAAAACAAAATAAAAGCGAAGAAAAAACAAAGGTTTTGTGTGTAAAAACGAAATAATGCTTGAAAATCTTGGCAATCTTTAATATAATCAAAGATAGCTGATTGAACAGAACAATTTTAAATTTATCTAGTTTTTAAGGAGGACTTTAAAAATGGCTAAGGCTAAGTTTGAAAGAAACAAACCACATTGTAATATCGGCACCATTGGTCACGTTGACCATGGTAAGACGACATTGACAGCAGCGATCACAAAAGTACTTTCCGAGAGAGTTGCAGGTAACACTGCTACAGATTTCGAGAACATCGATAAGGCTCCGGAAGAGAGAGAAAGAGGTATCACAATCTCTACAGCTCACGTTGAGTATGAGACAGATAAGAGACATTACGCACACGTTGACTGCCCTGGA
>ERZ808041.859-NODE-859-length-16214-cov-11.160129_pt1 | contig 16214 bp, 15 predicted proteins | sample MGYA00380192_ERZ808041 | MGnify/ENA primary metagenome ERZ808041 (study PRJEB31490, sample SAMN06133412) | mouse gut metagenome | isolation source: Z1_1 | host: mice | place: China: Chengdu | collected 2015-05 ... | reverse complement strand
GGATAATCAAAAGCATATAGGTTGAAACAGGAAACATCTCGGTATGGATAGGTTTGTCCATATTTTGAGTAGCAGGCCGTCATGAAAAAGGTGCTGTCAGTTTATTTAAAACCTTATTACATGCGTATGCTAATGGGGTTTGTCATCAAGTTTATTGGTACAATAATGGATTTATGCCTGCCGTGGATATTGGCATATATGATAGATACAGTTATTCCACAGGGCAGGAAAAACAGCATCTATCTGTGGGGATTGGTGATGCTGGTGTGCTCGGTGTTTGCGCTGACATTCAATGTCATTGCAAACCGCATGGCGTCTAAGGTGGCGAGGGATACAACAGAGACTTTGCGGCATGATTTGTTTGAGAAAATTATGTGGCTTTCCAATACAAAGACAGATGCATTTACAAAGCCATCCTTAATCTCAAGGCTTACGACAGATACTTATAATGTACAACAGATGTTAGGGCGAGTTCAACGCCTAGGCGTGCGCGCACCGATTTTAGTTGTGGGCGGAATCCTTGTGACATTGACGTTAGATCCAGTGCTAACGCTGGTATTGGTTTCTGTGATGCCAGTCACGGCTTTTGTCACTTATTATTTTTCCAGAAAAAGTATCCCAATGTACAATGCTTTGCAGAGGGCAGTTGATAAGTTTGTCCGCCTGCTGCGGGAGGATATCGCCGGAATCCGTGTAATTAAAGCACTTTCAAAGACAGGATATGAGACAGAGCGGTATGATGCATTAAATAAAGAAGTTGTCACATTGGAAAAGAAAGCAGATATCACAATGGCGATTGTCAATCCAGCCACGAATCTTTTTCTAAATCTTGGACTTGTGTTTGTTGTGATTGTCGGGGCGTACAGAGTGAATTGTGGCAGCTCAGAGGTCGGCAAAATCCTTGCTTTTCTTACATATTTTACAATTATTCTCAATGCGATGATCAATATATCAAAAATGTTTGTGGTTATTTCAAAGGCGGTCGCATCCGCAAACCGCATTGTGGAAGTCATTGATGTGCCAGAGGAGATGCTGCCTGTGCTCTGCGAAAAGCTGACAGATGAGGATGCTTTTATTCGATTTTCTCATGTGACTTTTTCTTATAAGGAGGCACAGGAGGAACCAAATTTAACGGATATAAGTTTTTCACTCAACAAGGGTGAAACTTTGGGCATTATTGGGGCGACGGGGGCAGGAAAAAGTACCCTTGCCGCGTTGTTATTGCGTTTTTATGAGGTGAACCAAGGAAATATTTACATTGAGGGCGAAAATATTCGTGCGATACCAACAGGCAGACTGCGAGAACGATTTGGAGTCGTTTTTCAAAATGACACAATATTTGAGGACTCAATTGCAGAGAATGTCCGCATGGGGCGAATACTATCTGCGGATAATATTAAGGAAGCAATTGCGCACGCCAAGGCGAAGGAGTTTGTTGAGGAGGCAGGGCGCGGATATGACAATCATATCAATGTGCGCGGGGCAAACCTTAGCGGGGGACAGAAACAGCGCATTTTGATTGCGCGGGCGTTGGCGGCACATCCAGATATTCTTATCTTAGACGATTCTTCGAGTGCGCTCGATTACAAGACAGATGCGGCTTTGCGCCATGAACTTGCAACGCACTTTGCGGACACAACAAAAATTATTATCGCGCAGCGCGTCAGTTCCATTATGCACGCAGATCATATTTTGGTACTAGAGGACGGAAAAATGATTGGATATGGAACACATGAAGCGCTTTTAGAACAGTGTGAAGTGTATCGTGAAATTAGGGATTCGCAATTATAACAGAAGGATTTTATTATGGCAGAAGGTCAAAAAAAGTATGAAAAACCAAAAAACCGCAAGGGAACAATTTTGCGGCTTGGAATGTATTTGATGCAATATCGATATTGGGTATTGCTTGCCCTTGCACTGACAATTGGCAGCAATCTGCTGGCATTGGTTGGACCGATGCTTTCTGGCTATGCGATTGATGCGATTGAACTAGGAGTTGGAAAGGTGGATTTTCCGCGTGTGTTTTATTATGCGGGAATGATGGTTGTGTTTTATCTATTTTCTTCGCTGCTGTCTTATATTCTTGCAGTATTGATGATTCATATTAGTCGAAAAGTGGTGTATCAAATGCGGGAAGATGTCTTTACGCATCTGATGGAATTGCCTGTAGGATACTTTGACACACATCAGACAGGGGATATTATCAGCCGTATTTCCTATGATATTGATACGGTCAATACATCATTGGCAAATGATTTGATACAGATTCTCACAACACTCATTACAGTTGTCGGTGCTTTTTCAATGATGATTGTTATTTCACCGCGGTTGGTGTTGATTTTTGTTTTTACGGTGCCATTGTCCATTTTCCTGACAAAGCTGATTACAGGAAAAACGCGTCCTCTGTTTCGTTTGCGGTCCCGTAAACTTGGGGAACTAAATGGTTTTGTAGAGGAAATGATTTCTGGGCAAAAAACATTAAAAGCATATTATCAGGAAGAACATACAATCACAAAATTTGATGGAAAGAATGAGGAGGCTGTTGAGGCATATTATAGGGCAGAATATTATGGAAGCGTAGTAGGACCGACAGTTAATTTTATCAATAATCTTTCTCTTACGTTGGTCAGTGTCTTTGGGGCGCTTTTGTTTTTGTCTGGGCAGATGCGTGTAGGCAGTATTTCCTCTTTTATTTTATATTCCAGAAAATTTTCGGGACCAATTAATGAGGCGGCAAATATAATGAGCGAATTGCAGTCTGCGCTCGCTGCGGCAGAGCGTGTGTTTATGATGATTGATGAACCGTCGGAGATAGCAGACAGAGAAGGTGCTATCACATTGGAAACTGTAAAAGGAGATGTGCAATTAAAAGATGTAAGTTTTGGTTACACAAAAGAACAATGTATTATTAAACATCTAAATTTGCATGCTGCTCCAGGAAAATTGGTGGCCATTGTCGGTCCAACTGGCGCAGGAAAAACAACATTAATCAATCTGTTAATGCGTTTTTATGATGTGGATAACGGACAGATTTTGGTAGATAGTCATGGTATTTGTGATGTCACGCGCGCAAGCCTTCGGCGGGCATATGCAATGGTGTTACAAGATACATGGCTTTTTGAGGGAACGGTTTTTGAAAATATTGCCTATGGTAAACAAGGAGCAACAATGGAGGAGGTGACTGCCGCTGCGAAGGCTGCAAAAATCCATTCGTATATCAAGCGTCTCCCACAGGGTTATGACACAGTTCTCACAGACGAGGGAACGAATATTTCTAAAGGGCAGAAGCAGTTGTTAACGATTGCGCGGGCAATGCTTTTGGAGGCGCCGATGCTAATTCTTGACGAGGCAACTTCCAATGTTGACACAAGAACAGAACAGCAGATACAACAGGCAATGCGGGTGCTGATGGAGCATAAAACTTGCTTTGTGATTGCGCACAGGCTTTCTACAATCCAAAATGCAGACGAAATTCTAGTGGTAAATCACGGGGAGATTGTGGAGCAGGGGACACATTTAGAGTTGATGCAGCGGGAAGGATTTTATTATCAAATGTATAGAGCGCAGTTTGAGTAAAAGACAATAATAGATTTTTGAAATCTTTTTGTACTTAGTTGCAAGAAGGTTGCGGAAAGTTATTAATTAAAGGAGAATATTATGAAAAAGAAAATGATAGCAATATTATTGATAGGGATGGCCATGACATGTACTGGTTGTAATAAACAAGAGATTCATTCCATTGATATGAATAGCGAGGAAGAAACAAAAACGCAACTATATCAGGAAAACAATACAGAGTATAACATGGCAGAAAATGATACAGGACAAAAAAGTTCTCTACAAGAAATGTTTGATAGTACACAGAGCAATGAAACACCACAGGAAACATCTGATAATGTGCAGGACAATGAAATGTCTCAGGGATCATCTGACAGTACACAAAGCAATGAAACGACACAAGATTTGTATACAAGATTTATAAAAAATGAAGTTTCAGTGATTGTTGATAAAGATTTTCCTCAGTATGATTATAAGGTTTTCAATTTGGAACCAGGCAAGTCCTATACTTTTACAGAGCTGGGAGAATATGTAAATGCAAGCAGCTTTGACCCTGAGTATTCAACAAAGACCTCATATGATAATGCACAGTATGCATATCTGGAAAGTTCAGATAATCACACACGTATTTTGCTGGTGAAGTTTTTGGGACTTGGAATTTATTCACCTGAGGATAACAGTTTTGCTGTCTATGTGATTGCGGAGAATAATGGTCAGCTATATCTGACAAATTCATATGAGTGTTGGGCACGCAGTTATACAAGGGCGTGTAAAAATGGCTTGCAGGTGTCAGGTGGTTCGTCTGGAGCAGGAGATCATTTTGCAGCAGTGTCCGCAGTATTAAAGAATGGAGATGTCGAAGATATCTATGCCACAGAGATTTTGAGTGGATGGTGGGCAAGTTATATCAATGAAGCAATTTACAACGAAGTTTTTGCGGGCAAGGAGGATATTTTGCTTTCTGTAATGGTTCACACAATTGGCGATAAAACATTGCACACGTATGATTTGAGTGAATGCACTGAGGAACAGCTTGAACTATGTGAGACCTATATTAATAGATGTCGCGACGAGGCAGAGATTAACTGGGTTACGGAGGAGGATGTTTGGAAAGCGATTCAGGAAAGATGTAGTGCACTTGGTATAGACGATAAACTAATAGAGCAGCAAGAAGAAGTGGATTGGATAGATATTCAATAGTAATCATTATGATTAGTACAAAGAAAAAGAATTGACTTCACATTCAAATAATACTATAATGGTAATATTAAAAAATAATTCACAAAATATAACGTTTCTGTAAATAATTCTAAAAAAAGATGAAGATTGGAGAATACATTATGAAAAAATTGGAAGAATACGTAAGAGCAATACCTGACTTTCCAGAACCTGGCATTATTTTTCGTGATGTGACAAGTGTTTTGCAGGATGCAGAAGGGCTACATCTTGCCATTAATACAATGCAGGATTTGGTGAAAGATTTGGAATATGATGTTGTGGTGGGGGCTGAATCCAGAGGATTTATTTTTGGAACTCCAATTGCCTATAACAACCATAAACCGTTTGTCCTAATTCGGAAAAAAGGAAAACTTCCAAGGGAAACCGTTTCTATTGACTATGACTTGGAATACGGCAAAGCAACCATAGAGATGCATAAGGATTCCATTCAACCAGGACAGAAGGTTTTGGTAGTGGATGACTTGATTGCAACTGGAGGAACAACAGAAGCCATGATCAAGTTGATTGAGTCGCTTGGCGGTGAGGTGGTAGGTGTTGTAGTGTTGATGGAACTTGCTGGACTGAAAGGAAGAGAGAAGATTGCAGGTTACAGGCTTGATGCAGCGATAACCTATGAGGGCAAGTAGGAAGCATATTATAAATATTTTATATGGCTGGTGATGCGAAGTGACAGATGAGAAACAGACAAGAACAGGAGCATATGAGGACTCTCTTATCATAAATGGAAGTAAGGCTCGACCCAGAAAAACAGATGAACGGAAAATCGAATATATCAAGGAATTTCAAAGCCCCGATGAATTATATCAGGGGCTTATTCGGCGTGTGCACAAATATCACCCGTCTGATGATATTTCAATGATTGACAAGGCATATAAAACTGCGTGCATTGCGCACAAAGATCAGGTGAGAAAGTCTGGGGAACCATATATTGTGCATCCATTGTGCGTGGCAATTATACTTGCAGATCTAGAGCTTGACAAAGAGACAATTATTGCAGGTTTGCTGCATGATGTTGTGGAAGATACAATTATGACAAACGAGGAGCTTAAGGAGCAGTTTGGACCAGATGTGGAGCTTCTTGTTGACGGTGTTACGAAGTTAGAGCAATTGCAGTACACGGGGGATGCGGCGCCGGACCGACAGACGAGCCGCGAGGAGCTTCAAGCGGAAAATTTACGAAAAATGTTTCTTGCAATGACAAAGGATATTCGTGTGATTTTGATTAAACTTGCGGACCGTCTGCACAATATGCGGACATTGAAATACAAATCTCCTGAGAGTCAGAAGCGCATTGCGCGGGAGACGCTAGATATTTATTCACCGCTTGCGGAGCGGCTTGGTATTTCCAAAATTAAGATTGAGCTTGATGACTTGTCATTAAAATATCTGGAATCGGAAGCTTATTATGACTTAGTTGAAAAGATTGCTCTGCGAAAAGATGCGCGTGAGAAGTATGTGCAAGACATTGTGGATGAGGTGACAGAGCACATTACAGATGCGGGGATTGACGCCCAGATTGACGGAAGAGTAAAACATTTTTTTAGTATTTATAAAAAGATGAAAAATCAGGGAAAAACAATTGACCAGATTTTTGATTTATTTGCAGTGCGCATTATTGTTGACTCCGTGAAGGATTGTTATGCAGCGCTCGGTGTAATTCATGAGATGTATAAACCGATGCCAGGGCGTTTTAAAGACTATATTGCCATGCCAAAGGCGAATATGTATCAGTCGCTTCACACAACACTGATTGGATCGATGGGAGTGCCGTTTGAGATACAGATTCGGACGTTTGAGATGCATCGAGTTGCAGAGTATGGAATTGCTGCCCACTGGAAATATAAGGAAGCAAGTGACGGTAAGGTATCAAGCGGCGGCGAGGAGGAAAAACTTGCTTGGCTCAGTCAAATTTTGGAATGGCAGAAGGATACATCGGACAACAAAGAATTTATGAAGCTCTTAAAGAGCGACTTGGATTTATTTTCAGATCATGTGTACTGTTTTACTCCGGCGGGAGATGTGAAAAATTTGCCCGCAGGCTCTACCCCGATTGATTTTGCATACAGTGTGCACAGTGCAGTCGGCAATAAAATGATAGGTGCCAGGGTGAACGGTAAGCTTGTCACAATCGACTATCAGATTAATAATGGCGATTGTATTGAAATTATGACTTCTCAGAACTCAAAAGGACCAAGCCGTGACTGGTTGAATATCGTCAAATCGTCACAGGCGAAAAATAAGATTTCGCAATGGTTTAAAAGTGAGTTAAAAGAAGACAATATTATTAAGGGAAAAGAACTTTTTCAGAATTATTGTAAATCCAAAAACATTAATACAGCGGAAATTTTGACAGCGGAACTGCAAAGGGCGGTGATGCACAAATATGGCTTTAATGATTGGGATGCGGTGCTCGCTGCGATTGGGCATGGTGCGCTCAAGGAAGGTCAGGTTGTCAATCGTATGCAAGAGCTCTATGCCAAGGAGCACAAGAAGCAGGCGACGGATGAGGAATTAATTGCACAGATTAAAGAAAACAATGCAAATAAGCTAATGCATCCTAAAAGTAAGACAGGAATTACGGTCAAAGGGATTCATGATGTGGCGGTGCGGTTTTCTCGCTGTTGTGCGCCTGTGCCTGGTGATGAAATTGTTGGTTTTATCACGCGCGGGAGAGGAGTTTCTATTCATCGGACGGACTGTATTAATATTATGAGTCTTTCGGAATTGGACCGTTCCAGACTGATTGATGCAGAGTGGCAGCCGGAGGAGACTGCTGAACGAAAAGAGAAGTATCTGACAGAAATTGTGATATATGCACAGAATAGAAGTGGATTGTTAGCTGATATCACAAAGGCGCTGACAGAGAAAAATATTGATATCCGCGCTGTAAATACCAGAACAAACAAGCAAAATATTGCGTCAATTGCGATGACTTTTGAGATAACTTGCAGGGAAGAACTTAGAATGATTGTCGATAAGTTGCGGCTGATTGACAGTGTGATTGATATTGAAAGGACGACAGGCTAATATGGCAGATTTAAAAGTAAAGAGAAGGGTACTCAGTGCCTGCCAGACAAATTGCTACTATGTGTACAGAGAAGGAGCAGATGAGATTGTAGTAATTGATCCTGGCGATAATGGGGAGATTGTATATAATGATGTGAAAAGCCTTGGCTTTGAAAAGGTAGCGGGTATTTTGTTGACGCATGGTCATGGAGACCATACAGGTGGCGCCCTAAAGCTCAAGGAACTCAGCGGTGCAAAAATTTATGCCTATGAGGACGAGGCAGAGATTTTAAAAGACCCTGAGAAAAATCTGTCAGGCTGGTTTGGAAAGGCTTATGGTTTTGAGGCAGACGAGTATTTCCACGACAAACAGACTTTTTTCATGGCAGGAGTGGAATTTGAGGTGCTTCATACACCAGGGCATACAAAAGGCGGATGCTGTTTTTACGTTGCGGAAGATAAAACAATGTTTTGCGGAGATACCATTTTTAACGGGTCTGTTGGAAGGACAGATTTTTATTCAGGCTCTATGCGTCAGTTGGGAGATTCCATTCGTGAGAGGATTATGACCCTTCCAGATGATGTGAAGCTGTACTCAGGACATGGGGACGCAACAACAGTTGGATATGAGAGAAACTATAATCCGTGTCTGGGATAGGCAATGCCTATTCTAGACATGGATTTTTTCAGCAGTGTTACTATGAGCGGTTCCTAGGTCGTGAATAGTAACGTAGATTTTTATGAGGTGTGAAAATGATAAATGTATATACAAACAGAGAAAATTACCAGTATGATTTGTACGCGTTAATAAAGTCATTTTATCCAGAGCATGATGTGAGAGTGTATGAAGAAGAGCAGCAGAGTGGTCAGCAGGATAGCGGCGATCAAATTATTGTACAGCTTTCTGATAATAACATGAAGGTACTGATTGATATTGACTGCAAGAAAGAGTATGAGCATACATATAAGAATAACACAGATGTCATAAAAAAAGAGTGTAAGCTTTCGATTTATAATGATTTGTGCGATTATACAGGAAAGACGCTTCCATGGGGAAATCTCACAGGTATTAGACCAACAAAACTTTCTATGGGGATGTTGACAGAGGGAAAGAAAGATGAGGAGATTGTCTCATGGCTGAAAGAGACGCATGCGGTCAGTGAGGAAAAGGCATGGTTAAGTATTGATATTGCCAGGCGTGAGAAAGCAATTCTTGATAAAATCCATTCTGAAAATGGCTACAGTATTTATATTGGTATTCCTTTCTGTCCTACAACATGTTTATACTGTTCGTTTACTTCTTATCCAATTGCAGTTTGGCGCAAGCGAGTGGAGGAATATTTACAGGCGCTTTTTCGCGAAATTGACTCTGTATCAGAAATATATAAGAACAAAATATTAGATACTGTTTATATTGGTGGTGGAACGCCTACTACACTTGAAGCGGAAGAACTGGATCGTCTACTACAGCATATCCATAACAGATTTGATTTTCGGAAGGTAAAAGAATTGACTGTGGAGGCAGGACGAGCAGATAGCATCACAAGAGAAAAGCTTGCTGTGCTGAAAAAGAATGGCGTGACTCGCATTTCAGTAAATCCGCAAACCATGAAAGATGAGACGCTGAAATATATTGGTAGACAACACACTGTGGCACAGGTAAAAGATGCGTTCTGGCTGGCGCGTGAAGCAGGATTTGATAATATTAATATGGATATTATTTTAGGACTTCCAGGAGAATTAGAAGCAGACGTGCAGCATACGATTGATGAGATTGTACAATTAAATCCAGACAGTCTGACAGTGCATTCACTCGCAATCAAGCGCGCTTCAAAGCTTAGTCAGTGGATTGAGGAAAATGGTATAGCGACGCTTCACAATACGGACAGCACAATGGAGATTGCGCGGAAGGGAGCATATGCATTAAATATGAAACCTTATTATCTCTATCGACAGAAAAATATGTCAGGGAATTTTGAGAATGTCGGATATGCCAGAGAAGGGAAGTATGGGATTTATAATATTTTGATTATGGAGGAGAAACAGACCATAGTCGCCTGCGGAGCCGGGAGCGTATCGAAAAGGGTATACCCTGATGGACGCATTGAACGGTGTGAGAACGTGAAGGATGTTTCCCAATATATCGAGAGAATCGGGGAAATGATAGAAAGAAAACGTGTGTTATTAGAAGATTAACAATTCAAAATTTAAGTAAAAAATGTTGAGTATGATGCGGATTTGGGGTACAACAAAGATACCAAAAGTCCAACAAATGTCCAACAAATTTTTTTGCGTTGGTACATCATAATACGCTATAATGCATTTTTCATCTCGAAGTCCAACAAAATCAGTGTAAATCCACAGATTCCTGAGGAGCGTTTCGGAAATAATCGAAACGCTCTTTTTTTCGCCTTTCAAGCAGGATTTAGCCTTTTATGAAGAAATTGTAAGGTCAGGCTAGTCCAACAAATTAAAATGCACATTTGGTAATAGTCATTTTATTAAATGAAAAGGAGGTTCACGAGATGAACAACACAGCGTTAAGAGCAGAGGCGCAGAGCGCCAACAACACACACATGGTTTTTGCAAACGAGGAACATGAGAAGTTTTATTATGAGAAATTGGAACAGGCGAGGTATCAGGACTGCTATCACAAGGCTTTGATCTACATTCTCGGTATTTCAGAGGATACAAGGTATCATTTCAGCCAGATCTACGATATGAAGTCAGGATTCATCAAGCCGGAGTGCCTGCATCAAGGCTGGCAGACAAGCGGCAGTGTCCGTGTGGTAAGGCTCGCCTTTAACCTTTACACAGACGGAACGCCGAGTGTTGACGATTATAAGCGCAAGGATGAGCAGATAAGAGAGTGCCGGGAGTATTCGGTGAGTGACATTTTCTGCTGCGGCTATGCGATGTACTTCTGGCAGGGCATTAAGCTCCGTTATCCGGAATACTGCCAAAAGCAGAAGTCCATTGAGGAGATCCTTGCAGAAATGGAGAAGAAACGTGCTGAAAATTCGACTGATGGGAACGAAGAATGATATTAAGTGGTTTGAGAAGATTCTGAAAAGACAGCCCAAAGTGGCTGTGACGGAAGTTTCGGAGCTGTACCGGAATAAAGGTACAAACAGATATTACCGGGCTTATGTGGAAGTACAGAAAGCAAACATCAAAGAAAAATCTAACTAATACGGAGGAATAAAACCATGTGTAAAATTATAGCAATCGCAAACCAGAAAGGCGGTGTCGGCAAGACCACCACAACAAGCAGCTTAGGAATCGGGCTGGCAAAACAGGGAAAGAAAGTTTTGGTAATTGATGCGGACGCACAGGGGAGCCTGACCGCAAGCCTTGGATTCACGGAGCCGGACAAGCTGGAGGTCACTCTGGCGAACGTACTGGAAAAGGTTATCAACGATGAAGAAATAGAGCCGGATTACGGCATCTTAAAGCATGACGAGGGCATTGACCTGATGCCGGGGAACATTGAGTTGTCCGGCATGGAGGTTTCCCTTGTGAACGTGATGAGCCGGGAGATCATGCTCCGCTCTTATGTGGAAAGGGTAAAGGAGAGGTACGATTATATTTTGATTGACTGTATGCCCTCACTTGGCATGATTACTATAAATGCCTTTGCCTGTGCCGACAGTATACTCATTCCGGTGCAGGCGGCATATCTGCCCGTGAAAGGCTTGGAACAGCTTATTAAGACCATAGGCAAGGTAAAGCGGCAGATCAATCCCAAACTGGAGATTGAGGGCATTCTGTTGACAATGGTGGACAACCGTACCAATTACGCAAGGGATATTACAGCATTGCTTATCGAAACTTACGGAAGCAGAGTACGGATATTTGAGAACAGCATACCGATGTCGGTACGGGCTGCAGAAACGTCCGCAGAGGGTGTCAGCATTTACGAGCATGACCCGAAAGGCAGGGTTGCGGGCGCATACCAGTCCTTGACAAAGGAGGTGCTTGGTAATGGGCAGTAAGGCGGGAAGTGCATCAAAAGTCAAATTGAACAGCTTTGATGATTTATTTGGCGGGGCGGAAAACACGTCGGGGGAACAGATTATCCATGCAAAGCTGACGGATTTACATACATTCAAAGGACACCCTTTCCGTGTCCTTGATGATGAAAAGATGGAGGAAACCACGGAGAGCATCGGGAAATATGGTGTGCTTGTACCCGGAATTGTAAGACCGAGGACAGGGGGCGGTTATGAAATCATAGCCGGACACCGGAGGAAACGGGGTTCTGAAAGGGCAGGGTTAGACACGATGCCCGTCATTGTCAGGAATTATACGGATGATGAAGCCACGATCATCATGGTGGATTCCAATATCCAGCGGGAGGACATCTTACCGAGCGAAAAAGCAAAGGCTTACGCCATGAAGTACGAAGCAATGAAACACCAGGGAAGCAAAGGCGGCAGCACCCTTGACGAAGTGGGGGAAGCTGCCGGGGAGAGCGGAAAGACGGTGCAGAGGTATGTGTGGCTTGCAAGGCTTTCTGATGAGCTGCTTGACATGGTGGATAAGAAAAAGATAGGGATAGCCCAGGGAGTGGATATTTCTTTCCTGACCGAAGAAGCACAGCAGTGGGTATTGGTTATCCTTGAGGAAACGGGGGCGGCAATGAACGCTTCCCAATCGTCAAAACTGAAGGAGTATGGGAAAAGCGGAGAGCTGACATTGGCGATGGTCAGGCTGATACTGTCGGAGGAAAAGCCAAAAGAGCGAAAAGTAACGATAAAAGGCGATAAGATTAGCAGGTATTTTTCGGAAGACTATTCCAATGACGATATAGAGGGTATCATTATCCAGCTTTTGGAGGAATGGCAGAGTAAGCAGTAAAGGAGGCGGTAAAAATGGGCGAGCCATTGAAATTTGATTATTACTATGGCATTGAAGCAGAGCAGTTTTCTTTTTACCGTGTTCCCCGCCTGTTGATAAAAGACGAGCGTTTCAAGGGGCTTAGCAGCGATGCTAAGCTCCTGTATGGGCTGATGCTTGACAGAATGTCGCTGTCTATGAAAAATGGATGGCTGGACGATGAAAACCGGGCATATATTATCTATGCTGTGGAGAACATCATGGAAGATTTAGGATGCTCCAAACCTACCTGCATAAAGGTCATTAAGGAGCTGGATGCAGATAATGGGATTGGGCTGATAGAGAAAAAACGCAGGGGGCTTGGGAAACCTGATATAATCTATGTGAAAAATTTTGCTTCTGTGCCGGAAAATGCGAGTGTAGAAAAGCCTGCAAATACTGATGTTTCCACAGAAGTAAAAAATCTTTACTTCAAGAAGGAAAAGAATTTGACTTCTGGAAGTAAAGAAACTGAACTTCAAGAAGTAAAGGAATCTGACTTCAAGAGGAAAAAGAATTTTACTTCCGGAAGTAAAGAAACTGGACTTCTAGAAGTAAAAGAATTTGCCCCTAATTATAACAATACTAACTATAACAAGCAGAATCATACTAATATGAGTTATACCAATCCTATCAATCAATCTGTGGGAAATGCGGAGAGTTCAGAAATGCATGGAAAAGATGATAGGATTGATGTGATAGATGAAACAAGCGCATATATGGCGTTAATCCGTGATAACCTGGAATATGAGTACCACATGGAATATGACCAGCATGGGGATAAGGAATTGTATGAGGAAATTTACGAAACCGTCTGTGATGTGGTCTGCGTGAAGCGCAGGTCAATCCGCATCAATGGGGAGGAGTACCCTTATGAGCTTGTAAAATCCCGTTTTCTGAAACTGAACAGCAGCCATGTGGAGTATGTCATGAGCTGCATGAGGGAAACCGTGACAAAAATCACCAATATCCGGGCATACCTGATTACGGCGCTCTACAATGCCCCCTCAACCATGAGCCATTACTACCAGCAGGAAGTACAGCATGATATGTATGGCGGAGGGTGGGCAGAAAAGGGCATTACTTAACAGACTTCTGGACACAATGTCCAGAGGTGGCGGATGCTTTTGCAGAGTTTGAAGATGTAGATAATAAGCCTGCCATAGAGTGGTGGGCAGCACTTTCAAGCCTTGCCTAAAGTGTGATTATCTTTTCAATCACACTTTGGGCAAGGTTTCCAGGGGTACGGGGGTGGAAGACCCCTGTGTTAAAAAAACTAAATAGGGAAACAGCGTGAGGGCGGTTATGGATCAGCAGATTTGTAGCCGCCCTTTTTTATTGCTTCCGGTCAATGTATCTGGGAGCGGAAAGGAGATAAACATGGAATCGTTACGGGATGTAAAGAGGGCGATGGAGCGTGAGGTGAAAAAGGGGAGCTGCCCGCTCATGTTTGACAGGCTGGAGTTTGGTGCCAAGCCTTTCCAGGCAATTACATCAGAGGAAAAGCTGGATGAAGTGCTTGCATGGCTGTTAAGGATAAAGTCTTTCCGGCAGTATGCGGAAAAGACCATAATCAACAACGTGTATATGGATTTGGATATGCTCTGCAAAAAGCCGCAGTTTAAGCGCACTCATTCCGTCATAGACCGGGAGGGGATTTATGCAAGGGTGCAGAGGTACAAGAAGCGGTTACAGCCGGATTATGACAGCGGGCTTTGTCTGGAAACAGTGCGGTGCATCTTCACGCTTCCGGAGGGGGAAGCGGGAAAATACCGTATGACCCATGACGGGCAGGAAACCTATGCCTTTATCATGTCAAATAAATATATCCTGGGCCTGTTTACCCACTGTGAGGCGGCAAGGAAATCTGTTGTCATGGACGGGGTGGAGTTTGGACACCTTGCGGAGCAGGAGCAGAAGATCGTGCTGCTTGACGGTGTAGGGGATGTGCTGTTTCAGGCATTATTGCTTGATGATGTGGAATATGGCAATGATGAGCTGTCTGCCAATCTTTACACAATCTATTGCTTAAATGAAAAAGGATAACTTCTGGACATGATGTCCAGAAGTGGAAAGGGGGAATTAGATGTATTTTAAAGTGAAGATTGTCTATGACATTATCTGCCGGGGGATTCCGCCTTAGTGCATGGCTTTTCCCGGAATGTAACAAGGAGGTGTTTCATGCAGGAGGAAGTAACACAGAAAACAATCGCCCTTGTGATTAAGACCGCAAAATTAGACGCCAACGTGCTGAAAGCTGCAATGAAGATGTACCTGAACCACCATAAGCAGAAAGCACAGAGAACGCATGGAAAGACTTCTGTGAAAAAGCTCGTTGGCGAGGGCGTGGGGGCATCGTCTATCGAAATCACGGACGGCAATATCAAATCTTTTGAGCGTGTGGCAAAAAAGTACAATGTTGATTTTGCCATAACGAAGGACAAGGCAACCAAACCGCCCAAGTATATGGTGCTTTTCAAGGGCAGGGATGCCGATGTGATCGCACAGGCATTCAAGGAATTTGTTTATGGTAATGAGAAAAAGAAAGGCAGGGTTTCCCTGAGAGAGAAGCTGAAGCATTTCAAGGAGGCAGTATCGCAGGATAAGAACCGGGAACGGAGCCGGGAGAAGAATAAGGACAGGGGGCAGAGCCTATGAGTAATATTATAAACGGCATTGCCAAAGACCTGAAAGCCATTCCGAAGAACCTCAAGGCAAAGACCGGGAATATTGACAAAAAGAAACTTGTCCTGATGAATCTGCCTTATGCGCTTGCCGGATATTTCTGCGATAAAGTGGCTTGCCTGTGGCGGGTATCGCCGGGGCAGGACGCTTCCGCAAAGATGATGGAGGTCATGGCAGGACTGGAAGGTTTATTTTCCAATCCCCTGCCGAGCATCTACCCAAGTGACCTGCTGATCGGTGTGTGCTGCGGGGCTGCCTTAAGGCTTGCGGTGTATTTCAAAGCCAAGAATGCCAAGAAATTCCGGCATGGCATGGAGTACGGTTCCGCAAGGTGGGGTAACGCAAAGGACATAGAGCCTTACATGGATTCCGTATTTGAGAACAATATCCTGCTGACGCAGACGGAGAGGCTGATGATGTCAGGCAGGCCAAAACAGCCGAAGTACGCAAGGAATAAAAATATCCTTGTTATCGGCGGTTCCGGCTCCGGCAAGACGAGATTTTTTGTTAAGCCGAACCTGATGCAGATGCATTCATCGTATGTTGTCACTGACCCGAAAGGCACTGTCTTGGTTGAATGCGGAAAGATGCTCAAAAAGGGCGGCTACCAGATAAAAGTCCTCAATACCATAAACTTTGCAAAGTCCATGCACTACAATCCTTTCGCTTATTTACGGAGCGAGAAGGACATTCTGAAACTCGTAAACACGATCATAGTCAACATGGACATATTGGTGTTAGAATATAAATAGTACAAGTTAAACATGGCAGGTTTCAAAAATAACTGTATAATATAAATGGATACAGGAGGGAATTTTCCATGAGTAAACAATTTGATAAACAGTTTA
>ERZ808041.854-NODE-854-length-16418-cov-4.090080_pt1 | contig 16418 bp, 14 predicted proteins | sample MGYA00380192_ERZ808041 | MGnify/ENA primary metagenome ERZ808041 (study PRJEB31490, sample SAMN06133412) | mouse gut metagenome | isolation source: Z1_1 | host: mice | place: China: Chengdu | collected 2015-05 ... | reverse complement strand
AATTCAGATTGCCAATTATATCATTGAGAATAATGCTACGGTGAGACAGACGGCGAAGGAATTCGGAATCTCCAAGTCTACGGTACATAAAGACGTTACAGATCGTCTTGCACAGTTGAACCCGTCACTGGCGGCAGAAGCGAGAAAGGTACTCGACGTTAACAAGTCGGAGAGACATATCCGCGGCGGACTGGCGACGAGAGAAAAATATCTGCATCAGCATGTATGTTAATTATGGAAAAGAGATAAAGACTTCTGTTTCCACTTTACATTAAGACCGGATGGGCATAGAATAGGTTAAGAATCATTTTAAATCTAAACAAGGACGTTGATGGTGATGCACACGAAGGAAAAGGAAAAAGAAGCACAGGGGACAATATACAGCAATGCGGATCTCAGGAAACTGATCCTGCCATTGATCATGGAACAGCTTCTGGCTATTTTGGTCGGTATGCTGGATACTGTTATGATTTCCGGCGTGGGAGAGGCGGCGGTGTCGGGTGTTTCGTTGGTGGATAATATCAACATCCTGGTCATTCAGGTTTTTTCGGCACTCGCCACCGGCGGCGCCGTGGTGGCAGGACATGCCTTGGGACAGCGCAGAGAAGAAGAGGCGGGACGGTCTGCGTGGCAGATGGTTCTTTTCCTGCTCTATGCCTCTGTCGCGACGACGGTGGTGTTGATCGGTGCACACAAGACGATCCTGCGGGCGATCTTCGGGCAGGTGGAGGCCGGAGTTATGGCGAGTGCTACTACATATCTGATCATCACGGGACTTTCCATCTGTCCGCTGGCGCTTTATAATGGCTGCGCCGCGCTTTTTCGGGCCATGGGGAATTCCAAAATCACAATGTACATATCGTTGCTCATGAATCTATTGAATCTGGTCGGCAATGCAACGCTGATCTTTGTCTTCAAGATGGGTGTAGCGGGGGCGGCTATCTCTACTACGGTGTCGAGAACGGTTGCGGCGCTCCTGATCTTTTATCTGCTTTTTCAGGAAGACAGGGTGATTCATTTCAGGAATCGGGTAACTGCAAGGATGAACTTCGGGCTGATCAAAAGGATTCTTTATATTGGAGTGCCAAACGGCTTGGAGAACAGCCTTTTTCAGCTGGGGAAGATACTGCTCTTAAGTCTGGTATCCACTTTCGGCACGTCGGCGATTGCTGCCAATGCGGTCTGCGGCACGATCGCAAACTTTAATATCCTGCCGGGAATGGCGATCAATCTGGCTCTTTTGTCGGTGGCCTCCTATTGTATCGGTGCGGGAGACTATGAACAGACAAGAATCTATACGAAAAAGCTGATGCGCCTGACGAGTGTGTGCATGATCGCAGTGTCGGTGGCGATGATCCTTTTGTGCCGGATCATGCTTTTGCTCTACCGGTTGACGCCGGAGACGAAAGCACTGGCGGTACAGGTCATACGCTTCCATGCTTTTATGTGCATGTTTGCATGGGTGCCGTCGTTCACTCTGCCCAATACCCTGCGGGCGGCGGGGGATGTGATGTGGACGATGGGGATCTCTATTGTATCCATGTGGGTGTTTCGGATCGGCACGGCGTACTTTTTCAGTAATGTGTTCCAGCTGGGGCTGATCGGCATCTGGATCGCCATGACGATTGACTGGATGTTCCGCGGCTGCTGCTATTGGCTCAGGTTCCGCAGCGGTAAGTGGGAACGGGCGATGAAGAGCAAAAGATAAAGCGCAGCATGTCGTGCGTAAAGGACAGGAAGAAAAGGCCAAAGATACGGCAAAGGCAAAAGACAGAGAAAGCGTAGAAAAAACAGGAACAGGAAACGGAGAGTATACATGGAAAGAGAAACGGTTATCGTATTGGATTTCGGCGGGCAGTACAATCAGCTGATCGCGAGAAGGGTCAGAGAATGCAATGTCTATTGTGAGGTGCATCCGTATAATCTGAGTTTGGAGCAGATCAGGGAAATGAACCCCAGAGGCATTATTTTTACCGGCGGGCCAAACAGCGTGTATGGGGAAGGAGCCGTGCTTTGTGAGAAAGGGATTTTCGAGCTGGGAATTCCTGTTTTGGGAATCTGTTACGGTTCTCAGCTTATGGCGCATCTGCTGGGCGGCAGGGTAACGAGCGCTCCGGTCAGCGAATATGGGAAGACCGAGGTTGAAGTGGATCAGAATGCGGCGCTGTTCACAGGGGTGGCCGGGAAAACCATCTGCTGGATGAGTCATACCGATTATATAGAAAAGACGCCGGCGGATTTTACGGTGACGGCGCATACGCCGGTCTGTCCCGTTGCGGCCATGGAATGCCCCGGGAGAAAGCTGTATGCGGTGCAGTTTCATCCGGAAGTGATGCATACCGTGGAAGGGATGACCATGCTGCGAAATTTTGTGCTGGATATATGCGGCTGCAGAGGTGACTGGAAGATGGACGCCTTTGTAGAAACGACCATTCAGGCGATCCGTGCCAAGGTTGGAACGGGCAGGGTGCTGTGCGCGCTCTCCGGCGGGGTGGACTCTTCCGTGGCGGCCGTGCTTCTGGCCAGGGCAGTAGGGAAACAGCTGACTTGTGTTTTCGTGGATCATGGTCTGCTGCGTAAAAATGAAGGGGACGAGGTGGAGGCCGTATTCGGGCCTGCCGGACCTTATGATCTGAATTTCATCCGGGTCAATGCGCAGGAACGTTTCTATGAGAAACTGGCCGGGGTGACGGAACCGGAGCAGAAGCGGAAGATCATCGGGGAGGAATTTATCCGTGTCTTTGAGGAAGAGGCGAAGAAGATCGGCGCGGTGGATTTTCTTGTGCAGGGGACGATCTACCCGGATGTGATCGAGTCGGGGCTTGGCAAGTCGGCGGTGATCAAATCTCATCACAATGTAGGCGGCCTGCCGGACTATGTGGATTTCAAGGAAATCATAGAACCGCTCAGAATGCTTTTCAAAGATGAGGTTAGGAAGGCAGGGCTGGAGCTGGGGATGCCGGAGCATCTCGTGTTCCGGCAGCCTTTTCCGGGACCGGGACTGGGTGTTCGCATCATCGGTGAGGTGACGGCCGAAAAAGTGAGAATGGTGCAGGACGCGGACTATATCTATCGTGAAGAGATAGCAAAGGCAGGCGTGGACCAAGGGCTGGGACAGTATTTTGCGGCCCTGACTAATATGCGTTCCGTGGGGGTGATGGGAGATGAGAGAACCTATGACTATGCGGTGGCGTTGCGGGCGGTGGAGACCAGTGATTTCATGACGGCGGAGGCGGCGCAGATTCCCTGGGAGGTACTGGGGAAGGTGACGAACCGGATTGTGAATGAGGTGAAGGGAGTCAATCGTGTGCTGTATGACTGCACCGGGAAACCGCCGGCGACGGTGGAACTCGAGTAGGAGGAGCGGAGTTATGGATCTTTTGGAAAGTCCCTTCGTTCAGTGCAGTCTATGATGATTTTACATGAGCAGTTTTTGAGAAACAGAATAAAAGAAGAAAGGCAGGAAAAAAATAATGGACGTGATAAATACATATACATACAAAATGAGCACAGGCCTGCTTCCTGTTTTTCAAATAATATCTTTGGCAGCAGTGACCCTGGCGAGTATTTTTGTTATTTATGTCGGGATCAAGATCATACAGGTATGCAATATTTATATCCGTGAACACAGGAAGCCAAAAGACTGATTTAAGGCAAAATAGAACTTACAGAGAGGCCATTGCGGCCTCTCTGTAAATTCTATTTTGCAAGTGCGCCCCACAGGGAAAATGCAATGCCGGCGATCAACAGCACGCAGCCCGTGATCTGTACCGGGATCAAACCCAGATTATATACCGTCTGCCAATATCTGCCCAAATGGGTATACCACTCAGTGGTATTTTCCAGATTCATACTTGCGATCAAAGCCGAAAATAACACCATCAATACGCCTGTAATTTCAAATCCTATCCCGGCTATTATCTTTTTCATAGTTATGATCTCCTGTCTCCCCCTGTCATTGGGAGGCTTTTTTGGCTGCATTTCAGAGTCTTCTGTTAAATATCATATCATAAAGGTATCTACACAGCTATTCTTTTTATCCTGTAATTATAGTAAACGACATAACAAATTTCTGTTTCAGGTTCTTGCAGGAGCCATATACGTCAGCTCCTGCAAGGCCGAAAATGAAATTTCTAATGTCGTTAACTATAGATTAAAAATTTTTATTAATGAAAATATGTGGATAAAATGGCATATTTTTGGTAAAATGGAAAAGAATATTTGTGAAAAATAACGACAGGGGGAATGACTAATGGAAACGAAGGGATTACTTGAGGCGCCGATCAGCAGGATTCATATGGAGCCGATGGATGTGATTAACGGATTTGAGGTTCGGCCCGGCATGTATGAGGTGAACGGGGCCACCGCAATTCCATGCGGGGTGAATTTTACGGTGTACTCTTACGGCGCTACGTCCTGCGAACTGCTTTTGTTCAAGCGTATGGAGGCGGAGCCCTATGCCGTGTTGAAGTTTCCGGAGAATTATAAGATCGGGAAAGTATATTCCATGATCGTATTCGGACTGAATGTACATGACTTTGAGTATGCCTACAGGATGGATGGGCCATATGATCCGAAGGAAGGGCTTTTGTTCAACAAGAATAATACACTTCTGGATATCTATGCCAAGGCAGTGGCGGGACAGCGGCTGTGGGGCATACCGCAGATGGAAGGGGATGTTTACCGGGCAAGAGTGGTGAAGGACGATTTCGACTGGAAAGATTCCGGACAACCCCTGATTCCCATGGAAGACCTGATCATCTATGAGATGCATGTGAGGGGCTTTACGAAGCATGATTCTTCCGGGGTTACGCATCCAGGCACTTTTGCGGGACTCAGGGAGAAGATTCCTTATTTAAAAGAGCTGGGAATCAATGCGGTGGAGCTGATGCCGATCTTTGAGTTTGACGAGATGCGGGACTATCGGGTAGTGGACAACAAACCGGTGATGAATTACTGGGGATACAACACAGTCTGCTTCTTTGCACCCAACACCAGCTACACGGCAAAGGTGGAATATAATAAGGAAGGAACGGAACTGAAGGAGCTGATCAGCGCCCTCCATGAAAACGGAATTGAGTGCATTCTGGATGTGGTATTTAACCATACGGCGGAGGGAGATGAGCGCGGACCCTGCTTTTCCTTCAAAGGATTTGACAATAACATTTACTATATGCTGACACCGGACGGGAATTACTATAATTTCAGCGGCTGCGGCAATACCTTAAACTGCAACCATCCCATTGTGCATCAGATGATTCTGGAATGTCTGCGCTACTGGACGACGGCCTATCATGTGGACGGCTTCCGTTTCGATCTTGCCACCATTCTGGGGCGGAATGAGGACGGTTCACCCATGAGCAAGCCGCCGCTTCTGCAGAGTCTGGCTTTCGATCCGATTCTGGGGAATGTGAAGCTGATCGCCGAGGCGTGGGATGCGGGCGGCCTTTATCAGGTGGGCAGTTTCCCCTCCTGGAGCCGCTGGGCGGAATGGAACGGTAGATATCGGGATGACATGCGCAATTTCCTGAAAGGGGATTTTGGCATGTGGGAGGTTGCTGCACGCAGAATCACCGGTTCCCGGGATATCTACAATCCGGAATGGAGAGGGAACAATGCGTCCGTGAATTTCCTGACCTGTCATGACGGCTTTACTCTCTGGGATCTGTATTCCTACAACGAAAAGCATAATGAGGCCAACGGCTGGGGCAATACGGATGGATGTGACGATAATCGCAGCTGGAACTGCGGTGCGGAAGGGGATACGGCAGATGAAGGGATTCTCACGCTGCGCAGGCGGCTGGCCATGAATGCCTTTGCCGTTTTGATGTGCAGTCGCGGAACGCCTATGTTCTTTTCCGGCGATGAGTTTTTGAATTCTCAGTTCGGCAATAACAATGCCTACTGTCAGGACAATGAGATTTCGTGGCTGGACTGGAAAGATCTGGAAAAAAACAAAGCACATTTCGAATTCTGCAAATATATGGCGGCGTTCAGAAAAGCACATCCGGTGCTGCGTAAATTTGCGGGCAACAGCTGGTGCGGTTTTCCGGAGATTCAGGTGTTGGGAGCCGATGCCGAGACGAAGGTGCTGCGTGTGATCTATGCCGGCAGGGTAGAGGTGGATGACCGGGGCAATGGTCATGACGATATCGTCTGTCTGGCGGTCAATGTTTTCTGGGAGGATCAGGAATTCTGGCTGCCGAACCTGCAGGGCGGAAAAGTCTGGTATGTGGCGGCGGACACCAGCGGCAGATACCTGCCTCACTATATACCGGGTCAGCAGGGCATGAACAGACTGCCGGAGAATAAGGTCACAGTAGGAGCACGCAGCGTGTGTATTTTCGTGGCGTAAGCTCAGGGACAGCCCATTTGTCGTCTGCCTGACCGGACATACGACAAATGGGCAGAGCGACATATCTGTTGCGCTGTCTGTGATTGGGCCATGCAGTCACTGGTCCTGAAAAGAGCGGGTCAATCGTGAATACCGCGCTCGATGATGCCGAAGCCCAACGGGTATGGGCCGGTATGCACGCCGATCGTCGCCCCGATCTGGTAAATGGGCATTTCAGTGATGGCATAGCCTTTTTCCTGCAGGACGGACAGGGCCTGGTCGCGGAAGGCCAGGCCTTCTTCCTGATCATAGCCATAACCCACTGCGAGACTGTAACATTCAATTCCCAGCCTGCTTTCCTGTAGATATTCCAACAGCAGGTTCAGCGCTTTTCTGGTGGTGCGTTTTCTTCCCCTGTCGATACCGGAGGGAAAGATCTCGCCCTGTTTTAATGTGATCACGGGACGGATATCCAGCGCTCCGCCTGCAAGAGCGGCTACCTTACCGATGCGCCCGCCGTGTTTTAAGTATTCCATGTTTCCCACTGTAAAAAAGATTCTCCCGGTACTTTTAATCTCTTCCAGCCGCGCAATGGCGTCCTGATAACTGACGCCGTAATCCCGGAGCGCTGCCGCTTCCAGAACATACTGCCCCTGCAGGACGGTATTGATGGTGGCGTCGATGACGGTGATCTGTGCCTGTGGATATTTTTCCAGAATGAGGGCCTTTGCGTTGAGAGCGGACTGCATGGAACCGCTGAATTTCGTGGTGATGCAGATGCAGATCACCGGCGTGCCGACCTCGGCAAAGGGCAGAAAAGCCTCCTCATAATCCTGAATGGAAGGCATGGAGGACTTGGGGTATACGCCCTTTTTCTCTACCATCTGCTGGTAGAAGTCCCGGATGCCAATCTCTACATTTTCCTTAAAATAATGTGTATCGTCGAAGGATACGTAAAACGGTACTACGGTGATGTTCTTTTCCTGTACAAGATCTGTCGGCAGATCGCAGGAACCGTCGCTGATAATATGAAATGCTTCTGTCATGTTCTGAAACCTTCTTTGCTTGCAGGATAGCGCAGGCCCTTTGTGGGGCGATGCGGTTTTCGAATGCTGTTATGTCGTTTACTATGGTTGCTATATAGAATACTACGTTTGGATATGAAATGCAATCGTTTTGAACTGCAAAAACTGTTTTTAGTAGTTTTTAATACTATGTGGGAACACCCTTTCAGCGGATGTGATATGACAGCTTGACCGAGGGTTGTGAGTTACTATATAATACTTATCAAAGAAAAAGTAACAGTTCAATTTATGCAACAGGAGAAAAGGCAACAAAAGAAAAGGTAACAAAAGGCAAGAGGAAGGATAAGGAGGCTGTTTTTATGAAACAAGATCTGATCGTAATTTTGGATCTGGGCAGTACGCAGAATACCGTGATCGCCCGGGAGATCCGTGACATGGGGGTGTACAGCGAGATTCACCCGCATGATATTACCGTAGATGAAGTGAAGGCTTTACAAAATGTAAAAGGTATTGTATTAAACGGCGGGGAAAACCGTGTTGTGGATGGACAGGAAGTGGAAATCAGCCCTGAGCTCTACAATCTGGGAATTCCTATGCTTTCTATAGATTATCCGCAGTCTGAATGCGGGAAAAAGTTGAGCAGTCTTCCGGATCGGGAAACTTTGAAGAAATTTATCTTCGAGGAGTGCGGCGCAGAAGCCAACTGGAATATGAAGAATTTTATCGAGGATCAGGTGGAGCTGATCAGGCAGCAGGTAGGCGATCGAAAAGTGCTGCTGGCATTGTCAGGCGGCGTGGATTCTTCCGTGGTGGCGGCGATGCTGATCAAGGCTATCGGGCAGCAGCTGGTGTGCGTGCATGTCAACCATGGTCTGATGCGTAAGAACGAATCCGAAAGCGTAGTCAAAGTGTTCCGCGACGAGCTTCATGCGAACCTGATCTATGTGGATGCTTCCGAGCGTTTCCTGGGGAAACTGGAAAACGTGGCAGACCCGGAGCAGAAGCGGAAGATCATCGGCGGCGAGTTCATCCGTGTGTTTGAGGAGGAAGCAAGGAAACTGGAAGGCATTGATTTCCTGGGTCAGGGAACCATTTATCCGGATATCATCGAGAGCGGCACGAAGACTGCGAAGATGGTAAAATCCCATCACAATGTAGGCGGTCTGCCAGAGGATTTGAAATTCGAGCTGGTAGAGCCGTTGAAGCAGCTTTTCAAAGACGAAGTGCGCGCCTGCGGTGTGGAATTGGGTCTGCCCCATGATATGGTATACAGACAGCCGTTCCCGGGACCGGGACTCGGTGTGAGATGCCTGGGGGCGATCACCAGAGACAGGCTGGAAGCAGTCAGGGAGTCCGATGCGATCCTGCGGGAGGAATTCGCGAAGGCAGGACTGGATAAGAAAGTTTGGCAGTATTTTACCGTGGTTCCGGACTTTAAGTCGGTGGGCATGAAGAATAATGCCAGAGTGTTTGAATATATGGTGATCATCCGGGCCATCAACACGATAGATGCGATGACGGCGTCGATCGAGAAGGTTGACTGGGATGTGCTGGAGAGGATTACCGGGAGGATTCTGGCGGAGGTTGGGAATGTGAACCGGGTTTGCTATGATATGAGTCCGAAACCTCCGGCGACGATAGAGTTCGAATAGTCGGAGCTAAGCCGCGGAGCCAGTAAAATCAAGGCTTTGCGGCTTTTTTTCTCTTTTTATTGCATTACGATTGCATTTTTTATTTCACTTCCTTGTGGTAAGCTGCGGTGTGCTGGTTGCTGGTATAGTCTGCAACGCTCTGGGTGGCAGGCGTATACTGAAGCACCCCGGTCAGCTTGTTGGCAACTTCAAGATTGGTGTTGGGATACAGATGACCATAGGTTCCAAGGGTTGTCTGTATTTTTTCATGCCCCAGACGCTCTTTGATCGTAAACGGTAGATAGTGCGTACCTCGACTATGGCGGCAAAATGTGTGACAATAGACTATATTTCTATCATGGGTATTAAAAGTTAAGTCTCAACTTTTGATACCGCTATACGGAGGTAAGTCTATGAGTTCAGAAATAACTGCAGTAGCTGTACAGTACCGTTTACAAGAATGGGCCGCACAGATCAGGGAATGCCAGAACCGTCCCACAGGAATGAGTGTCGCCGATTGGTGTGCCGGCCACGGCATTACGAAAGCAAACTATTATTACAGACTGCGCCGCGTAAGGGAAGTGTGTCTGGAATCCCTTGCGCCAGAGGCTCCGGTGCATCAGATTGTCCCGGTAAACCCAGGCCTCCTGCTGGAAGAAACACAAGGTGGCAGCGGTATACAGCAGGGGCTTTGTGTTTCTGTAAATGGTTTTTCCATCCACATAACGGAATCCACACCCATGCCGCTGCTTGCGGCAGTCCTTAAGGTGGTGCAGCATGCTCAATGACGCCACCAGCTTTAAAGCTGTTTACATTGTCTGCGGCTACACCGATCTGCGCGCCGGGATGGACCGGCTGGCGGCACTTGTGGAAACACAAACCGGTAAGCGGCCATATATCCCGGATACACTTTATCTTTTCTGCGGGAGGCGCACAGACCGCATTAAGGGGCTTGTATGGGAAGAGGACGGATGGCTCCTGCTATACAAGCGGCTCTCGGAAAGCCGGTTCCAGTGGCCGCGTACCCCGGATGAGGTGCGTGAATTAACGCCGCAGCAGTTCCGGTGGCTGATGGAAGGGCTGACAATCACCCCGAAGAAATCGGTCAGGCCGGTGGAACCGCCGGAATACATGGGATGACTTTGTGCAAAACGGAGAAATTTTCAGACGGTTTTCCTGTTGAAAAAAATGGCCTGCCTTATTCCGGCAGAACCACGCTGCACACCATAAAAGGGCTCGGAATGGACGCAGACATGCTTTTCCTTCCTGGAAAGGGGTCTGGAAACAGCATCGTACAAAGGCAGCATCCGCTGTTTTAACCATAGGCATTATGACGGGCATGCGGCAGCGTCGGGTTCGCAAAAATCCCGTATCCATGGTATAATAAGGCTATCAGGATACCGGGAGAAAACAGCATGGCCTCAAAATATACGCAAGAACAACTCAACAGCCTTGACAGGGAAACGCTTACCAGGCTGTTCCTGTCGCAGCAGGAGCAGCTTGAAAATATCGACCATACGCTCCAGCTTGTTCTGGAGCAGATGGCGGATTTAAAACGGCACAGGTTTGGCAGGTCATCAGAAAAACATGAGACTGAAGGCCAGGTTTCCTTTATGGAAGTGGATGGGAAGATCGTATTCTTTAACGAATCTGAAGCTGTCGCTGCGGAGGAAAGCACAGAGGAGCCGGAGGATGTTTCCCGCACAAGGCCGAAGAAAAAGCAGGGAAAACGAGAAGAAGACCTGAACGGGATTCCGGTAGTCGTGGTGGAACATTCCATGACGGATGAGGAACTGGAAGATAAATTTGGAAAGGACGGCTTTAAACAACTTCCGGATGAAGTATACCGCCGGTACAGCTTTACTCCGGCGAAGATCGAGGTGGAAGAACATCATGTAAAAGTGTACGCCGGGAAGGAAACGGAAGAGGTCGTAAAGGCGCCGCATCCGCGGACTTTATTAAGGGGGAGCCTTGTTTCCCCTTCGCTGGAGGCAGCGATAATGAACGCCAAATATGTCAATGCTGTTCCGCTTTACCGGCAGGAACAGGAGTTTGAACGTTACGGCCTGCACATCCCAAGGCAGAACATGGCAAACTGGACGATCCAGTGCGCAGACCGTTACCTTGCGGTTCTCTATGATTACCTGCATGAAAAAATGTACGGTTACCATGTGCTGCAGGCGGATGAGACGCCCGTGCTGGTGAATAAAGACGGCCGCCCCGCCGGGAGCAAAAGTTACATGTGGGTATACCGCACCGGACGGATGTATACGGAATGCCAGATCGTCCTGTATGAATACCAGAAGACCCGCAACGCCAGCCACCCCAGGGAATTCCTGAAGGATTTCCGCGGGGTATGCGTCACGGACGGCTACCAGGTCTACCACACCATTGAAGGTGAACGCGAAGATCTGAAGATTGCCGGATGCTGGTCCCATGCCAGGCGCAGGTTTGATGAAGCAGTAAAAGCGCTGCCGAAAGCAAAGCAGAAGGACAGCCGCGCATATCTTGCGCTGACCATGATACAGGCTATCTACCGGGAGGAAAAACTGCTTAAGGATCTTCCGGCCGGGGAACGTATGATCCGCCGCCAGCTGAGTGTAAGGCCCCTGGTGGAGGCTTATTTCGTGTGGGTGCGTGAAACCCTCCCGAAAGTGCCGCAGAAAAGCAAGACGTGGGAAGGGTTCAATTATTCCCTGAACCAGGAAAAATACCTGAAAGTGTTCCTGGACGACGGCGAAGTACCGATGGACAATAACGCTGCGGAACAGTCCATCCGCGGATTCTGCATCGGCAAGAAAAACTGGGTGATGATCGATACCATTGCCGGTGCAAAGTCCAGCGCCATCATTTACAGCATTGCGGAAACCGCAAAAGCAAACAACCTGAAACCGTATGATTACTTTGAGTATCTGCTTACCGAGATCCCGAAACATCTGGATGATACAGACCGCAGTTTTCTGGATGATCTGCTCCCCTGGTCACCGGGCCTGCCAGCGAATTGCCGCAAACCCAATAAAAGTGAAGTGAAATAAAGACTGGAGCAAATCTGTTTCTATCATACAGGTTTGCTCCAGTTTTGTATAGGTACTCATTATCTACCGTTTACGAACATTTAAATTTTAATACGCATAGAGTCCAACAACTTCACATTGGACTCTATGCGTTATTTCTAACAGCGCGATGATTGGCATGTTTTTCTCTTCCTTCGTCATCCCTTTAAAAAATACATTTGTACCACTCTTGATCTTCTTCACCTCAACATGCTCGGCTTTCTTCTTTTTCCACCGATTTCGATTGATCAAGTATTTCGGCAGCACGTCCGCACACGCCAATTCGTCAGGCTTCATCACTCTTCTTCCCTGAAACAATGCCCACTTCACTTGATCCGCAAATTTTCTGTTGTCATCCAGATGTTCAAACTGATATTTTATCCATTTTATTTTTTGTCACCCCTCTTCACAAAAAACATGATACAGACAACTGGAAGCATTAAATGGTAATAATACACATACCTAAATTGTGCAAATACCGGTGTCGCTATCATAATCGTTATCCAACTGCAGATCAAAGGCACCACCAGATATGCCTTCCACGACTGTCGCTGTTTGAAACACACAATTACATATAAAAATACCAGCCAAACCATTATCCCTACATCAATTATTGGAGAATGCTGGAATTGCGCAATTTTAACTGAAATCTCCTCCTTCATATCTATATTGGTAAGCTTTTTCAGACAATCAACACTATAAATTCCCATATCATTTTCATATATTCCCTGTGCAACAACCAACCCAGTCTCATTGACCTTCCAAAATCCTGAGGTAGACAGCAAATATGCCTTCACAAAAGAGCTAAGATGCTTTGGCAACAATTTAAAATACATTTTAACAAATCCTGCTTTGTTCTGTTCTAAAAAAGAGTTGTCAAATTTAACATTGAATTTTATATTATCAACAGAAACTGGCGAATAATCCTCTTCTATTGTTTTGATTGGTATTATATTTTCTAAAAATATCTTTTCTGTTTCCGTAAAAGTTTCGTCATTGATTACAGCATAACTTATTTGTTGCAGTGGAATTCCTACCGATTCTGCAAAATTCGCCTGATTAATTCCGCAGATCTTATATACTGGTCCTTGAATCAACACTATGACTACTATCGTACTTCCACCCCAAAGCAATATTTTCTTCCTGACACACTTATAACTTAATAATAGTAATAACCAACAAAATACTACAATATATATCCCGTTATTTCTTCCAAAGCATACTATGGCGAACAAAATACATAATTGTATCATTTTAGGATTCTCTCCTAATACTTTTCCATTCTCCAACGCAACATCAAATAGAAATAAACATAGCAAAACTATCCCTGCTGAAAAAATCACATCTTTCCACATCGTTATTGAGTACATTGCCACAACAGGATTCAGTCCATAAAAAAGCAATACCACACATGCGACAACTGCTTTCCCTGTTTTTATCCTGACCCAGTAAGCAAGATAGCTCAAAACACCAGCCACAATCAATACCTGCGCTATAGAAAACAGAAATACACCAAAGTTCGAGTCTCCCAAAAACCATCCAATTCTTGTAAAAAATGTAATCATAAGTGTATATGCAACCGGTATGTGATTATACAATAAAGATAAATCTTTTGCCTGCAGCAATGAAGTGAACGAATCTGGCGTTAAAATTCCCGGATAAAAAACTAACACATATGGTAACCATAGCAATACAAGTAACACAAATGCAACAAACCACCATCTTTTCCTGATTGATATTGATTGTAAAGTTAGCAGATAATGTTCTATAACTTCAATCAGAATATTGCCAACTATGAAAATACCAAAAAAGTATAATAATATATCTATGAAATCACTAAAGACTACAGCTTTAAAATAAGGTTTTTCATACACATTAATTTTGTCACCCAAAACAATTACACATGACAGGCTAAAAGAAAAAAATCCATATACCCTGTTTCTTGAGAATACTCGAATGATCCGTGATGGTATACTCAATAATGTTATTTCACTCAGGTTTTGTTTAAGCAGGTCTTGTTTTTCCTGCAGCAGCAGAAGAAATTTTACACCAGCTTTATTTTTCTGCAATATCAGCCCAACAAAATTCAATACAAGTAAATTAAGAAAACCAAGAATCAATAAAATACAAGTGCTATATAACATGATCTCCAATAGCGAATAAAAGCGACGGCAGTTAATGAAAAAATCAACATACTCCACCCCCCCCCTTAGGCTCTTCGGGATATCTCAAATTCCATGTACCGCCATATCCGTTAGAAGACGTAATGGAAACACTTCCTGCATAAGGTGTAAACGGAAAACCAAGGTAGACTTCTTTCGCAAAAAATCTTATTACCAAACGATTTTCAACCCCATCCTCCTCGGGCCAAATCATAAAATTATCATATTTTTCCCGATACAACCAGCCTGAGTTTTCTACTACCTCTACATCGGCAACTCGAACCTCTTTTCCATCTACAATCACATTACACAGACATATTTCACCAGCTGTTTCAGAAACCAGCGTAACAAATGTTTCCTGCGTAGAATGGGAAAAAAAATCTCCGAATCCAACCATAATTAAAACAGCAACAGCAATAGAAAATAACACTGTCTCTGGTTTTGGAACAAATTTGTGAAAACGACTAACAACATTCGATAAAATTGTAAAGACAGCAATAAAATACCCAGCCATGAACAGGCATGACCAGATAGAGCTCATCATATGAAGCTTCAAATAATACGTCAAATAAAAACTTAAAAGGATACATACTAAACTTTTCAGCACTTTTAGTATCGTTAGATTCAATAAAAAATTTTTTAGTGTCTTCATTTCACATCCTCGTTAAAAAAATATTTCTGTCACTCTACATTTGCTTTAAAACACCGACTCACAACCCGCCGTTTGTTTTTATTCCCCCAACAACTCCACAATCTTCCTAACCTCTTTCAAATTATCCACCTGCAACTTCTTTTCCGCAGCCTGCCCCAATAGCCCCCTTTTCTGCGGATCATTGGCCAGGCATTGTATTTCTTTAGCCAATTCTTCTGCATCGGATTTACACACGATCCCGTCCACACCATTCTCTATCTGCTCCTCTACACCGGCATATTCTGCTGCTATTATGGCACATCCCAATACCTGCGCTTCCTCTACTGCAATACTTTTCCCTTCATATCTGGCTGTATGAACATACAGATCGCACTGCTTATAAAAAGGATAAGGGTTATCTACCGTTCCAAGAAGAAAGAAATCCCCGCAAAGTTCATATGAACGGATTCTTTCTTCCAACGATTTTCTCAATTCCCCGTCCCCCAACACATACCATCGAAACGCTTTACCGGTTCCTTTCAAAATCCTCATCGTATCAATCGCCGTATCGAGCGCCTTCTGTGGAACCAGCCGTCCCACCGTTAAAATTCTTATTCCCTCATAGTTATCTGTAAACCCGCCTCCTTCTGTAGATCTGCATATGATCTTTTCCACATCGATCAAATTATAAAATACCGCAGTCTTTTGTATACATTCCGGATAAACCTGCACAAATTTCTCTTTTACATTTTCTGACACTGTAAATATGTGATCAAAATGCAGATAGCAGTCTTCATCCAGCATCCTGCTATAGCCGGCTTCACCATAATTGATATGAATAAATGCCGCCTTTTTTTTCGCCTTCACGTGAGAAGCTGTATAATAAGCCGCTCCCCCTTCCAGATAAGCCACGGCCAGATCATATTCCTGCTCCGGCATCTGACCGCCATCAGCCAAAATCTTCCATAACAGTTTCTCTTTTTGTACCCGCCCTTCTTTTAACATCGCCGACAGATTCTTCAGGATATATCCTGTACTTTTTAACAAAGTCAACCGATTGAGCATGGCTTTCAATACAGTCTTGAGAAGCCTGATCCTGCCAGGTCCGCTATACACGGAAACAGGAAAAAATCTCTTATTCAATACAGTAGCTTCTTTTGGAATCTGATCAAACAGCTCTCCCTGTCCCGTAAGGACATACAAAGAAACCCGATATGTATTCAAATCCATATACTGAAACAGATTCAATAACGCGTTCTCCGCCCCACCCATCCCCATCGTATTGATCACAAACAAAATTGATTTCAACTTTTTTCTCCTGTCTTGGCCTGTCAGCTCTTTCGGGTGTCGAACCGGTCACACATACCTTTACCTTAAAACACAATTCGCCCTATCGTTTTAGCCAGTAACCATCCTGTCCTTGTATGTCTTCTGACAATTCGTACAGCAAGTTTCCTGTACCAGGCAACATCAGACGATTTCATATATACATCTGCGAATCTGTTAAGTTCCCTCATACAGATTTTCCAGTCAATACAATCCGGTGTAAAAGTATATCTGCTGCAACGACATGCCCGTTCAT
>ERZ808041.853-NODE-853-length-16460-cov-5.813282_pt1 | contig 16460 bp, 13 predicted proteins | sample MGYA00380192_ERZ808041 | MGnify/ENA primary metagenome ERZ808041 (study PRJEB31490, sample SAMN06133412) | mouse gut metagenome | isolation source: Z1_1 | host: mice | place: China: Chengdu | collected 2015-05 ... | reverse complement strand
GAGCAGCACCCGGACAACCCCATCTTGTTCCCGTCGCCCCGCACCGGCGGCTACTGGAGTCCGGACGCGGTGTCCAGAATCAACCGCAAGCTGCTGGCAAAGGCCGGCATTGAGGAGCATGTGCGCTTTCACGATCTGCGCCACACTTTCGCCACCATGGCTCTCTCCAGCGGCGTGGATGTGAAAACGCTGTCCAGTATGCTGGGCCACTTCAGCGCCGGGTTCACCCTCGATACCTATACGCACATCACCAACGATATGCAGAGAGGTGCAGCGGAGAAGATCGGCGGCTTCATGGAAACAGCTACGGCCAAACCGGAACCGGAGCCACCTGACCCGCCGGAGGAGAGCCGGTGCAAGGTGATACCGTTCGAGAGGGTAGGTTAAATAATCACCATCACCCAGAAAAGGACCCACAGATGCAGTTGAGGCATCTGTGGGTCCTTTTCTCAAACGGCAAAAAGCCATAGCTATGTAAATTAACCTTAGTTTTTTACTCTAACCATTCAACCGGAACAAGTTTAACATTGTTTCTCCATTTTTCAACCAGATGAATACAGGAATCTGGTATGTTGCCCCATATATCATCATCAGCATGCTCAGTAACAATAATCTGAATGTCAAAACCTGCGCTTTTCACAAAGGAGGATAAGCATTCGAATATCTTTCTAACCGCATTTTTATCATCATCATTTAATTGCGGTTTATCCTCATCTACAGAATGTCGAGTGCGTGGAAAGTAAACTTGGCTTGGCTGGTCAAAGATAATAAAGTTTGGCACATTTATGCTCGACTTGGTTTGGAAAAAACGTTGTAAGGCCAGTATCAACGCTATGTGATAAGATAGCCAATTGGATGCGCTGCCAATTTCCCATAGGTAATCATCCCGTCCTGTTTGGCTTTTTACCCGCACAGTCAAATCTTTTATAACAAACTCCACGGGATCTTCGGGATGTTCAACATCCAGTTTAGCGAGAATCTTTCCCATCTCTGTCTTTAAAAAATTCAGCGCATAGTCCAGTTTGCGTCGTATTTCAGATTCATTGACTTCTTTTTTTAATTGCACTATACGCGTGTTTACCTCGTCGAGCTTAGCTTGAAGTTCGCTATCTGTGCCAATACGTTCGTAAGTGCTTATTGCGGCATCTATGCGTCCAAGGAAACGAGAAATCGATTCAAGGGTATAACTTTCTTCGCGCTGGATAGCGAGCGATTGAGACTCAACCCTAATACGTTTTTGGACAGCTTCCAATTTATCAGCCAGTTCTTGTATTTGTACCTGAACATTGTGAATCTCTCTCTCAAAAGCCGCTGGAACAACGGCCATCTCTGTTGTGCTGCGCTCAATCTGTTCGAGCGCAGTGCATAAAGCATTTACATCATCCATGACATTTTCGTGGCTTGTCTGGAAAATAGGAAGTATATTGTGTTCCGTCATGTTGGAGCGTATCCAAGTTGATATATCAAGACGGTCAAGCTGAATTTGCAGTGATTTATCATATTTGCCCATGGATTGCATTAACTGAAGCATATCTGTGTGGCGTTTCCGGGCAGAAAACAATTCACTGGATATTTGCTGTTCTTCCTGCCGCAATTCTGCAATGTCCTTGGACAAATCTGCAACATGTTCAGGGGAAACTGAGGCATCTGTAATTCGTTTTTTCGAAATAACGCGAAGTTCATCGACCTGACGGGTAAACTCGTCAGTACTGTTAGGGATATAATTAGTTAATCCATATTCATGTGCTTGGGTTAACCAACCAGCAACTTCCTGTTTCCATCCTTCAGCAACGGTTTTGATTTGATCAAGATCTCGTTGAAGTCGGTCAGATAACTTTGAGAGTCTTTCAATTTCTTTGCGGTTGGCAAGGATTTCAGGGGTTACAGCCCCGAGTGCATATGGGAAGACATCGATGAGTTTTTTGCGGTGTTCCATAGTGTCTGCTTTGTAAAATAGAACATCTGCATTAGCAACGATGTTTTGTGGTTGGAAAAGAAAAGCCATAAAATCGCGATATGAAGGGTGGAATATACTTGCGTTGGAATCAAGGTCAAGAAAGGACATCGCAAATAACTCGTTCAGCATATCCTTAATGGATTCAACATTTGCGTTTTTTTCTATGTATTCAGGAAGCGTTATTTCTTTTCCGCGAAGGATGAACATATCCCCAGTGGATGCCTTATCTCCAGGTTCACGTCTGCAAAGTAGAATTTGCTCTCCCTCCATATCGAAAAGCACGCCAAACCATGAACACGCATTACGGATGACATCTACGGGAATAGTACATTTATCAGAGCCCAGACAATAGTCGATGATTGGGATAAGAGCTGATTTTCCAGTGCGCGAAGCACCAGTAATTATATTGACTGCCCCGCTTCTAAATGGCAAGATACGAGGGGAATACTCTCGCTTTCTGGGCCATAAAACGACAGAATTTATTGCAAAATTCATTTCAAAACCTCACTTTTAACCATTTTCCGATTTCGAGAAGTGTGAGTTCAGAGCACCATCCTCCAAGTTTTTCAGCTGCTGTTATCATATTTTTGCAGTCCCCTTTAGGGACATATTTGCGCATAGTTGTAAGCAACGGAAATACTGTTGCGGTCTCGGTGGAAAGTGACACAAGATTTGCTTCAACTGCGATATTAAACGCATCAAGTGTTAGCGCACGCATTTGTATGGCGGTGTTATTTACATAATGAATGCTGTCATTTAGTTTTTCTGAGAATAATTTTTCTGATACCTTTGGCAAGCCACTTGCTTTTTGCGTACTTTTAATTATAGAACACAGGTCTTGACGAAACACAATGGGTAAAACTACGAACAACAAAGGAAAAGGGACCGGTTGATTTTTGTTAGCATAATACCCACAGGTAAATCGCCAGAGCAGTGCTGCGCCAATCGCTGGATTTTGTACGTACCATACATCTATATCGAAATTTCTCATACATTATCCTCTTTCAATAGCTTTATATACTGTGGATGCCATCCAATTTGGGGCGCATTAGCGGGATTGTTTGCCATTAACTGCAAGGTGCCACTACCGAAGAAAGGAGGGGTCTCGATACCCTGTAATTTTAGATGTCCAGAATCTTCTCTACATCTAAAGTATACTGCTATCCCACAAGAAATGGGGTCTGTTCTGTATTGCAACCCAATAATATGTTTTTGATTTACCCAGATACGATAAAGCGCATCATAATAATCGTCAAAACTTCGTTCATTTACAAGTCCGCGCTGTGCCCACTCTATCCTATCAATTTTTGCGCGCAAAAAATCGCTGGCAGCGTCAAAGAGTGTGGAGTCATCTGCTTCTATCAGCTTTAGCTGCCTAATGTAAGTGTCTAAGCGTTCAACTTCGCCGCTTTGCTCAATATGTGAAGGCGGTGATGAGATGGCCCTAAGAACGGCATTTGTGTTACATGCTCTGATTTGCAGCGTCAAAGCTTTCCGGTAGTCTTCCGAGGAAATGTAGGCCGGCATGTTCTTTTTTGTAAAGGACAACACTGTCTCTGTAACCCAACCGAGCATATCTGTCAGAAGCAGATCAGTATATTCAGAAGGAAGTCCAGGTTGCTTGCTGAACCGAAACAAAAGATCTTCGTTATAGCTATCATTATGTATTTCGATTTCTAACGATTTAATAATGTTGCAGACAATTTGAGATCTGGTATCATCAAAAAGATATCTGATGTAGTCTCTATATGACTCCGGTAAAGTTGCATATATATCAACATCGGGATTTTCCGTAGATGCATGAAGAATGGTGTCTTTTGCATATGTTAGCGCTCTTTGTGCCTCATCATCAGTATGAGCATTCATAAAAGTCTTTTGGATACTGCCAGGGGTAACTGTACTGTTTGAAACAACAACAAAACGCAAAATAGCATCGGAAGGCAAAGAACCACCTTCAATATAAGTGCACCAGTTATAAAGTGTTTTCCAAAAGACAACGGCTCGATCAGCTATTGGGTTGTTAGCTGATGTAACACTTTTTAATTGCTCAGCGATAACCTTTCCATCAATCTCTACAGCTACATCATCCAGCTTCTCGACACTTACAACACGGTCATCGACAGAAATCAGTTCATAGAGCATATGTATTACCTGAAGCAAATACCCATGTAGCTTATCAGGCACCAAAGTTTTATTTGACATATGCACCCCTCCAATTTCACTGTCATAGACCATAAATTTCTAAAAATACCATAAAAGCCGCATGGGAATACCCCCACACGGCTGCCTTGGTGGCACAAAGGCTCACCGTAAAATTATTATAAAGGATAAGACTGGAAAACTCAAGAATTTGTCGTATCCACAACGAGAAAACAGCAATCACACCAGTTAGGGATGGGTTAGGGATTTGGCGGTTTTGGCGGCTATCCTCGCTCATGCGCTCACCACTTTTCTGCCCCTTAAATCATTACTGAACAGCAATAGCCCAAACTGCAAAAACCAAACTAAAAACGCAGAAAAACCGCCTAAACAGGCGGTTTTTCTAAGAAATGTGGTCCGAGTGACAGGATTCGAACCTGCGGCATCCTGCTCCCAAACGCTTGAACTAAATTTTTTGTAGTGATTTCTAATGAATTTTAACCATTTTCGCTACATTCTGCTCGCTATTTGACGATCTTAATTCCACTGTTTCCGAGTACTCCGGCGCTGTCTGTGGTCAAACATGTGGTCAAAGAGCCCTTCTTGACCAGGTGCGGCATCCGCTGCCGCCGCCTGTCCAGAAGGGCTCTTTTCATATTCAGGTTTGGGGTATTGTACCTCTGCCGGGGCAAAGATGCAAGTTATTTTTTTCGAGTCGGGCGTATCAATTTTTAATACGCCTATACAAAGAAATACGCGGGCTTTGATAATTCGGAATTATTTTCCGTCTAATGAATATGATTTGACAAGAATGACAAGGATGATTATAATGACAACTAATAAGAGGAGGTGCTATGCATGGCATTTGTTGAAAGCGAAGCCGTTGAGTTAAAGGCAGAGGTCGTGGGTGATATTTGCAAAGAAGTCATTGCCTTTGCCAACACAAAAGGCGGCACGCTGTATATTGGCGTCAGCAACGATGGGAACGTTGTGGGAGTCAAAAACACCGATCAAGTCATGTTACAGCTGAACAATATGATTCGGGATTCCATCAAGCCCGATGTGACCATGTTTGTGGGCTATGAGACCCAGCATGTAAATGACAAGGATATCATCGCTGTGACCATTCAAAAAGGGACTGACCGGCCCTATTATCTGAGCAGCAAGGGGCTGAAACCCAGTGGGGTCTATGTCAGAAACGGCACATCTTCTGACCCGGCCACAGATACTGCGATCCGAAGAATGATCAAGGAAACCGATGGCGACAGCTTCGAATCCATGCGTTCACTGGAGCAGAACCTTAGCTTTGAAACGGCAAGGAAGCAATTTGATAAGCAGCATATCCCGTTTGATGCTGCAAAAATGCAGACCCTTGGGATGATCTCCACGGACGGTATCTACTCCAATGCGGCGCTCCTCATGTCCGACCAGTGTCCCAGCACCATTAAGGCGGCGACCTTTTCAGGAGAAGATAAAGGAACTTTTCAGGACAGAAGAGAATTTGGCGGTTCGCTGTTTCAGCAGATGGAGGAGCTGTACAGCTATCTGGATATGCGCAACCAGACAAAGGCAACGTTTGATGGACTATACCGAATCGACACACGGGATTATCCGGAAGATGCACTGCGGGAAGCGCTGTTGAACTCGCTGGTCCACAGAGACTATTCCTTCCGTGCAAGCACCCTTGTCAGTGTATATGCAGGCAGAATCGAATTTGTCTCTGTGGGGGGACTGCCCTCCGGCATTGCACTGGACGACATTATGCTGGGACTCTCGGTTTGCCGAAACCCCAAGCTGGCAGCCATATTTTATCGTCTGCAGCTGATTGAGGCATACGGAACAGGTATGCCTAAAATCATGAACGCCTACGCGGAGACGAAATTAAAGCCCAAAATCGAGGTATCGAGCAACGCATTCAAAATTACGCTGCCCAACCGGAATGCCGGCGCAAATCATGCAGAGACATTGGGTGGCACGGTCAAAGGCGACGAGCAACGGATTCTGGATTTCATTGGTTCCCATAGTCATATCGTGCGCAGTGATGTGGATCGGCTGCTGGAGGTAAGCCAGGCCACAGCCAACCGGATTCTGAAACGCATGGTCGCCGAGGGCCTCATTTATCAGGATGGAAACGGCAGAAAAACAAAGTATAGACGGAAGTAACTGCTGGTGCGAGGGGCTGTGTATGAATCGAAAAGGAAACAGAATATCTTAAAGCCGGATAGCTTTGTTGATATTTACCAATAAGTCCTTGTCGAATTTTGGGATTTCAGTTATACTGAATACAATATATATATCCGCAAAAGTATGTAGGAAGAGGGAACGATATGCTATCTCCCGGCCTTTATGAACAAGTCATCAATACTGCCCTGAACCGCGAGCTTTCGGAGATTCCCGATGCCCGCAAATCGGTTGCGCCCATTGACAGGGCGGAGGCCTCCAAGGTGTTGGCGCAGTATCTGGCAGATGTGGTGCAAAAGGGCCTGGAGAATGTGGCGGACAACGGCGGGGGCATCTCTACCCAGATCGGCCTTGCCAACCAGATCGTAAACCTCATCCAGAATACAACGAAAGAAGCTGACTTTGCTGCGCTGAGCGTTGACCTGCGGGCAGAGCAGCTTCTTGCGCTTTTACAGGAGCAGGATCCACGACTGGCGGTGGGCAAGACAGCTGCCGACCTGAGCCGGCCGGAAACCTCCATCGCCCAGAGCAGCCTGTTTACCGGAGCTATCCATGAGCCCCAGATGTATACGGAGCTCAAAAAGGAGATCGTCTCTGCCGACCGCATCGACATGCTCGTGTCCTTCATCAAGTGGAGCGGCTTGCGACTCCTAATAGATGAACTGCGAGAGTTCACCCAAAACAGAGGGGAACTGCGGATCATCACCACCTCCTACATGGGAGCCACCGACGTGAAGGCCATTGAGGAGCTGCGCAAGCTGCCCAATACCCAAATCAAAGTTAGCTACGACACCAAGCGCACCCGGCTCCACGCCAAGACCTATGTGTTTTACCGGGATACCGGCTTTACCACTGCCTATGTGGGCTCCTCCAACCTGTCCAACGCCGCCATCTCCAGCGGTTTGGAGTGGAACGTGAAGGTGACCCGCCGGGATCTGCCGGAGACCATTGACAAGATTGCCGCCACCTTCGAGAGCTACTGGAATTCCAACGAATTTGAGTATTACTCCGAGGATCAGAAGGAGCGGCTGGCCCGGGCGTTAAAAGCGGAAAAATACTTCGACGCCAACAACGCCGAAGTCTACACCATGGATATTGCGCCCTACTCCTACCAACAGGAGATTCTGGACAAGCTGGAAGCGGAGCGCACCGTCCGGGGCTATACCCGCAATCTGGTGGTGGCTGCCACTGGCACCGGCAAGACAGTGATCTCAGCACTGGACTACAAGCGGTTTTGTAAGCAGCATCCCGGCCAGCTCTGCCGTCTGCTCTTTGTGGCCCACCGAGAGGAGATCCTGCGGCAGAGCCTGTACACCTTCCGGGCAGTTTTGAAGGACGCCAATTTCGGGGAGCTGTTTGTGGGCAGTTACCGGCCAGAGGGCATTGACCACCTGTTTTTGTCCATTCAGACCTTTAACTCACAGGATTTCACCGCCAAGACCGCACCGGATTTTTACGACTATATCGTGGTGGACGAGTTCCATCACGCGGCGGCGCCTACCTATCAGAAGTTGTTGTCCTACTATCAACCTCAGATTCTCCTGGGCCTGACCGCCACCCCGGAGCGCATGGACGGCAAGAGCGTGCTGCCCTACTTCAGCAACCGCATCGCCGCCGAGATCCGCCTGCCGGAAGCCATCGACCGCAAGCTGCTGTGCCCCTTCCAGTATTTCGGCGTCACCGATACGGTGGACCTGGACAGCCTACGCTGGAGCGCCGGCGGCTATGACAAGGGGGAGTTGTCCAACCTCTACACCCTCAGCGGGGCAGTGGCGGAGCGTCGGGCCGACCAGGTGGTGGCCTCCCTGCTTAAATACGTCACCGATCTGGACGAGGTGAAGGGCCTGGGCTTCTGCGTATCCATCGAACACGCGGAATTTATGTGTCACTGGTTCAATGACCACGGTATTCCCTCCATCTTCCTGACTGGAAAATCCTCGGACGAGGAGAGAAAAACCGCAAAAGGGCGGCTGGTCAGCGGCGAGGTGCGCTTCATTTTCGTGGTGGACATCTACAACGAGGGTGTGGACATCCCGGAAGTGAACACAGTGCTGTTCCTCCGGCCCACGGAGTCGTTGACGGTGTTTTTGCAGCAGCTGGGTCGTGGTCTGCGTCTGGCCGAGGATAAGGAATGCCTGACCGTGCTGGACTTTATCGGTCAGGCCAACAAGCGCTACAACTTCGAGGATAAATTTTCCGCCCTGCTGTCCAACACAACTCGCAGCGTGACCCGAGAGATCAAGGATGGATTTGTCTCAGCACCCAAGGGCTGCTATATCCAGCTGGAGAAGAAGGCCGCCAAGTACATTCTGGACAACATTCGCGCCTCCTACGGCAACACCGCCGGGCTGGTATCCAGGGTGGCCAGCTTTGCAGAAGATACAGGCTTGGAGCTTACCCTGGCAAACTTCCTGGACTATTACCATTTAGACCCCAGGTCAATTTATAAGTTTTCCTCCTTCTCCCGCATCTGCGCCCGGGCGGATGTTGGCCCGGACTTCAACGAGCTGCTGGAGGAGGTACTTACAAAGGCATTTACCCGCTTGGCGGTCATCGACTCCCGCCGCTGGATCACCTTCCTGCTGGACCTTCTGTCCCGGCTGGACGATGTGGACTTTGCGGCGCTGGGAGAGCTGGAGCAGCGGATGCTCCAGATGTTCTACGCGACCGTTTGGGGCAAAGCGGCAGAAAATTGGGCATCTGATGAGGTGCTGGACAACCTGTATGCCCTCTCAGACAGCCCCGTGCTATTGGGGGAGCTTCTGAACCTGCTCCGCTATCGGTATGAACAGATCGACTTCATTGACGAGCCGGTGGAGCTGGGCTTTGATTGCCCGCTGGACCTCCACTGTACCTATACCCGGGATCAGCTGCTGGTGGCGCTGGATTTTCTGAAACCGGCCACAGTGCGTGAGGGAGTCAAATGGCTGCCGGAGAAGCGCCTGGACGTGTTCTTTGTGACGCTGAACAAGGCGGATAAGGACTACTCGCCCACCACCATGTATCACGATTATTCCATCAACGAGAACCTCTTCCACTGGCAGAGTCAGAGCACCACAGCGGCAGACTCTCCCACTGGACAGCGGTACATCCATCATCGAGAGCGTGGAAGTAAGGTGTTGTTGTTTGTCCGGGAGTTTAAGGCCGACCGACTCACAGGAGGCGCTGAGGCCTATACCTTCCTGGGCACAGCAAACTATGTGAAGCATGACGGGAGCAAACCCATGAATATCACCTGGCAGCTGGATCGACCGATTCCGGCGAAGTTTTTGAAGAAGACAAACAAATTGGTGGTGGGGTAAATGATTAAAAGGAATCAACTGACTTATGCCATAAAAGATGGAGTGGCAACGAGTATTGAAAATGTCGAAAGCGGATTGAAGTGTGGTTGTATATGTCCATCCTGCGGTGAACTGCTTGTTGCGAAGAAGGGAACCAAACGGATGCATCATTTTTCTCATTATTCTGGCCACGACTGTGAGTATGGATATGAAACATCACTCCACTTAGCAGCAAAGGAGATTTTATCAACGGCAAATCGAATTATGCTACCCGCAGTGTATATCCAATTTCCCAATTCACCAAAAGCTCAAGAGCTTTATTGTGAAGCCAAAGAGATTTCAATCGAAAGAGTTGAATTAGAGAAGCGCTTCCAAGATGTAATTCCAGATGTGGTCATATATGCTGGAGGGAAACAGCTATTTCTTGAAGTGTTTGTCACTCACGCTATTGATGATATAAAATTAAGGAAATTGAAGCAAGCTGATATTTCCACAATTGAGATTGATTTGAGCAAAAAAGAGCATTCGATTTCTCTGGAAGAGTTGCGAAGCATTCTGCTCGATAATAGCGAAGAAAAGAAGTGGATGTATAACTCGATAGCAAACAAATACTTAGGATATTTTTATTCGGCTGCAGATCAAAGAGATATCGTCTCCCGTAGCTTTGCACTCCATGTTGATAATTGCCCCATCAAAGCACGAACTTGGCATGGAAAACCATATGCAAATTTTATTGATGATTGCCACAGTTGCAAGTATTGTATTTCATATCAATTTGAGGGTGGCATGCTCTGCTCTGGGAGAAGACGTATTGCTACAGTAGCAGATCTTCATACACCAGAAAATGAGCGAATAGATAGGAGCAATAAGGAAATTACTGAAAGCAAAAATAGGTCTTTCGAAAAAGGCTATTGTCCAAATTGTGGTGGGAAAATAGTCGAGCGAGCAGGGCCATTTGGAGCATTTTGGGGATGTAGCAATTATCCACATTGCAGATTTAAAGCAGCTCCTGACCCACAAACTGGGGAGATAAATTTTAGCTCATAATTTATGTTATTAGATTACTTAGATTGGGTGGGTAAGATATGGCTGTTGAAGTAGTAGCAGCCCTGATTTGGGATCAGGACAAGTTTATGATCTGCCAGCGCCCAGCTCATAAAGCCAGAGGGCTATTATGGGAGTTCGTAGGGGGCAAGGTAGAACCGGGTGAAACAAAAGAGCAGGCGCTCATCCGGGAGTGTCAGGAGGAACTGGCCATTACGCTGGATGTGGGTGAGGTATTCATGGACGTAACGCATGAATACCCGGATCTGACGGTCCATCTGACGCTGTTTCACGCGGCTATCCGGGAGGGGGTCCCTCAGAAGCTGGAGCATAACGACATTTGCTGGATCACCACAGATGAGATCGATCGGTATGCATTTTGCCCGGCGGATGAGGAGATCTTGGAAAGGTTGAAACAGACCTTTTAGGAAGGAATGAACGGGATATGAAAGTCGATTTCCTCTGCGCCGCCTGCGAATCAACATTGACTCTTGCGTCTGCTGCTCTGAGTCCGTCATATTATTATGATTCACTGCCCTATTGCATTATAGATGCTGTATTTTCCATTGGAGTAAAGTATACCAGTACTCAAAATGTCGTAAAAAACTACTGCACTTATTATGGACTGCGAGAGTATAACACAGAGCAAGATGGCTATGGCGATAATCACACCATTTCTCAAATGATTGAACATATTGAATCGATTGGAGTGGAAAAAAGCGCTGATATCATTTTCAAAAACCATCAGCGCACATCGACTCGCAACGGAATTCTGAAAGCGGAAGCAGCACTTCGTTTCGCTCAGATACTGAAAAAGTATGGAATTGAAACGTTGAATGATATAACTACGAAAGGATTAGCGGCTGCAGCTGAACAAGAGATTCTGCAAATCCCTGGGCAGAGGAGCGGGTTATCCCTTCGTTATTTCTATATGCTCTCGGGAGATGATTCACAAGCCAAACCTGATCGCCATGTGCTGCGCTTTCTAAAAGAGCACACGGGCCATGATTATTCCACCCAGCAGGCAAAGGATGTGCTTGAAGATACGGTGGAACTTCTCAAAGACAAATATCCCAATTTGACCGTGCGGCTTCTGGATTATTCGATTTGGAACTATATGGCGCATCGCCAGAAAGATAAAACTGCCAAGCAATACCATAAACTTGTCCGAGACCGTATTCCAGAGATTATAGAAGCAGATGGAAAGGCCTGCATCTATGAAACACTTTCCGATGAAGATTATATACGATTGCTGGATCAAAAACTGAATGAAGAACTGGCTGAATACCAGGATAGCAAATCCTTGGAAGAACTGTCCGACCTTTTAGAAGTTATGCAGGCTGTCGTAAAAGCCCGCGGCTGGACCTTGGAAGAACTGGAGCTGGTGCGGGCGGACAAGGCCGCCAAACGGGGCGGGTTTGAGAAGAAGATCCTGCTGAGAGAAGTACTGGAGAATTAAAATGCCGAACACGAAATGGTCTGAACTTTCTCATTTGCAGTTGGGGCGATATGCAGAGTACTATGCCAAGATGGAATTTGCATCCTACGGATACGATGTCTATACCTCTGAAGTGGATGACCATGGCGTAGACTTTGTGGCGAGAAACCCCAGGGACGGCCAATACTATGAAATACAGGTCAAGGCTGTCCGTAATCTGGACTATGTCTATATCCGAAAAGATAAAATGGTTCTTTCTCCCACTCGTTTGGTGTATCTGCTTCTGTTTTCAGACGGAGCGCTACCTGATGGGTATGTAATCCCATCTCAGGTGTGGAATCACTGTAACGCACTGTTTGTAGAGCGTAATTATGAGAAACCTGGGCAGAAAAGTGCTCCGGAATGGGGAATCAATCTGTCCAAGAAAAATTTACCCCTTCTTGACCCGTACAGAGAAGCGTCCTATTTTCATGATGCAAAGCTGAGGTGATTTCCATGCCTACCTACCGCTCCGCCTCCGGCAGCAGTGCCGAGGATCTGTTCATTGAACTGTTCTCCGACACTTTCGGTGCCGAAAAGGCCGGTTATCTCTACTCCCAGTATCCCTTCTCCGACATCTACCAAAACAGCCGGTTTGCCGACTTCATGATTGAAAACGGTGGGCGAAAGGTGGCCATTGAGATCGATGATGAGGCCTCCCACAATCCCAGGTTGGTCTCCCAGAACAAGTTCTACGACGACCTGCTCAAGCAGAACAGCATGATCTACCCCTGGGCTGGGACGTGTACCGCTGGGCGGTGCGTCAGATGCAGCAGCAGCCGGAGACCGTAAAAGACGAGCTGCGGGTATTTCTGGGCCAGCACCCCAGTTTCAAGGAGATCGAGGACTACCTCCCCACCCAGCGGGGCAAGTCTCTGGACGGCTCTCAGCTGGAGTTGAAGGAGCACCAGAAGCAGGCTTTGGCAGCTTTGGAGGAAATGCGCTGCAGCTTCGAGACCATCGCCCTGCTCTATCACGCCACCGGAACCGGAAAAACGGTGACCGCGGTTATGGACGCCAAGCGGTTCGGCAAGCGCACGCTGTTCCTGGCCCACACGGTAGAACTGGTCGATCAGGCTACCAAGACCTTCCGGGAGCTGTGGCCCCGGGCCACGGTGGGCCGCTATGTGGAGAGCATGAAGCAAGGCAATGCCTTTGTGGTCTGCGGCAGCATCCAGAGCGTGGCTCTGAATCTGGAGCGGTTCAAGCCCGATGATTTCGGCTATATCATCGTAGACGAGGCCCACCACGCCTCCGCCGATACATACCAGAGGGTTCTGTCCTACTTTACACCAGAATTTACCCTGGGACTGACCGCCACACCGGAGCGGGCCGACGACAAGAATATCCTGGATATCTTCAAGAACACCGCCCACAAGCTGGACATCCAGACCGCCGTGGAGATTGGCGAACTGGTGCCGGTGCGGTGCATCCGCATCCACACGAACATCGACCTGACCAAGGTACGGTTCAACAGCGTTCAGTACAACATCCGGGATCTGGAAAGCAAGATCTATGTGCCGGAGCGGAACCAGCTGATCGTGGACACCTGGCTCCAGTATGTGAAGGACAAGCGGACGGTCATCTTCTGCGCCTCCGTCAAGCACGCCCAGGAGATCGCCGGTCGGCTCCACGACGCCGGTGTGTCCGCCGAGGCCGTGTCCGGTGAGATCAAAGCCAGCGACCGCCGGGAGGTGCTGGCCCGGTTCGAGAAGGGCGAAACCAAGGTGCTGTGCGCCTGCGACCTGCTCAATGAGGGCTGGGACTGTCCGGCCACGGAAGTGCTGTTCATGGCCCGGCCCACCATGTCAAAGGTGCTCTACACCCAGCAGCTGGGCCGGGGCATGCGGCTGTCCCCTGGTAAGGAGAGTCTGATGGTCTTTGACTTCGTGGACAACGCCAGCCAGTACAACATGCCCTATTCCATGCACCGGCTGTTCCGCCTGAAGGAGTATAAACCCGGTGCGCTGGTGTTGGGCACCAAGGGGCAAAAGGCGGCTGAACAGGGGCTTTATGACAAGGGCGAGCGCCCGGATGCCCTCATCGACTGGCCGGTGGATGCCCTGGACTACGAATTAGTGGACATTTTCAACTGGCAGGAGGAGGCCGCTGGCATGATCTCTCAGATGGAGTTCGTCCGCCGGGTGGATGTGCAGACTGAGACCATCGAGCGGTATGTCCGGGACGGTCTGCTGGTGCCCGATCTGGTGGTACCCATGAGCGAGCACCGGACTTTTAAGTATTTCAAAGAGGAAACCCTCCAGAAATATGCCCAGCAGTACGGCTGGACCCTCATCGACGACTCCAACCGCAAGGATCTGTTTCTGGATATGGTGCGGCAGATGGACATGAGTTATTCCTATAAGCCGGTGCTGCTCAAGGCGGTGCTTTTGTTTGCCGACGACAAAGGCCGGGTGAAGCTCAGCGACATCGTCACCTACTTCCGGGAGTTCTATGAGGCCCGCCGGGCGGCAGGTCTGGTGGTGGAAAAGGCCAACAGTATTTACTCCAAGGGCGGCTATACCGACGCCCAGGCCCAGCGGAATATCCTGTCCAACCCCTTCAAGCGGTTTGAGGATATGCAGATGCTCCACCACATCAAGACTCTGGGCGTAATCCAGGTGGACGAGTCCGTGTGGAAAAAGCTGACCCGAGAGGAGAAACAAGAAATCGAGCGGATCTGCGATGAAAAATTGGAGCAGTATTATGGCAGAGTATCAAATTTGCAATTAAACAAAATAAATGTCATCGCACTCCGGGAGGGGGATCGAAATGATTCTATCTGACAATGAAACGAAATTTGCAACGGTGTACAAAGGGAACATAATAAAAAACTTAATAATGGACTGCCAATCTTACACAAAGTACCGCCCAAACGAGACTATGGGCGGTATTTTTGTATCATGGCGGAGAAAGGAGGAACTTCCCACGGGGGCTTGACTGAAAAGTTGAGCCCCTTTTTTCATACCAAAAATCAGGAGGTAAATGCTTATGGCAGATGATAAAACCACAAAAACGCCGGAACAGCCGGTAACGGATAGCGGGCCGGGCAAGGAAACGCCGCCTACTCCCCCAAAAGAGCCGGAGAAGGTTTCCGTTTCCCCGGAGCCGGAAAAAAAGACGGAACCAGAGGTAAAGACCCCGCAGGTTTCCGTCTATAACTTTGCTGAAATTATGAAGGGAAAAAAGGCCGAGGAACGGGCGGCAGTTCCCGGCGGGGAAAAGCCTGCCCCGGAAAAAACGGAGAAACCGGAAAAGCAGCCGGAGGCTCCGAAAAAGGCGGAGGAAAAGCCCAAAGAGCCCGAGCAGCCGAAGCGCCGGGGCCGTCCCCCGAAGGAGAATAAGGACAAGGCCGCAGCCCCGAAGTCCAAAACTCTCGCACAGAAACCGGAAAAGGCGGTCAAAAAGGACCCGGAGAAAAAAGCAGCTTCAACGGTACAGGCCGCTCCCGCTCCGAAGGAACCCGAGAAGCCAAAGGATGCTCCACGCCGGGGCAAGGAGCAGATCGTCTATATCAAGCTGAACGAGCTCTACGCCTTCAAGAACCACCCCTTTGAGGTACGAGATGATGAAGAAATGCGGGCTATGGTGTCCAGCGTCAAGGACAAGGGCGTGACCCAGCCCGCTATCGTCCGTCCCCGTGAGGATGGCGGCTATGAGATCGTGTCCGGCCACCGCCGCCAGAAGGCCAGCGAGCTTGCCGGATATGCGGATATGCCCTGTATCGTCCGAAACCTGACAGACGATGAAGCCATCACACAGATGGTGGAGGACAATCTGAACCAGCGTGAAGAAATCCTTCCCAGTGAGCGGGCCAAAGCCTTGAAAATGCAGCTTGAGGCTATCAAGCACCAGGGCTCCCGCACTTCGAGCCAGATTGACCCGAAGGACGCAGGCAAACGCTCCAACGAAATTGTGGCCGAGCGGAACAAGATGGCAGTCAAGCAGGTGCAGCGGTATATCCGGCTCAATGAGCTGGTTCCTGACCTGATGAAGCTGATGGACGAGAAAAAGCTGGGCTTCACTACGGCGGTGGAGCTTTCCTACATCGGCAAGAAGAACCAGAACTATATCGCCGTCGCCATCGACAGCCAGCAGTCCTCGCCTTCACAGGCGCAGGCAAAGCGTATGCGTGAGCTGGACGAAAAGAAGCTGCTCAACGGGGATGTGATCGACGGCATTATGATGGAGGACAAAAAGGAGGTAGACAAAGTGATTTTGACAGGTGCGGAACTGAGCAAATATTTCGGCAAGGAAACTACGCCGAGGGAAATGAAGGACCAGATCATCAAGCTGCTGGACGACTGGAAGGGCCAGCAGAAGGAACACGAGAAGCCGGAGAAGAAAAACGAACAGAAAAAGTAAGCTAAAACTTCGGGTC
>ERZ808041.849-NODE-849-length-16545-cov-6.829730_pt1 | contig 16545 bp, 25 predicted proteins | sample MGYA00380192_ERZ808041 | MGnify/ENA primary metagenome ERZ808041 (study PRJEB31490, sample SAMN06133412) | mouse gut metagenome | isolation source: Z1_1 | host: mice | place: China: Chengdu | collected 2015-05 ... | reverse complement strand
TTTTTTCCCTCCTCTCCGCCACATAATTACATTTTTTCCTCGGCGTTTTCTTACATTTTATCACTGGCGCTGACAGTCCTTTTGGATGTCGGATATATAAGTATTCACACCAGAGGAAAGCGATAAAATCAACGCAATACCGATAATGCCAATAGAACCAGCAAAAGATGTCAGTATGGTTCTGCCTTTTTTCGTCCGCAGATTATTAAAGCTCAATGAGAGCGATGTTAAAAAAGACATCTTTGCTTTGCCCATGTTTTTATGCTCTGGTGTAGTCAGCTTTTCTGCCTCTACGTTGTAGGGAAGGGTATCATCAACAATCTTTCCATCGCGTAATTTTACAATACGAGTTGCATAGGCTTCAGCCAGCTCCGGGTTGTGGGTCACCATAACGACTAACCGATCTTTCGCCACATCTTTCAGCAGCTCCATAACCTGTTCACTGGTTCTGGTATCTAAGGCCCCTGTCGGCTCGTCGGCCAGAAGAATATCAGGATTGTTGACCAAGGCACGGGCAATAGCGACACGCTGCATTTGACCACCAGACAGTTGGTTCGGTTTCTTATGAATTTGATTTCCCAGCCCAACCTTTTCAAGCGCATCCGCTGCCCGTTTGCGGCGCTCACCGCTGGAAATGCCTGAGATTGTCAGAGCCAACTCGACATTAGCCAAAAGCGATAAATGCGGGATCAGGTTATAGCTTTGAAACACAAATCCGATTGTATGGTTACGGTAAGAATCCCAATCACGGTCTTTGTATTCCTTTGTTGAAATCCCGTTAATAATAAGATCGCCGCTGTCGTATCGATCAAGTCCGCCAATCACATTAAGCAGCGTGGTTTTTCCTGAACCGCTGGGGCCAAGTATAGCGACAAATTCATTGTCACGAAGATTTAGATTTACCTCGTTAAGAGCTTTCTGCACCAAATCCCCGGTTTTGTATTGTTTACATATCTGCTTAATTTGTAGCACGCTTATGGTTCTCCTTTCAAAATGTGCCTTTTTCCATAGGATACTATATCAATATCTTGGAATTGATACTAAGAGATTGATATTTGTAAAATGTAATGCCCACCCCCTTGTGGGCATCACATTTTACACTTTTGTTTGCAAGGTATTCTTTACTTTTATCAGCAAGTTCTTAAACTGTCGTTTCTCATCATCCGTTAAATCGGATAAAACCTTGCTTTCCAGTTCTTCTAAGACCTTTTGGGATGCTTGATATTTTTGCTCACCTAAGGCAGTGATTCGTACAATTTTTATGCGCTTATCGGAAGAATCCCCAAAACTTTCCACATATTTTTTTTGTTCCAGCCTTACGATGATTCCGGCTGTTACTGACTGGGCAAGATCAAGTTCTTTTTCCAGGTACTTCAATGCCGCTTGGCGATCCGGATGTCCTGATAGGATAGATAGGGCCTTTGCCTGAGACAGTGTAATATCCAACGATTTCAGAAGATGATTCAATTCCTTTTCTTCCATATCTTTGATGTACTTTATAAGGATGATACTCATAACATTTTCGGTCATACCGGCAACTACCCTCCTTTCGGAGAGCCATTATAGCAGAACAATCTCTTAATGTCAATACCATAAGATTGTTTTTGGGCGGTCATGCCATATAAATCTGTGGGAATATTCGATATCGTATCAATAACATTCCATGCCTCGATGCTTCATGTTGCCCTCAACAAACCGGACGCTATGTCTTTTGATAGTTTTTGGACATCAGAAACCACAATATTACGATTGCCCCAATAAAATAACGAAACCTAACAATTTAACACTTATAGGAGCTATTCTTGGCTTCAAAAAGCAAAAAAGTGCTGCCTCCGGCCCTGCTTTCTGCCAGGTTAGAGGCGGTGTTTCTCGTAAAATGTTAGAAAACCCGCTATTTTAGCGTTTTTGGGCAAAAAGCAAGGACGATTGCCTCGATACCCATTGTATCAAAGTAATCGTCCTTACATGGTACGGCTGAAGGGATTCGAACCCCCGACCTTTTGGTTCGTAGTTCCAAAACGGACGTTTTCCATTGTTTTATAAAATGGCGCAAGTCATTGCGCCGCAACGGTTTTGACCTATCATCTGTTTTGTATCGTTGAGTAAAATAGTTGAACTTTTCATGATGGAGTTGAATTTTTGTTGAACTCTGTTGTCCTATAAAACGGACATATTAAAAGAGGACAAAGAGCCGTCCCAGTCTCTTTGTCCTCGCCACGCTGAATGACAACACACCTGATCAGACCGTTCATTGTCCGCCCCTGATAATGTCCATGTACTCAGCTTCAGTCCACCCAAACACGCCGCCGAGCCGGATAATCTGCCCCAGAGAAAAGGTGTCCGGGTCGTGCTTGCGTGCAGACAGCGTCGTTCGCCCAATCCCGAGCGCGGCGGCGATATCGGGGTCTTTCAGCTTTAGGCGGGCCTTTCCGACGCGGTAGTGCTCGCCGAATCGCTCGGCCCGCCGCTGGGCGTCCGTCTTTTTCAAGCGCGGCATTGTTTTCTCCTCCTTTAGGTCGATGATATCTCCAGATTACTACACAATTCACGCAGATTTTGTCGCAATTGAGATATTTTATGAACACTTTATAATTTTAAGGAGATGAAAAACGGGCTCAGGTGCAACCTGGCCCGTTTTCTATCACTCAGAAAATACCTTGCTTAACTCAATAAAACAGCCATCCAGCACGTTGACCTTTGCCACGCCATCCCGGCTGTATACCTCGTGGGGGAGCAAAGAGCCGTCTTTGTATAAGAATACCTGAACCGTCTGCTCCTCCGGGCTGACAATCCAGTATTCCCGCACCCCGGCCCGCTGGTATAGGCCCAGCTTTACAAGCCGGTCATGTCGCTGCGTGGAGGGGGAAAGGATCTCTATCACCATGTCCGGGGCGCCCTTACAGCCGTGTTTGTCCAGCTTGGAGGCATCACACACGATGGAGATATCAGGCTCCACCACCGTGTCCACATCCTCCGGGCTGTCCCCGTCCTTCTCAAACAGCCGGACGGCAAAGGGGGCGGGGATGGCGCGGCACTTCTTCCCTTCCAGGTAGTTGCCGAGCTGCCGCCCAATCTCAAAGCTGATAAGCTGGTGGGCCGTAGTTGGCGGGGCCATCATGACAGGCTCCCCGTTGATGATCTCCGCCTGCTCATCATCCGGCCATGTGAGTACGTCCGCGAACGTGTACCGCTCCTTTTCTGCTGGTAATGCCATAACTTACGCCTCCTCCTTTTCCAGTTTGCCTCCTGTGGATGGGTTGATACCCAGCTTCAAGGAAGCCTCGTCCCGCTGTGCTTGTATCTCCACCGCCCGCTCGACAAACCGGGAAACCGTCTCTCCGGCCTTTTGAGCGGCCTCCTGGGCGGTCTTGAGGGTGTCAGGGTGTAAGAATATACCCCCGGCCTCAGATGTGCCGTGTGCGGCCTCCTGGGTGCCTCCTGCGTCCCCTGACATGGTTCGCTGATCTATTGCGTTGATAATATACTGGTTCATGCTTTCCCCAGCAGCGGCGGCAACGGCCTTTATATCGTCCTTTTTACCCTTTGGCATTTTAATTTGATATAAGTCGTAATTTGCCTTTACATATTTGTTGACCGCCTTTTGCTGCGCTTTTGATGCTGGCATGGTTTTCCTCCTTTCGTCGGGAGCGCCGGAAATTCCGAAACCTCCTCCATTATGGTGTTATTATACCACGTTTGTCTATGGAATTCAATATACAAAATACACAATATATTGGATTCAATATTGTTTGGTTTGCCTATTGATATATGGAATCCAATATAGTATAGTTCATAATGTCAGGAGGGAACAGCACCGGCAAAGGTTCCAATGAGTAGCCGCAAGGCGAAAAAAGATGGCCAGGAAGAGCGGAACGGGATCTGGCAAGCCCCTATGAGGATTCTCCCACAATGCCCACCGTCGCCGGTGCTCCCTTCAAAACCAAAACAGGAGGTACACATCATGAGCATGAACGAGCTGAACACCACCGCCCGGGACCTGATGAGCGTCCGGGCCATGATCGAGGAGCTCCAGGCAGAGGCGGAAGCCCTCACCGACAAGCTCAAGGCCGCGATGGTTGAGCAGGGCGCCGAATCCCTCCAGGGGGACGGCTGGAAAGCCACCTGGAAGAACGTGGTCAGCAGTCGCTTTGACAGCAAAAGCTTCAAGGCCGACCACGCCGACCTGTACGGCCAGTACAGCCGCCAGACCACCACCACCCGCTTTCTTCTCAGCGTATGAGCAGCCTTGACGAAAAGCGGCTGGACCGGCTCTACGCGCTTCTGGAGAAGGAGCGGAACCCGGACACTGCCGCCGTCCTGAGCTGGGCAATCTTCGTGTTGGAACAGTACCTGAAATGAAAGGCCCCTATCCTGAACGCCGCCACAGCCAACAGGATAGAAGCCCACCACCCCGGAGGGGGTCGAGTACAGTATACGCCCGGCCCCTCCAAAAATCAAGAGGAGGTTACACCATGACCGTAAAACAATTCTATGACGCATGGGATTTCAAGACAATGGAGGACGGCTTTTCTATTAAGCTGGGCGAGACGCAGAGCGTCCTTATCTATGAGGGCGACGACGTTCTAATCAGCTGTTTCGGCGATTTGGTAATCAAGTCCATTATCGAGGACAAGAAGATCATAATGCTGGTGCCTGAAACCATCACATCTTTTGTGCGGAAGGAGGCGACGGCATGACCATAAAGGAGACGCTAGCCAATGCCCCCGGAAAGATTCACCGCCCTGTGCAAGCTGGCCGGGGCCGCAATTGGCGGGGTCGTGCTGCTGGGTGCCATAAGCATGGTTGGAGTGATGGCCATTGTCCTGGAGGTGGTGGCGCTGCTGCTGGTGGGGCTTTACAAGATTATCCCAAAATTCGATGATTGAGCAAAGGGCCGGTGTCACTCACCGGCCCTTCTTTCGAGTTTTAAAGCCCCCGCACGGCGTTTCACCTAGTGGGATGGCTGGTATACCCCACGGGATGACATGTCCCACATGGGCTTTCTACGGCGCGAGTGTTAAAAGATTAACAAGGGCACCTTGAACAGGTATAGGGGGTCGTTTCAACCGACCCCCTGCGTCAAATATGGCAAGCACCCTCATTTCATTGGTGAACGGGTTTCACCGTTGCCGCGCCAAAATTGGCGATATTGAGGACGGTCCAAATCTGGACAATCAAAATTGGAGGGCCCGGCTTTTTTAGGACCGCCGATTCTGCCGCCTTTTTAGGGAGTCCGAAATGTCCGATTTCTCTTTGTTCGCTCTCTGTTCAAAGCACAAGTTTTCACAAGCGACCACCCCTTTTTTAAGTGGAAGTTCCTGGCGTTTTTCGGCTTTTTTTATGTTCAAACTTTTGTGCATTTTCGCCACTATCAAATTTTCGATTTTGTCCGCTTTTTTCCGCTTTTGAGAGGGTTACAGGTACGCCCTCAGCACCTGGGAGCATTTTGGCGCTCTCAGCATACGCATAGCCTTACTGTGGGCGTTCGCGCTCACAACCTCCCCGCGATAGTACCGGCCCCGGATAGCCGCTTGCAGGTCAAAGGGCAGAGTCGCTATAGCCGCCTCAAGCGCTGCATGGAGGCGGCGCAGGTTCTCCCGGTGGTCCACGTCCAGCATAGCGGCTTCCGCCGCCGGGTCCGGGATGGTGTCGCCCAGGGAGATATTGTCTGAGTCCTCAGTGATTGGCACATCCAGAGAAACGGCAGCGTCGAGCGGGTCACGCCGCTGTTTCTCCGTCCTGCGCCCTGTGGCCCGCTGGAATTCATCCTTCACGATGGGATAGTACCAGGTGGAGAACCGGGCCCCGGCGGTTGCGTCAAAGGTGTCCACTGCCCGCATGAGGGCGATAAATCCAGCTTGTTCCAAATCCTCCAGCTCAACGCCGTTGGAACGGTACGCCGCCCACCTGACTGCCTCCTTTAGCGCCATACGCCGAACCTGCTGCCATAGCTCCATAAGCCTGTCCCGCTCGCCGCCCTTGATCATGACCACCAATTGCTCGTTCGACATTGCCCTACGACCTCCTCTGTGGTAGAATTGGATGTCCAATCCATTCACCGCAGGGGGCCGCGATTATGCGGCTCTCTTTTGCATCTTGTCCAGCAACCACTCAAACCCTGGCAGCGTCGAGATGGTCGTGCCCTGAATTCCATGCCGCTCCATCTCGGCGGCTGCCTCCTCTTTGGTGCAGCCCAGTGCGGCCGCCACATCGTCCAGGCTAAAAAATTCCTCCCGCCCGGTCTGCATCGCATAGACCAGCCGTGCGCCCACAAGCGCGGCCTCGAAGGAAAAACCGTGATCTAAGCCGTTGCGCACAATCTCCTGCACCTGCGCCACACTGGCACCAGGGAATCGGGATGCTACCGTCTCAATCTCCTCCATGTGCTCATACATGGGCAAATGCCTCTTGGAGCACTCCTCGCAATAAACGTTGGCATCCTCCACATCTCCTCCACAACTTTCCATGATATCCGATACGTCCACCTGATGCACAGCGCCGCAACCGGGACATTTTGCAAGCACACCCTAATAAGTAATGGGAATCAATTCCCCGGTCTCGCTTTTCACATAAAGCATGATTATTCTCCTTTTTCCATAATTTTCTGATTATTTCCGCTTTTCGCCGATGAACAGGCCCCGCCGCACTGGCACTCCTGGGCCTTTTGGTAAAGCTCCAGCCAATCCTCCAGGCGCATTGTCACCAGCCAGGGAGACCGATCTTTGCGGTGAAAAATGGCAGGTATGCCATCTTGAAACCGCTGGGCATCCCTGGTGGCTTGTTCCATCCACGTTTCGAGCCGCGCTTGCTGGCACCTTTTGCATTCGATATGAATTTGGTGGAGGCCGGACAAGTCCGGCGTTTCTCCATAGCTCTGGGCGCGGCCAGCTTCCACCGGGTAGCCATAGCTCTGGAGGACACGGGCAAGCTCCAGCTCCCCGGACCTGCCTTTTCTCTGAGATTTCGCACCCATAAAACAACCTCACAATTTTGTAGTTTTCAAGCCCCAGTCTTTCGGTTTTTTCTGTTGCTCCAAAAAACTGTCCAGCCACTCATTGTTTTTCTGAATGCGGTCGGCGGTTGGCTGGAAATCTGTGCCGCCCTTGCTACCTGGTTTGGAGGAGAGAAGGCCCCACCCCTCCCGACTGCATTTTCTGACAGCCGCGTCCCAATCGCCGTATTTCCTGTTGTGCATGGAACAGTACTCGCTCAAGTAGTCGATGCAACGTTTAAGCTCAGGTTCCCCCAGGTCAGCAACGAGGCCCTGGTACTGCTCATCGCTCAAAAAAATTATGTTTCTGGTATCGCGGGCGAGAGAGGGCGGCGCAGCCGCCGCGCCGTCGATGGGTTGTAGTTGCTCTTGTGCTGTAGTTGCAGATGGAGATGTAGTTGGTAACGATACGTCAACGGCACGTAACGTACCGTTATCGGCACGTTCACGCCACGTATCAAAATCCAGCGGTTGAACATCATCCCGTTTGCATTGCTTACAGTACACCAGCCACTCGCCTTTGAGCCGCTTTGTTTCATACATGGTCCCATCCCTGTCTATAGACGGGCGCAGGAAAGCCCACGCAAATTCTAGTGAGCTATCTTCAAAGGTTGGTTCTACGCCATCCTGTGCATAGTGGAGCGAGGTCAACAGCAGCTCCCCCACCGCTGCATGGGGGAGCTTGTCCAGGGCTGGAAGGATATCAAAATACAGTAGTAGGCCAGGACGAGCCATTATGTATCACCGCCATTGAAAAAGGTTTCTTGTCCGTCAATCTGGGTGTCGAGCTTGCCCAATCCGGCCGCAACCTCGACCGCTCGGGCTGTGGCCCAAACCTGCCGTGCCCGGTGCTTCATCGAGCGGCAAAACTGCCGGATTTCTGTCTCGTCATGAGAAATCCAATATCCCGAATAATTGTCCGACAATATCGGCGCAGACCGCCGCGCCCTCTGAATCATGAGACGCGCCGTCCTTGAATCGGTATCAAGCAGCTGTGCAACTTGCGGGAGTTTGATCGCATTCTCGCGCCCGCAGGGGATCATGTCTGTGACGATTTCATGTTGACGCCGTGCCAGTGTGGTGGTATGATTGATGTAGGAATCGTGCGCCATGCCTGCCGCCGTTTCCCGCCTTGCCCCTGTCAGCGTTGCCGCGCTGCCGGGGGCTTTCCTTTTGTCAGTCACTGTGCGCTCACCGCCTTTCGGCTTTCGGCGTCCAGTTGCTCCGCCAGCAGGCCATAGTTGACCAAAAATTTTTTCCCTGCGTAGATTCCAGGGCATCTTTTTTGAGCAACCATGAGCCGCAAGTGATGCTCTGGAACAATTTTTGTTCGTGCAGCTTCCCGGATGGTCATGAATTTGGGCTGTTCGGGCATATCAAAACCTCCTAAATTTTTTAACGGCGTTTTGTACCGTTGACTGTATTTTACTATTGACAAGCTGTGCTGTCTATTGTATTATAGCAATAATCTGATATTTAGAAACGGAGGATTATCGAAATGACGGATATTACAATTCTTGACCGCGCAGAAAAAATTGGCAAACGAATTAAGACTGAACGTGAAAGATTGGGAATAACTCAAGGAGAGTTGGGTGAAAAGATAACGGAAATTCTAAATAGCGAAGGAGGCGTAGCGCAAGCAACCATATCAGGGTGGGAACGCGGCAAACAAATTCCTCCGCTAAACCAGATACTTGTTTTATCAAAAATTTTTGGTTGCGATTGTGGGTATCTTCTTTGCGACTACGACCAGAGAACCCATGATTCACGTGAAATATGTGCATCCACCGGGCTTTCTGAACGCTCGGTTAATTATCTTTGCGCTTTAAGCACATGGGGAGATAAGAGCGAGGCGGAAACGATTGATTTTCTATTATTGGATGCACAAGAGCGCGATAAATCGCACCATTTTAGAAGCGTCCTCGATTTGCTTCGATTCTTTCTGGAATATGACGATAGCAGTGCGCCAAAAAAGCAAATATTTAGAAACGGATATATAGCGAATTATGAGGGCGGCGGCATCATGACAAGCGCAATAGCACTAGATTCACGTATTGTTGAAAATGCTGCTTTGATGGAAATGGAACAGGCCCTTATAAACCTAAAGCACATCAAAAAGCAGAGAATGGGGGCATCTGAACATGGCTAACATCCAGCCGCGCTATAGCAAAGACGGCAAGCTGATCTCCTATTCTATCCGTGTCCATCGGGGCCGGGGGCAAGACGGGAAGCAGCTCAAGCCCTGGACGGCCACATTTGACGTGTCCCCCACCTGGACGGAAAAGAGCGCAAGAAAAAAGGCAGAAGCAGCCGCTTCTGTCTTTGAAAAGCAATGCCGGGAGGGAACCGCCACTGATACCCGTTTGAAGTTCGCCGAATACTGCGATTATGTGATTGACTTGAAGCAGATGCGGGGCGCAAAGCATAGCACCATAGTCAGATACAAAGACCTTGCTGCCCGGATTGCTCCCGCCATCGGCCATATCAAGCTGAAAGACTTGCGGGCCGACCACTTGAATAGCCTGTATACTGCCCTCGCTCAACCAGGCCAGAACAAGCGCACCGGGGGCGGTCTGTCCGCAAAGACCATATTGGAGCACCACCGCCTGATTTCAACCGTGCTGGACCATGCGGAAAAGGAAGGGCTTGTGCCGTTCAACGTGGCCCACAAGGCAATGCTGCCAAAGCAGGAGCGCCGGGAAGTGAACTACTTCCAGCCCGAACAGGTGGAGGCTATCCGGGACGCCCTGGAGTTGGAGCCCATCAAGTGGAGAACGCTCGTTCATATGCTGCTGATCACTGGCGCACGGCGTGGAGAAATCCTGGGCCTGAAGTGGGACAAGGTGGATTTCGAGGGAAACAAAATCCACATCTGCAACAACGTACTCTACAGCGCAGACCGAGGAAGCCGACCAGCGCAACGCTGATATACTGGCCGACGTATTTTTGAAAAAGGCTTGAATTTTGGGGCGAGTTGAATTAAAGTTGAATTATTCGAGTGGGCACAAAATCAAAGTGCTCGAAAAAATAATGAAAAGCAGCCATTCCTCAACGAAATGACCGCTTTTCTTGGTACGGCTGAAGGGATTCGAACCCCCGACCTTTTGGTTCGTAGCCAAACACTCTATCCAGCTGAGCTACAGCCGCATATGCTCTTTAAAGCTTATCCATAATACCACATCAGTCCGGGAAATGCAAGAGGTTTTTTCTCTTTTCCCAAAAATTTTTCCAACCGCGCAAAAGGCGCCGGATGGCTCATCCGGCGCCCGCGCTCACTGTCTTTGAGACCAGCTGGAAAACCGATGGAGCATGGCCGCCACCTCTGCCCGGGTGGCGTCTCCGTTGGGCAGCAGGGCCCCGCTGCTCCCATTGAGAATCCCTGCTCCGACAGCCCAAGACATAGCCCTCGTCCCCCAGGAGGCCACCGCCCCCGCATCCCGGAAGCCAGCCAGGCTGGCGGATGCGCTCACGTCATAGCCCATCTTCTCCGCATAGCGGTGGAGGATTACCGCGATCTCCTGCCGGGTCACGTTGGCAAAGGGGGCGAAGCGGCCGGACTCCACCCCGGACACCACACCCAGCGTCCCCGCCCAGATGGTGCCCTGGGTGTACCACTGGCCGTCCGGGATATCTCGGAACAACCCGGAATAGCCTACAGCGGGCTTTCCTGCCAGCCGGTGGAGCACCGTAGTCATCATGCAGCGCTGCATCCTGTCATCTGGCGCAAAGCGGGTAGGGCTGTCTCCGTTAAACAGCTCATTCTGGTATACAAAAGCCACGTCGTCATAGTACCAGGCCCCCTGCGCCACGTCGGTAAAGGGCAGGCTGACCGGCGGCTGGACCGGGTCCCCGTGGATGGCCGTCCAATGCCCCTCCCCCATCCACTGGGCGGAGCCGGAGGACACCACCAGCACCACATCCGACCCAGCCAAATATCGATGGCCTGCGGTAAGTCCGTTTCCCACGGCCAGCTCAACTCCTGCGGTGGCGTCGATCAACGCACCGCTCTGCACAAAGGCGCTTCCAGAGGCCCAGACCATGCCGGAACCGATCATTCCCGCCACCCGGTCCCCGTTCACCCCGTTCTGGGCAGAGAAAGCGCTCCCTTTCCTCTGCCCTGCCTGGGTCAGTGCGTCACTGAGGATAAAGGAGGTGTCCCGGTCCACCTCCTGCTTCACCGTGGCCTTCAGATCGCTCCAGAACGTCCCGCTGAGATAGCTTACGGACACCAATGTCTCCGACTGGCTTGCGGAAAACGCCGCCGCGATCCCGGCTGACAGCAAAGCCAACGCCAGCGCCGCGGTCAAAAGCTTTTTTTTCATGGCTCCTCCTCAGAGATCATGTAGCTCAGGGTAAGTAGGCTGTCAGCAAAATGGACGTCCTCGATCTGGACGTTGGGCATATCCTGCTGGGGCAGCTCCACATTGGTGAAGTTCCAAATGCCCGTCACGCCGCACTGGGCTGCCCGCCGGGCGGTGGGCTCCGCCACTCCCGCCGGGACGGTGAGCACACATACGCTCACCGGGTTGTCCTTCAGATACCTCTCCAGCGTATCCACATGGTAGACCGGGGTTCCGCTCAGCTCCCTTCCCACCAGATTCGGGTCCACGTCAAAGGCCGCCACCAGGCGGAAGCCGTTGGAGGAAAAGGGAAAGTTCTCCATCAGCGCCCGGCCCAGGTTGCCCGCCCCCAGTATAGCCACCGTGTGGTCCCTGTTCATGCCCAGGATATCCGCCACCTCAGCCCGGAGCCGCTCCACATTGTAGCCGTACCCCTGCTGGCCGAAGCCGCCGAAGCAGGACAGGTCCTGCCGGATCTGAGAGGCCGTGAGCCCCATGGATTTTGCCAGTGAACTGGAGGATATGCGCACCGTCCCCGCCCGCAGCAACTCGTCCAGATGCCGGTAGTACCGGGGCAGACGGCGAATCACCGCAGAGGATATTTTGTCTTTCTTCATGATATGACCGTTCCTCGCCAAAAAATTTTTAATTATTTTACTCCCTATCTGGCGATTTGTCAATTTGATTGGCAGAGAATTCACAATTTCCCATTCTCCGCATACACTGTACCATATCAAACAAGGAGGAGCTGTCCATGGCTCAAACCGGTTCTCTTATTATCCGCGCCTTTACCTCCCAAGCCCAGCTGCCCGTGTCCGGCGCCACTGTCATCATCTCCAGCCCCGCTGAAGACGGCCGCCGCAAGGTATTGTCCATCCAGACCACCGATGAGAGCGGCGGCACCCAGCCCGTAAAACTGGACGCCCCTGAACTGTCCCTCAGCGAGTCCCCTGGCGGAGCCGTCCCCTTCTCCGACTACTCCCTGGTGGTGGAGCACCCGGATTACTACCTGGCCACCTTTGAGAAGCTCCAGGTGTTCCCCGGGGTGGAGACGGTGCAGAACGTCCCCCTGGTCCCCCTGCCCCAGCCCGCCGGAGACGATATCAACGCCGCCCCGGTGGTGATCACCCCCCAGCCCCTGTGATGCGCCGCAAGCGTCAAATAAGGAGGTTCCCATGCCTATATCAGTCACGCCCTACATACCCCAGACCATCACCGTCCACACCGGCCCGGCCAGCCAGTGGGCGGAAAATGTGACGGTGTCCTTTCCCGACTACATTAAAAACGTGGCCTCCAGCGAGATCTACCCCACCTGGCCGGAAGCCGCCCTTCGGGCCAACATCCTGGCACAGATCTCCTTTGCTCTCAACCGGGTCTACACCGAATACTACCCCAGCCGGGGATATGATTTTGACATCACTTCCTCCACCATCAACGACCAGAAATTCATCAAGGGCCGGAGCACCTTTGAAAACGTGGATACCCTGGTGGATGAGCTGTTTACCACTTACATCCGGCGGAAGGGCTTTGTGGAGCCCCTGGCCGCCAAGTTCTGCAACGGGACCACCGTCACCTGCGACGGCCTGTCTCAGTGGGGCAGCGAGGAGCTGGCCCGCCAGGGCATGAGCACCATGGACATTCTTCGCCACTATTACGGTGACGATATCGAGCTGGTATCCAACGCCCCCATCCGCGATATCGAATACTCCTATCCCGGCTATCCCCTGCAGAGGGGCTCCTCCGGCAGCTATGTGACGGTGCTCCAAGCCATGCTGAACCGCATCTCCCGCAACTACCCCGCCATTCCCCGGGTCTACCCGGCGGACGGCATTTTCGGCAGCCGGACCGAGGAGTCGGTAAAGGCCTTCCAGCGCATTTTCAACCTGACCCCCGACGGTATCGTGGGCCAGGGCACCTGGTACAAGCTGGTGTCCCTCCACGGGGCGGTGCGGAAGCTGTCCGAGCTGGTCAGCGAGGGTCAGCCCTTTACCCAGATCCAGGGCCCCGCCCCCGGCGTCACCCTGCGGGAGGGCAGCACCGGGGTGGCCGTATCCGCTCTCCAGTACTTCATCTCCATCATCGGCCAGTTCTCCCCCGCCGTACCCGTACTGGCCATTGACGGCATTTTCGGCCCCCTGACCACCCAGGCCGTCAACGCTGTTCAGAGCCGTCTGGGCCTTCCGATCACCGGCGTGGTGGACCAGGCCACCTGGCAGGGCATCTATGACGAATACCTGGGCATCGCCCGCACCGCTCTGGCCGGGGCCGGACTGCCCACCACCCCCCAGCAAATCGAGCAGAAAGTCATGTCGGGCCAGTTCCCCGGCTACGACCTCAGCTATGGAAACACCGACGCCTGAAAGGAGAAAAACCTGCTATGAACGCCAACGCGCCCACCCGCGCCACCCCGCCGGAGCTCTCTGCCGACGGCGGCAACCAGCCCATCCGCTCCCTTCAATACATGCTCAACCAGCTGGCCATCCACAACGACGTCCTCACCCGGCTGGCGGTGGACGGCATTTTCGGTGAGCGGACCCTGGAGGCCGTCATGGTCTTCCAGCGGGAAAACCACCTCCCTGTCACGGGAGTGGTGGATTTGACCACCTGGAACGCCATCCGGGATGCCTATGTCCACGTGGAGCTGATGTACGGCTTCCCCCCCGCCCTTAATGTGCTGCCCTGCGGCACCTACACCGCCGTAGAAGGTCAGGAGTGCGAGGTCCTCCGCATCGTCCAGGCCATGTTCGGCTCCCTCAATACGGTGATGACCAACTTCAGCCCCTGCGAGGTCAACTGCTGCAACGACGGCGAGACCTATAAAAATATTCAAGAGGTCCAGCGTTTGGCCGGGCTGCCCGTCACCGGCACCCTGGACCGCTCCACCTGGGCCTACCTGGTCCAGCTGTACCAGGTCCTGGTCACCCGGCGCTGAACCGTCAAATCCCCCCTTGCCATTTTCCTCCCGATTCGATATAATGCTTGAAGATATTTCACCTCAGAAGGAGGACGCGCCATGGCCGGATTCATTCACGACAAGCTGGATACCAAGCTGCTGGTGCTGTACATCATGGACCGGGCGGCGGCTCCCTTGGATTTCGCCACCCTGACCGACCTGTCCATGTGCGACAGCGGCGTGGACTACTTTCAATTTGCCGAGGCGGTGGCGGAGCTGACGGACAGCGGCCACCTGGACCAGCAGGGGGAGGTCTACGCCATCACCGGCAAAGGGCACCGGGCCTGCACCGCCGGAGAGAGCAGCCTCTCCCCCGTCATCCGCCAGCGGTGTGACCGGCGGCTGGCCCCGCTGAATCAGGCACTGAAGCGCAAGGCCCAGGTTCAGGCGCAGGTAACGGAACAGTCCCAGGGCTTTGACGTGTGCCTGTCCATGGACGACGACCAGGGGAGCCTGTTCTCCCTCACCCTGCTCTCCCCCACCCGGGAGGACGCCCAGCGCATCGCCGACGGCTTCCTAGCCCATCCTGGCCGGGTGTACAACGGGCTGCTGGGGGTGCTCCTCACCAACGACGACGGGGGGGGGCAGCCTTGAGCCTAATGGGTTTTCCGATCTCCAATCTATTCCTCTATTTCATCCTGTACTCCTTTCTGGGGTGGGTGATGGAAACCTGCTACTGCTCCATCATGGAGCGCCGCCTGGTGGCCCGAGGGTTCCTCTACGGGCCTATCTGCCCCATCTACGGCGGCGGCGTGACGCTGATGATCCTGTTTTTCACCCCTCTGAAGGAAAACCTGGTTCTCTTCTATGTGGTAGCGGTGGTGGTCATGACCTCCTGGGAGTACTTTGTGGGCTGGGTGCTGGAGGTCACCACCCACGTGAAATACTGGGACTACTCCCAGTATCGTTTTAACCTGAAGGGCCGGGTGTGCCTGTGGGTGGCCCTGACCTGGGGCGTCCTGTCCTATATCGTCATCTTCTTCATCCACCCGCCCATCCAGGCCCTGGTGGACGACCTCCCCATATGGCTGGAGTTCATGCTGTGCGGCGCGTTTCTGGCGCTGCTGGCGGTGGACGCCACGGCTACTATCCGAAATCTCGTACTGGTGGCCCTGCACGTGGAAAGCGTCACCCAGCTGGGGCAGGAGCTCCAACTCCAGGCGGCCCTGGGCAAGGCAGAGCTCAGCGACCGGCTGGAGGACAGCGCTGCCGCCCTGCGCCAGCGTTACAGTGACCAGGTGGCCCAACTAGAGCAGGTCAGCCGCCGCTTCCGCCACATATACGGTACCCTGAAGGTGAGCCAGAAGTATTCCGTCAGCCACGAGGACATCCTGGCCGCCGCCGCGCTGGCCAAAGAGGAGCTGCTCCGGCGCAAGGACGCTTTGAAGTCCTTCCGCAGCAAGCGTTGAACTTCAACCCCGCTATAAAAAACGCCCCGCCGGATTGGCCTCCCCTTGACAGGGGTATCTACGATTCGGGGAAGTACTCCGGCAGGAATTACGCTGAGATCTCCTGCCGGGGGCTTTCCTTGTCCTGCGGGACTTCCCCACCAATGCAGCCGATATCGCTGTAGTGGATTTCGATGGTCTGCATGGCCTTTTTCGACCACTTCGTGCTTTTCTCGTGTACCACGATTTTCTGGATGAACAGCCGCAGCAGCTCCGGGGTCAGCTCCGTGATATCCGTGTACCGCTTGGCCTTGGCGATGAAGCCCTAGGTGCCGGAAGCCGCTTCCTGCAGCTTCTGGATAGCCTTTTCTTTCGCGGGAATCTCATTCGCCAGTCTCGACTGCTCCTCCGTGTAGCCGCCGGACAGCATCTGAAACTGCTCCGCCGAAAGATGGCCGAGCACCCGATCCTCATACAGCTTTTTGAAGATGGCGTCCAACCCCGCGCCGCGTTTCCGCATAGCGGTCAGTTCCCGTTGCAGTCTGCAGATATCCCGCTGGATTTCGGTGGACTGTTGCTGCCAATGTACTCCGCAAAACTCCCTGGTATGTTCCCTGGCCATCGCCGTCACCCGCCGCAGATCCTCCAGGATCATCTCATCCAGCACGCACTCACGGATATAGTGGGCGGTACAGACCTCTGTCAGCGCCAGTGATAAAATGTAAGAACCTGTATTCACAAGAAGGGCAGTGCGTAGTAGAATAGGGGCATGGAAGAAAAGGGACGGGCGTCGTACCCCAGCGACTTGACCGATAAGCAGTGGGAAGAAATCGCGCCACTGTATACGGGGATGCGCAACTGCACATGGAGCAA
>ERZ808041.846-NODE-846-length-16720-cov-14.950550_pt1 | contig 16720 bp, 9 predicted proteins | sample MGYA00380192_ERZ808041 | MGnify/ENA primary metagenome ERZ808041 (study PRJEB31490, sample SAMN06133412) | mouse gut metagenome | isolation source: Z1_1 | host: mice | place: China: Chengdu | collected 2015-05 ... | reverse complement strand
CTATCATTTGACTTGGTTTTGTAACTTATTAACTATAGCTCTTGTAGCTATATCATTATTATACTAGGAGGAAAATGGTAATCCCTATGCAGAAGTACAGGCGAAAAAAGGCGGAGATAAGTGGGGCGCTACATTTAGTAATGATGGAGTTAGCTTTACCGCCAATACGGAATATGAGTTTTCGTTTCGGGCAAAAGCAAGTAAAGCAGGGGAAAGCGTCCGGCTGACCATACAAGAAGGAGCCCCGAGTTACTATGCACATTTTAGTTTGAATGAAGTGGAACTTGATACAGACTGGAAGACATATACATATGATATTAAATTTAGGGAGCCTCATAATAATTTGTCACTAACGTTTAGTGTAGCTGGGGCGAGTGAAGACTATCTATTCAGTATTGATGATGTTGTCCTGAGAGCGAAGGGCGCACCAAAAGCTCCTGGTATCCTTGAAGCGGAAAAGTATAATCGTCTGGGAACAGACATTGTACTTTCTTATCATGGTAACAAAGATTGGGAACAGAATGCGGAAGTCTATATTGATGATAAAAAGGTTGATAGCGACAAGGCAGTGTTTGCGGATGGAAAGCTGACGCTGGACAAGAGCGTATTTTCAGAGTCAAAGACATATACCCTTGTAGTGCGCTCGAACGGATATAGTGTATCGAAAGGTGTCGAGCTCACAATATATCCTGCAAATGGAAACTTGATTTTAAACGGCGATTTTTCAGATGGCAATTCTGGATTGGATTACTGGGCAACGTATGCGCTGAATGATTCAAGAGACTATGTTACAACGGAAAACAACGTTGCGAAAATCCATTATAGCGAAATAGCTTATAGCCAGTGGGGACCTGCATCATGGTGCATTCAGTTGAATCAGGAAAATATTCCGGTGAAGAGAAATCAGAAATACCAGTTGTCCTTTTTCGCACGTGCGACAATGCCACGCTGGATTCAGATTGTGTGCACGCAAGATGAGGAGCAAAGCAAATATGTAGAAATTACAAAGGCTGCAGAAAACCTAGAACGGTATACGATAAAGTTGGAAACCGTTGATAGTGATACTCTTAAGCTTGGGTTCTTCCTGTCAACAGTAGGAGCCAATGGTGATTCTGTTGCAGATGCAGATCCGAACGACTGGCGGGCGCATGATATTTATCTGGATGATATCTGCCTGATCGAAATACCAAAGAGCGGCGTTATAGAAGTAGATAAGAGTGTGCTGCAAGGGCTTGTCAATGAGTATGCCGATTTAAATAAAAATCAGGGAACATATACAACGAAAACATATACAGTTTTCCAGAAGGCGTATGCGGATGCAAAAACAATATTGGCAAAAGATGACGCAGATCAGATCGAACTAATCCAAGCGGAGAACAATCTTCGCAGCGCTGTAAAGGGACTGCAGGAACGGGGCGATAAAACAGCGTTACAGGATTTAATAAAGACTACCGAAGCTTCTTATAAAGAAGAAGATTACACAGCAGCAAGCTGGAAGACATTTCAAGAGGCACTTGATGCTGCGAAAAAAATGCTGGAAGAAGAGGAAGCAGCACAGGAAGAGATTGACAAAGCCTGCGATGCTTTAACAAGAGCAGGAAACGGACTGGTTTCTAAGGAATTGGTAAACGGACTTAAAAATTTGGTAGCAGAATGTCAGAAGCAAGCAAATGACGGGTATTCAGCAGATAGCTGGAAGAGATTTGAGAATGCGATAAAGAGAGCAAAAACAGTAGCAGAGAATGCTGAAGCGACAAAAGATGAGATTACAAGTGCACAAAAGAATCTTGAAAGTGCTCGCGACGCCTTAGAGTGGGATAAGGCGGATTTAAAGAAACTGATAAGTGAATCGGATTCTTTAGTGGAGAAAGATTATACTCCAGAAAGCTGGAAAGAATTTTCTGATGTCTTGGCGAATGCAAAGGCAGTAGAAAAAAATAAGAGTGCATCAAAGGATGAAATTGCTGGCGCACGTGAGAAATTAGAGGCAGCAAAAGCAGCTTTAAGACCAAACAAAACAGGGTTGAAAGAGTTGATAGAAAAAGCTGAATCTTTGGCTTTGGATAAGAGTAAGTACACCTCAGAAAGCTGGGCAAGAGTTGCTGAAGCATTAAAGGCGGCACAAGAAGTAATGGATAATCCAGATGCAACAAAGGAACAAGTTGACACAGCATATACAGCTCTGGATAAAGCCCAAAAGCAACTAATTCCTCGCCAAGTAACAGTAGAGGATCTGAACACGTTGACAGCAGAGTGCGAGTCACTGAGTGGCGAAGGTTATACAAGCGATACATGGGAACGATTTAGCAATGCACTGAGTAAGGCAAAAGAAGTGGCAGGTAAGCAGGACGCGACACAGGAGGAAAGAAATGCAGCTTATATAGAACTTGTGGATGCCAGAGCAGCCTTAACTGCAGATAAAACAAAACTGACCAGTTTAATTGACGAATGTGATGAACTGAACAAAACTGATTACGAAGAGGATCTCTGGATTCCGTTTGAAGTGGCATTGGAAAATGCAAAGAAAGCACAAGAAAATCCAGATGCATCACCGCAGGATGTTAAGGATGCATACAATACATTATTGCAGAAAAAAGATGATCTGCTCAAAGCGAAATTACGGAAAGTAATTGACGAGTGTGATAGAGTTGAACAAGAATACTACTATCTGCCAGAAAAGTGGGAGGCATTTAACAAGGCGCTTGAAGATGCTAAGACAGTCATAGGAAAAGAGAATGTAACAAAGGCAGAAATCGATAATGCAATAAAAGCATTGCATGATACACTGACTGATTTGCGAGACAATGAAAAAGAAGGTTTATGGGCATTTGATATTGCCGATGTCCTATACACCGGAAAGGCAGTCAAACCTGCAGTGACAGTGTATAATGGCAGAACATTGCTGATAGAAAAGAAAGACTATACAATAACCTATAAGAACAATATAAAGGTAAGCAAGAAACTTGATGGGGGAATCCCAGATGGTTATGACACTAGCAAGAGGCCATGTATTGTCATTAAAGGTAAGGGAAACTATATTGGAAGCTTTGAACAAACCTTTGATATTATACCTAACGACTTCTCTTTAAAAGATGATATTATCATTCAAAATATCTATGTCAAGGCGCCTAAGACAGGAAAGAGCATTACTCCCGCGCCTGTAGTGACAAGGAATGGAAAGAAACTGTCCAAGAATGAGTATGAGATAGGCACTATCAAGAAGCTCAAAAAAGGCGATGATGCAGAAGAATTTACAGAGGAACTTGTGACGGAAGTGAAAGAGCCAGGTGAATATATCGTAGAAGTAAAAGGTGTGCCGCAAAAAGGTTACGATGGAAGCCGGGAGATTAAGATGGTTGTCCTAGACAGCAACAGCAATCAGAAACTTATGAGCGCAGTTAAAGTGACAAATATTAAAAACATACCATACACGGGCGAAATTGTCACTCCAATCTTTACTGTGAAGGATGGGAAAACCGAATTGACAGAAGGTGTGCATTATAATATTACCTGCAAAAGCTGGCAAGTCGGAACTGCAACAGCAACAATTACAGGAATCGGCGATACATATGTAGGCGAGAAGACCATCACATTCAAGATCATAGGAACCGCATTAAAGGCAAAAGATGTGACAGTGATGGGTGTTCCTCAAATTTATAGCGGTAGTGCCATTGAACCTACAGTAGAAGTAACGGTCGCAGGAACTTCCCTGTCACCGACGGATTATGTCGTGTCATATGACAAGAATGTAAAAGCAGGAAACGCAGTTGTCATTGTGACAGGTATCGGGCAGTATACAGGAACGGTTAAGAAAACCTTTAAGATAACGCCATTTGACTTGAGCAGTAACGACAACGATCTGCTGACATATAAAACAACGAATATTGTGATACCATATGCAAAAGGCGGCAGTAAACTGACGGAAGACGATCTGGCTATAACCTTTAACAATACGAGGTTAACAGAGGGTGTTGACTATACACTTATTTACAAGAAGAATACGAAAGTTACAACCGACGAAACCAAGGCTTCTGTCAAAATAAAAGGTAAAGGCAATTTTAAGGGAACGACAGCCGAGATATTCTTTGAGATTAAACCACAGGAACTTGAAAACCTGAGAAACAACATTACAGTTTTGGATGTGCTTGAAAAGAAAGCGGCAACCTATAACCGCGTGACTCCGATTATTAAAGACCTGAATGGAAAAGCGCTAAAGAAAGGAACTGATTTTGAGATAGCAGGTTATTATCCTACAAAGGAAAGTGACACGCCGTTGACAGAAACGCCAAAGGTAAATGATACGGTTTATGTGGCCATAAAGGCCAAAGAGGACGGCAACTATACAGGAGAAGTCCGTGAATCGTTTAGAATTATTGGTAATGACAAAGATATCTCCAAAGCGAAAGTGGAAGTGATAAATCCGACAGAAATCGTCTACACAGGAAATGCAATTCAGTTGTCAGGAGAGCAGCTTAAGATTACAATGAAAGGTATAGAAGAACCATTAAAGGAAGGCATTGATTACAAGATTGTAAAGGCTGGATATTCCAATAACATTAACAAGGGAACCGCAAAAGTGACAATCCAAGGACTTAACTTGTACGGCGGCACGAAGACAGTAACCTTTAAAATTAATGCACATGGTTTTGATATGACATGGTACGAGAACTATTACAGCAGAATTATGTTATGGCTCAATGAAGCTTTCAGCCAATAGACATAACATTATAATCGGTTCGTTCTGACAAGCCGATTGAAAATTCTCTGCACAAACAACAGCCCTTTCCAAATATATTTGGAAGGGGCTTTTCTATTGCTATATCGTTTAAAAATTTCGGTTGATTCATTAGCAGTTACGAAGTATAATAGTTACGATTGATGCGTTTTGTGGAATGGACCTAAAAGATGGATATTTATCATAACAGAGGGAGAATTTTATTATGAAGCGAAAAATAAAACAGTTCTCAGTGGCGGTATTAATAATAAGTATGCTAGGCGGCTGTGCTGCACCAAAGCAGTCTGAGGAGATATCATTTTCAAGCGAGGTACAAGAAACTGTGGAAGTGCCGGCGGTGAAACAGACCGAATCAGTGAAGATTGCGGAGAAGGCAGCAGTCGGTGCGCGACCGATGTTGATACAGACTGCAACAAAAACAGAAAATAATAATGTAATACCAAAGGTGGTGCCATATACAGTATCGCCGGATTTGAGCAATCTGGAGAATTTATGGCAGTTTTACAGTTTGCAGCAGGGCGGTGAAATGGCAGATAAACTGGCAAAAAATGGTTTTGTTGTGTCTGGAAGTGCAAGTGCTGAGTTCTTTGAAATCTATGAGACAAATCGTTATGAGATGATTCCTAATTTTGTGACAGTGGATTCGCTCATGCATACATATCACTTGTATTTTGCCTATTTGTTAAAGAATATTGAGAAACAATACTTATCCGACGCGCTTGTTGCACTTTCTAAAAGAATGCTTGAAAATAGTCAAACACAGTATAAGGCACTTAAAGGTAGCGAGTGGGAGAATGCAGCAAAGCGCAATGTCGCGTTCTTTACAGTTGGCAGTGTGCTGCTTGACAGTAACACAGTGATTGACAGTGACGTGGAAGAGATGGTGTCTTATGAATTAAACAGTATTCATCAGGCGCAGGGGATTGGTACTTCGCAGATTTCATCGGAGATGGAGGATTACTCGCAGTATATTCCGCGCGGATATTATGAGGGAAATGAACAACTTGAACGGTATTTTAAGGCAATGATGTGGTATGGCAGAATGCACTTTACACAGAAGGAAGAAGATATGGACAGAAGTGCACTGCTAATGACCTTGGCTCTTTCAGACGATGCGCAGGCGTATGAACTTTGGGAATCTATCTATGCGGTGACTTCCTTTTTTGCAGGGGCGAGTGATGACCTTGGTGTGTGCGAGTACGCACCAGTTTTGCGGGAAGCATATGGTGAGAATCGTACCGTTGACAGTCTGATGGGAAATGCGGATGCTTTTCTAAAGTTTCATAATGGGACTGCAGCGCTGTGTGCACCGCAGATTAATTCCATTCCAATCTGGGAAGAGGAAGAAAATGTGATTTCGGGATTTCGATTTATGGGGCAACGGTTTACCATTGATGCTGCAGTGATGCAGCGGCTAGTATACAAGAATGTAGGGAATAACAATGCAGGCGAGAAGCGGATGCTTCCAGATGTATTGGATGTTCCAGCAGCGCTTGGAAGCGATATGGCATTGAAACTTTTGGAGGAACAAGGTGCTACATCTTACGCAGGATATCCAGAAGAAATGGAGAAACTTCACGCGGGATTGTCACAGGAGAATGCAGCATTGTGGTCCGCAAGTCTCTATGCAGGATGGCTTCACACACTTCGGCCGCTTCTTGATGTCAAAGGCGAGGGGTATCCTATGTTTATGCAGAATGAGGAGTGGCTTAAGAAAGATTTGGAGTGTTTTGCAGGAAGTTATACAGAACTAAAACACGATACAGTTCTCTATGCAAAGCAGGTCTATGCAGAGATGGGCGGTGGCATAGAGGAAGAACCGGATGACAGAGGCTATGTGGAGCCGGAACCGCTTGTGTATGAACGTTTTGCAACGCTTGCCAGCCAGACTGCGGAAGGGCTAAAAAAGTATGGAATGCTTGGCACAGCAGACGAGGAGAATTTGTCGCGGTTGCATGAAATGGCAGAAAGACTGCTTGTAATATCAAATAAAGAGCTTCAGGAAGAACTTTTGACAGAGGAGGAATTTGAATTTATTCGCACATATGGCGGTAATATCGAACATTTTTGGTACGAAGCGGCGAGAGATGAAAGTGATGAGGAGATGGTCAATGCAATGCAGTACCCAGCGGCGATTGTGACAGATATTGCGACCGATCCGGACAGTGGATTAGTGCTTGAGGCTGCGACAGATAGTCCCTCGATAATTTATGTCGCAGTTAAAGTGGATGGCATTACTAAGATTGCAAGAGGAAGTGTCTTTTCGTTCTATCAGTTTCCATGGCCTTCTAATGATAGGTTGACAGATATCAAGTGGCGCCAGATGATGGGAATTGAGTTGGATGAAGATGGCAATTACATTCAAGATAAAGTAGTTGCAAAACCCGATTGGACAGAAAGTTATCGTTATCATGAAGTGTGGGAGTAAGAAAATTTTTGTGGCGCTGGCGATTGTCAGCGCTGCCATTTTTATGTTGTGTGGAACAAAAATGTTTTTTTCCAAAATTCCTTTGTGGGTTTGCTGGGAAAAAAATGTTTTTACGGATAATACAGGCAATTATGAGATTGTGTTACGCAATAAAAACGTCTATGTCAAATATGACACAAATGTTATTTGGAGTTCACCGAAGGAAATCAAAGTGCAAAAAGCACTCTCCTGCGATATTGATAATGATGGGACAGAAGAACTAATCCTTTTGTGTTGGAAAATTGGGCGGTTTGGAAATCATAAGCCGTTTTGGGTGACAGAGGATGAGGATACTTGGTCACAACATCTTTTTGTGTATGAGTATGTGGCAGGGCAGATTCGCCCGAAATGGATGTCGTCCTACTTGGGACAGGATGTTGCAGATATAAAATCAAACGGTAAGGAAGCGCCGTATATACGTTTGTGGGTTCAAGAACCAGATGGAACAATGAGCAGTTGGTTTTGGGATTCCTGGGGCTTTCAGCGAGAAAAAGAAACAATTTCTTTTTGTGTATTTGGTGATGTGCTTGTACATAAACCGATATACAATTACGGTCTGCAAAAAGAACCGTCATTTGGATTTTTATTCGAGAATGTGCAGCGGATTGTTGATGATAGCTCCGTCGCTGTAATTAATCAGGAGACGCCATTGACAGATAATCCAGCAATGTACGGTGATTTTCCGCGGTTTGGAACGCCTGTGCAGGTGGGGCAGGCGATTGTGAATGCGGGTTTTGATGTAGTGACCTGCGCGACGAATCACGCGCTTGATCGGGGGGTGGAAGGCGTGGATTTTACCAAAAAATTTTTTGATAGTAATGGCATAAAATGTCTTGGCATACAGACTTCTGAGGAGGGAAAACGAAATTCATATACTGTCATCACAAGAAATGGCGTTCGCTTTGCACTGTTAAATTTTACATATGGCACAAATGGAATTCCTATTCCGAAGAATTTTCCCAATATGGTACATCTTTTTTCGGAGGAAGAAGTTCGCAGTGCATTGGCGCAGGCAAGGTCTGCGGCGGATTTTGTGATAGTCTTTGCACACTGGGGAACGGAGTATACACAGGAGCCGGACGCCTTTCAAAAACGTTGGACACAGATATTTCTGGAGTGTGCAGTGGATGTGGTGGTGGGTACGCACCCGCACTGTTTACAGCCATATGAGTTGCTTGTGGACGATAATGGACATCAAATGCTGGTCTATTATTCCATTGGAAACTATATAAGTGCCCAGCCTGAAAAGCATTGTGTCAAGGGCGGTGTGGCGAAATTTACAATAGAACTTACACAAAAAGGCTATCAGCTTACAGAGTATGCGCTGCAGCCGCTTGCGATTACTTGGAATGAAGGTGGAAAATACACAGTGGAATGTTTGATGGAAAAAGGGAATGACAAATGATATTAAAAAAGAGGATACCAAAAGATTTTTACAAATTGTTCCGAACAAAAAATATGGAAGCATACATGACAGTTCTGGTCGCTATCTATGATGAAAACAATGAGGTTTATACAGCACTTGGACTCACCATAGAAGATGGACAGGCAATTATTGGTGAAATAATTAGCAGGATGCAGATTGAGTGGATGGAGGACAGCGAGGAGACAACAGAATTGGGGGAAAATATGGTTTTTGGAGGGGCCGGTACACCCTCTGCAATCTTAAACACATTGATTCGTTGGGGGTGGATAAAACGGGATTATGATGAGCAGTTAAACACTTATATTTTGTCCTTTCCCGAGTACAGTCAACTCTATGTGGAATTGTTTAAAAAGCTGATCAGTGAGGATGATAGCAGGGAGCGGGAGAGCATTCTTTCTATTTATAGTGCGCTTTTTACCTATCAGGCAGACCAGGAAAAAAATAATGATATTCTAAAAAGTGCGCTGATAACGTCCAGAAATCTTGAAACGCTGCTTTCCAATATGCAAAATGGGATGCGAACGTATTTTGATGTACTTTCGAGAAGTAAAAATTTTATAGAGATTCAGCGCGTACTTGTGGATGAGATTAATAACAGTGACAGTGAAAAGTATGCGATTCTCACAACTTCAGACAGCTTTTATCGCTATAAGGAATCTGTGAAGGAATTGATCAGTCAAATTTTGCATCAACATGACCAGAAAAAGTCGGCGCTTCTAAAAAAATTATATTTTTGTAAGAAGGAAACCCCAGAGTATACTCGCATTGAGAAAGCGTTACAGTACAGTGACGAGGCGGTTGCGCTTGTCTATAAAATAGAACGCCAGTTTGATTTAATAGAAAGAAAATATAACAAACTTGTGGAACAAAAAGCAGTTTTTGCCAAGCGTGCCCTTGCTAGAATCCACTATATTTTTCAGGAGGGTGCCGTGGAGGAGGACAGTGTAATCCGGCTGGTTCGACTGATTGAAAAGAGTGGAAATTCCGAGGAATTATTGAGTGACTTGCGTGAAAAAATTCAGTTGACAGCGCCGTTTAAGATGTTCGACGACAACAGCATTTACAAGCGACATAATATTAATGAAAGACTTTTTCAGCCGCTGGCAGTGGAACAGTCGGAGGAGAAAGAGAACACAAATATCACTGATTTTGTGCCAAAACCGCGCTACACCAAAAAAGAATTGCAGGCTTTTTGTGCGCGCAATATAAAAGATGGCGCATTTCAAGCAACCGCAGAGACAGTTCAATCAGTGGAGGATTTGGAAAAATTGTTATTTTTGTGGCAGGAAGTGACTGGAAAACAGCCAAAGCAAGATTCAGTGCAGCTTGGAGGAGAGCTTGAGAGCAAGGATGGATTTACTTTTTCAGAGCTTCGCATTACGATAGAGGAAGGAGCCGACGATGAAATACATGGATGAGCTGTCGCAAAGTGAGGCGGCAGGAATTAAGAAGACAATACAGGATTTGTTTCGACAGACCTGTATTTTACAAGTAAAATGTGATCCAGTGACACTGGTACAGCGGGATAATCCTCGCTATCGCATCTGCGCAAACCACAGAGAATTTATTGCGGATTATCTGTCAGTGCTTGACTGTGAGCTTGTGCATGACCCGCAGGAGCATATATTTCGCATCAAGGGAGAGAGTATGCCTATCGATAAACTTACGCTGACTGGAACACGGATTTTACTGCTGCTCAAGATGATTTATCGGGATAGAATTATGGGAGAAGGGCTGAATGCGACGGTGACGTGTCTGCGCGAAATTCGAGAAATTGGGAGCAATACCAATCTGCTGACGCGAAAGCTGACTGCACAGGAATGGCAGGAGGCACTATCCACGCTCAAAATGCATCAGATAATAGAGTTGCCAGGCGCAATTGGAAATCTTGAAGATGACACACCGATTTATATCTACAGCACGATTAATATTTTCTGTTCGTCGGTGGAGATCAATGAGCTAATTAAAAAGTATGAGGAGTCTACAGGTGAAGAAAGCGAAGAAGATATTTAAGAGAATGTGCCTCAATAACTGGGGAGGAATTACGCACCAGATATTGGAGTTTCATGAGTATGTCAATCTGTTTAGTGGAATGAGTGGTTCTGGAAAGTCAACGGTAATGGATGCGATACAGGTTATTTTGTATGGCAGTATCTCGTCCAGTTTTCTAAATAAGGCAGCAGATGACGCCAGAAACAAACGAAGTGTTTTGAGTTATTTAAGAGGAGAGCAGAAAGACGGAACAGCAAATCGTGCAGGGAAGGATTTCTGTTCGATTATTGCACTTGAGATTGAGGATACAGGAACTCATACAGCAAGCTGTGTGGGACTGGCCTTTGAAGTGAGAAAAAACGATACAGAGATTCGGAAAATGCTGTATTTTAGTCATTCTGGCAGAATGCCAAAACTGGGATATTTGACAGAGGCAGGATTTCCATATACCAATCAGGAGATTAGAAAGCTGGTGGAGGAGCGCGCCGCAGGCAGTGAAAATCGAGGACGCGATGATATAAACCGCATCTATCCGTCTAAGGAAGCGTACACAAATGCACTTTATGACAGCTTGCTTGGCTACATTGATGGAAAGCGTTTTCATGTGATGGAAAAGAGTGCGATTGCGCTCAAAATGACGGACGGAACAGGACAGTTTATCAAGGACTATATGTTTCCGAAAAATGACGGGGATATTATTGGAAAGATTAGTGAACAGCTTGGAGCTTACCGCGATATTCAGGAAAAAATTAAAGATATGCGCCGGCGGATTGTATTATTGAGCGAAGTGCAGGAAGCGGGAAAACGCAAGGCAGCGGTCAGCACAGATATTTTGTGCTCTAAGGCAATGATACAGTGCGTGGAAGTCTTAGAGCTTGAAAATAAGATTGCGGCGGATGCGGAGGAGATTCAAAATGCGGCACAGGAGTTAGAGCGCCTTGCAGAAACTGCCAAAAAAATAGAAGTTGATATGAATGATATTGACGGAGAATTGATTCAGGTATCGGCGGAACTTAAAGCAAGCGATGTAGGAATAAAGCAGGACCAGCTTAAGGAGCTTGTCAAATTGCAGCAGATGTATGCGGCGGACAGTGAACAGTGGCGCAAGATTACGAACGGATTGCGCAAGTGGGAGGAAGATGAGATTGTCACAGACTATGTGAGCAATCCAATGCTCAATAGAATTGCTTTGTTTTGTAAAGGAAAAGTGGACGAGGAATTATGTCAGAATCTTAGAAAAAATATTTTGGATGCAAAGAAGGGGATTGACGAAATTTCTGAGGAGTACAATGAACAGCGGCGGGATTTGGAAAGAGAAATTCGAGAGTTGACTCGTTTGGTTGATGATATGCAGAATGACAGAAAACCTTATTCGTCTGTGCTAAAAGAAGCAAGAGCGGCATTGGAACGCAGGTTGACGGACACTTATGGGCGTGTGATTAAAGTCAATATCTTTGCCGATCTGTTTAATGTGGATGATGCAACATGGAAAAACGCGATTGAGGGCAGGTTAGGACGACTGAAACATTCGCTTGTGACAGAACCAAAATATGCACATGATGCTGCTAGGATTTTTCGCGAGATGAAAAAATATGAGGAAGTTGAGTTGATTGATACGGATGCAGTTCTAAAACAGAAGGTAACTGTCGAAGATAACTCCTTGTATGAGGCCGTGAGAACAGAAATTCCTTATATGGATGCTTGCCTAAAAAGATACCTTGGAAGAATACAGAAATGTAATACGATTGAGGAACTGGAAACCGTTCGCGATGGCGTGACACCGGATTGTTATTCGTACAGTAATTTTATTTTTCGCCATTTACGCAAGGCAGATTATGAGCGGTATGTATGTATTGGCACAAAGGTATCGAAAGCAAAATTGGAAGGATACTGTGAAACCTTGCAGAGGCGGGAGGAAGAATATGCAGAAGTTCGGCGTGTGGCGGACCGTTTGAAGGCGGCGGCTGGATTTGAGGATTTAAACAATGACACAGCATACTTTGTTCGTCTGTCAAAAGCGGGAAAAGAACTGGATAAAGTGACGGGGCAAATCACGGGCTTACAGCAGGAGATTGCGCGGATTATAGAGGGTGAGTTTAAGGAGCTTCAGGAGCGTAAGGACCGATTAACCGAAAAGAAAGAAAACAAGCGGGTGGAGCAAAGTCAAAATCAGAATCTAATCAATGAGTATACTAGAAGAAAGAGCCACAGAGAAGGAGAGCTAAAGACGCTTGAGCTGGATTTGGAAGAAAAGCTTACAGTATACAAGACAGATGTGCAGATTGAGGAGGAAGTGCGGCAACAGTTAGAAACACGTTCTAGTCAGACAGTACGCAGTAAACTGTTGACACAAATTAACGATTTGGAAGAACAGGAACAAGCGGAGATAGAGACGCTTCAAAATGCCAGAAATCGTTTTAACAGGGAATATCCATCGGTTGGTTTTAATGGTGCAGAGAAGGAAAATACAGTGTATGACCGATTGCTGCAAGATTATCAAAAGGATTATGAGCCGAAATATGAAAGTGAATTTGAAAAACAGTGCAGTCTGATATACAAAAGTCTGCGGGAAAATGTCATTGCAACCATTCATGGTGATATCAATGCAGCGAAGCGGCATACCCATGAAATTAACAGACTGCTGCGGGAAACAAACTTTGCGGACAGTACTTATCAAATAAAAATTGAGCCAGCCAGAGACGAGAAGGGACAATTTTATGAGATGCTGACGGCGCCAGAACTTGACAGCAAAAATATTGACACTGAACTGACAGAAGGGCAGATGAGTCTTGGAGAGGATACTTTTTATCAGAAATATGAGCAGAAAATAAAACTGTTGACAGATAAGTTTATGCCGTTGCGAGAGGAAGATGGAAGAATCCGAGAACAGCGTATTCGGGATATGGAGGCGTATGCGGATTACAGGAATTATCTTTCTTTTAGTATGTATGAGCAGGTGACAGATGAGAATGGAACTGTTGTTCGAGAGAACTATGTAGATGAGATGGCTGGGCGCGACTCTGGCGGCGAAGGGCAAAATCCAAAGTATGTAGCACTGCTTGCAGGCTTTGCAATGCTTTACAGCACACAGAGCAGCAGGGATTCCAAAATTAAGTTAGTGTTGCTCGACGAAGCATTTTCAAAGATGGATCAGGAGCGCAGCGCAGTCTGTCTAAAATATGCGCGCAAAATGGATTTGCAGCTTATTGTCTGCGTTCCTGATGAGCGCTTGCAGTCACTTATTCGGAATGTGGATTGTGTGTATGGTTTTCGTCGATTTCAAAATCAGATTTCGATGATGCATATTGATAAGGGAAATTATCTTGAATTATTGGAAGGGAAGAAAGAGCATGGAACAGATGACACTCTTTGACAGGGAATTGCCACAACCGCTTGCAGCACGGCTGCGTCCACGATCTTTGGAAGAATACGCAGGACAGACGCATTTGCTCGGAAAAGGGAAGGTGTTGCGCCGTTTAATTGAGAATGATCAAGTATCCTCCATGATTTTCTGGGGACCACCAGGTGTCGGCAAAACAACGCTTGCACGGATTATTGCAGGCAGAACAAAATCTTCTTTTATTGATTTCTCAGCGGTGACAAGCGGCATTAAGGAAATTCGCACTGTGATGGAACAGGCGGAACAGAATCGCCGATTTGGAGAGCGGACAATTGTGTTTGTGGATGAGATTCACCGCTTTAACAAGGCACAACAGGATGCGTTTTTGCCATTTGTGGAGAAAGGCAGCATTATCTTGATTGGAGCTACAACAGAGAATCCGTCGTTTGAGATTAACAGCGCGCTTCTGTCACGGTGTAAAGTGTTTGTATTACACGCACTGACTGTGGAAGAGCTGACAGCACTTTTGTCGCGTGCATTAAAAGACAGCAGAGGATTTGGAATGCAGCAGGTGCATATTTCAGAGGACTTGCTTGAAGCGATTGCCAATTTTGCCAATGGAGATGCAAGAAATGCGTTATCTACGCTGGAAATGGTGGTTTTAAATGGTGAGATTGATGAAGGTGGAGCAGTTACCATCACAAGAGAAACCTTGGAACAGTGCATCTCAAAAAAGTCTTTATTATATGACAAAAAGGGCGAAGAGCACTATAATTTAATCTCTGCTCTGCATAAGTCTATGCGCAATTCTGACCCAGACGCTGCGGTGTACTGGCTTGCAAGAATGCTTGAGGCAGGTGAAGATCCGCTCTATGTCGCAAGGCGTGTGACGCGTTTTGCAAGTGAAGATGTTGGTCTTGCTGATCCGCAGGCGCTTCCTATCGCGGTGGCAGCATATCAGGCGTGTCATTTTATCGGTATGCCAGAGTGCAGCGTGCATCTGACGCAGGCGGTGGTATATCTGTCACTTGCGCCTAAGTCCAATGCGCTTTATATGGCATATGAACATGCAAAGCAAGATGCCATAGAGCAGCTTGCCGAACCAGTGCCGCTTGTGATACGCAATGCAGTCACAGACTTGATGGGAGCGCTAGACTATGGAAAAGGCTATCAATATGCGCATGACACAGAAGAAAAAATTGCTCGTATGCAATGTCTTCCAGATTCCTTGCTGGGGAGGGAGTACTATCAGCCAACCACACAGGGACAAGAAACCGTTTTTAAAGAGCGCTTGGAGCAAATTAAGAACTGGAAGGCAAAGAGTTGAGTGTACAAGGAGTACGATTATAAAATGAACAATCAATATAATAAAACGATTACAGCCTGTTTTGTGGGATATATTGTACAAGCAGTAGTCAATAATTTTACACCGTTACTGTTTTTGTATTTTCAGAGAAATTATCATATTCCACTCTCGCAGATTACGCTGCTGGTGACGTTTAATTTTGGAATACAACTGTTGATTGATCTTCTTTCTGTTGGATTTGTAGATAAAATAGGGTATCGCGCTTCGATGGTTATAGCGCATGTTTTATCTGCTGGGGGATTTATTTTACTAACGATTTTGCCGGAGATTTTACCATCACCTTTTGTTGGGATTTTAATTTCTGTAATGATTTATGCGGTTGGTGGTGGGATTTTGGAAGTTCTGGTCAGTCCGGTTGTGGAGGCGTGCCCTTCCGACAATAAGGAGAAGGCTATGAGTATGTTGCATTCATTTTACTGTTGGGGACATGCGGGAGTCGTACTGATTTCAACATTGTTTTTCTATGTGGCAGGCATTGAAAATTGGAAATATTTAGCCTTAATTTGGGCACTTATTCCAATTGGAAATGCGTTTGCTTTTGCTAAAGTTCCCATTGCGCCATTGATTGAGGACGGCGCAGCAGGATTGCAATTAAAGGAGTTGTTTCAAATCAGAGTATTCTGGATTTTATTCGTGATGATGGTCTGTGCAGGGGCAAGTGAGCAGGCAGTAAGCCAGTGGGCTTCAACGTTTGCAGAGAAAGGGCTTGGGATTTCCAAGACAGCAGGCGATTTGGCAGGACCGATGGCGTTTGCTATTTTGATGGGTACCTCCAGGCTATTTTATGGAAAATATGGAGATAAGATTCACTTAGAGCACTTTATGGTTTATAGTAGCTGCCTGTGTATTTTGTCCTACTTGTGCATTTCTCTTTTGCCAGTTCCACAGCTTAGTTTGATTGCGTGCGCTGTCTGTGGACTGTCGGTTGGGATTATGTGGCCAGGAACTTTTAGCAAGGCATCTGCGACATTGCCAAAAGGAGGGACAGCAATGTTTGCACTGTTGGCTTTGGGTGGAGATATTGGCTGTTCAGGAGGACCAACGCTGGTTGGAATGGTGTCAGGCGCACTGGGGGATAATTTAAAAATGGGTGTTTTGGTGGGGATTATTTTTCCGGTGTTGCTGTTGATTGGAATTGTGCTTTGCAAACAAAATTATCGTTTTGATTAATGTGGTGTATTTAGATAGCGATAATTGATTTAAGGCGTTGATTGAGTATGAAGATGAACAGAGATAGCAGTTGTGAAGTATTGTCACAAATCATGGATCTTCTGACTGGGCAATGACAGATACTATAAATAAAAGGAGCAATGCTCCTTTCAGACTGTAGACAAAGTCCCGCACTTTTGTGCGGGATTTTTCTATGCCAAATGTCGTAAACTTCAGTGTTTATG
>ERZ808041.841-NODE-841-length-16794-cov-4.209368_pt1 | contig 16794 bp, 16 predicted proteins | sample MGYA00380192_ERZ808041 | MGnify/ENA primary metagenome ERZ808041 (study PRJEB31490, sample SAMN06133412) | mouse gut metagenome | isolation source: Z1_1 | host: mice | place: China: Chengdu | collected 2015-05 ... | reverse complement strand
ATTCTGCACGGAAACCCGGGGTTCACGGCGCGAAACTGCGTTTCTTGCCGTTTCTGTGCCTCGCTAAGCGTGTTGTGCGGCCGTACATTCTATTCTTTTCGGTCATCGCACAGCGGCTGCTTATGGAAGTGCTGGGCCGTTATATCACTGTAGATTATCGTTCTTCCAAGAGACAGTATCTCAGCCTTGGAAAGTTTTAAAGAGACCAGATAAGCTACCAGTTCATCCGCCTGTTTTTCCAAAGCATTCCCTCTCCCATCCCGCTTTTCCACATAAGTTCCGCTTCCCCGGACCTGTCTGATAAGCCCTGCTTTCTGAAGCTCGGAAAAAGCGGCTTTTAATGTTCCCCGGGCCACACCATACAAGTTGCAGAGTTCCCTCTCTCCGGGAAGCTTCTGACCCTCTTTCCACTGTCCCGACTCAATCCTGCTTCTGACGTCATCCACAATCTTTCCATAAACAGGCGTTTCTTTCTTCTCTGGTTTTTTATCTGTCATTTTCTTCTCTGCTCCATAATTGCCCTGATTTCATCCAATGAATCCTTCGTTACCCCGTAATTGAATACAATATAATGGCTGCCCATCGTCTCCATCTGCCTGATAATCTCTTCCTCCTGCACGGAAACCAGCCATATGATGTCCTCTGTCCGAATGGCTCTTTTTTTATCGCACCATTCTTCTTTCTGGCAGAGATAATATGTATTATGCCTTCCCAGCAAAGCCAGCGTATGGCTGATATGCATCAGGAAATCCTGGCTGTCATACACTATGCCCAGCAGACAGTCATCATCCAAAGCGGCAATCTCCTCTTCTTCCGTAGCGGGAACCGAAAGCCTGACCTGCAAAAGTGCCTTTCCAGCCTTCTCAGCCACAGGCAGAATCTCTTCAAAATGAGTTTTTGTTGTAATCCATATCTCCTCCGAAGGGATAAATGTTCCGGCGCGTACTCCGTCAATCTGATAGTATTTCATATCAAAGTTCCAGATTTTTACAAGTTCTCTCGTAATATCTCCCGCTATCTCCGGGGTACAGTCAATCATCGCTGCCTGATCCGGAATATCAGCGGCAAAAAAACGGCCGCAGGCTTCTTTCAAAAGCCGGTAGCATTCGTCCGGTTTCATTCCTTCTTTTTTGCAGCTATTATCAAACTGCACCATCCTGCGCAGTTCCGGCTGCCAGCCCTGAACATAAGTGCCGCTTCCGTGCACTCTTCGGATATAGCCTTCTTCTTCCAGCTTGTCGAATGTCTTTCTGACCGTGCCTTTGGCCAGTCCCGTCTCATGGCAGAATTCTGCTTCCGACGGCAGTTTATCGCCCGTCCTGTATTCTCCCGCCCTGATTGCCGCGGCAATCTGAGCCGACATCTGTATATAAGCCGGTGAATTGCCGTTCATATCGATTTTGATTCTCATATCTCGTCCCACCTCGTCTCCTGGATTATAATTATACAATATTTTTAATAAAAAATATACCATTTACAGCATTGGGCTAGATCATTTTCCGCTCCGATGCACAAATATTAAAATAAACTGCCTGTTTTCTGAAATGACTTCACTCTGCTTTTTTTGTATGATTGGTCTAACAGTGACACCCATGGGCGTCTCCAATCTTATGCCGGAAGAATATTTTACTCCGGCAAACATAGCCCTCTGCGGAGAACGCGCAAAAGGCGGCGCCGGTATTGTAACCATTGGAGAAAATCCGTCAGACTGTTCTGCCGGTAAAACACGCGGCCGTATGGTCCCCCTCGATGCAGAAGAGATACTCCCCTATTAGATCGACTGTGCCGATGAGATTAAACACCATAGCGCCGTAAACTCCATCGAACTGATTCATGCCGGCCGCCGCGCACACCCTCAGCCAAAAACCGGAACAAGTTCCGGAAAACCGGATGCACTGAAAATTTATGAATTATAATTTGTGACTTATCATAATAGATGTACAACCAGAAACTTAAGAAAAGGAGTTTCACCTCATGCAGATTGGACACAGTCTTACCGAAGGCAGTGTAAGAAGGCAGCTGATCCTATTCAGTTTTCCATTCTTCCTGTCCAGCCTGATTCAAAATCTGTACATGACTGCCGATATGCTGATCGTCCAGTGGGTCAACGGAGCTGCCGGAAGTTCGGCAGTCGGCATTGGAGGCGAGATTGTATCTGCATTTACATTTTTGATAATCGGTTTCGCCTCCGGCGGAACCGTCTTAATATCCCAATATGTCGGAGCGCGGCGCGGGGAGGATGTAGAGCAGACGATCGGAACCTTGCTGACTTTGTTTGCCTTAGCCGCCGTCTTTATGACTGCCGTCATGTACATTGCCGCCCGCCCCTTCCTGATTCTGCTCAGAACTCCCGCCGAGTCCTTTGAGAATGCGTGCAGTTATATGCAAATCTGTATGCTGGGAAATTTTTTTGTATTTGAATACAATGCCATAAGTTCGGTTCTGAACGGAACCGGAGATTCTAAAAGGCCCCTGATATTTGTAACCATATCAGGGACCCTTAATGTGTTTCTGGACCTTTTATTTGTTGCCGGCTTCAAAATGGGCCCGAACGGCTCCGCCTGGGCAACGGTACTGTCCCAGGCAGTCAGTTTTGTCATTTCCGCAGCATATCTGATCAGAAAAAGCAGTATATTCCGGCTGACACGCAGGAATCTCAAGCTCAGCCGTACAAAGGTTCTTTTAATTATTAAAATCGGCTTTCCCGCTGCCGTTCAGAACAGTATCTCATCCGTATCCTTCATGTTTCTGACGGCTCTGATCAACCAGTATGGTTACGCGGCTTCCGCAGCCGCTCAGCTGGCCGGTAAATTCAATAACATTGCCATGCTTCCCAGCTCCGCAATGTCGGGAGCCATGGCGGTCATGTCGGGCCAGAATATCGGCGCCAGAAAATATGAGCGCGCCCTCTCCTGCCTGAAAGAAGGGATTGGACTTTCTCTCATAGTCGGTATTCCCCTGTTCCTGGCAAGCATCAGCTTCACGCCGCAGTTTATGAGCATACTGGCCCGCGGAGAACCCGAGGTAATCCGGTACGGCACACTGTATATCCGCGGCTTCTGTGCAGACTATCTTCTGACTGCATTTGTCTTTTCCGCCAACGGCTTTATCACCGGTACCGGACATACCCTGATCACTCTGTGCAGCAATGTTCTTCAGGGAATTGTTATCCGTATCCCCGTCGCCTGGGCTCTTGCGCTGGGTCTTAATATGGGAATCCTGGGAATTGGAATCGCCGTCCCTGCCGCCACCCTCGGGGGCGGAATCCTGGTATTCGCCTATATTGCCACCGGGAGATGGAAACAGGATGTGACGACAGTTGACTAGTGGTTTTAATCATTCCTGATTGCCGCCAGCGGACTCAGTTTCATGGCTCTGAGCGCCGGGAAGAATCCGGCCAGCATACCAATCAATATGGCAAAACCGATGGAAGCAAATCCAAGCCACGGCGGTATCATTGACAGCTTGCTGGACATACCGTACAGCAAAGCTCCCGCCAGGAATTTATTAATCAGAAATGATACGCCGTAGCTCAGGATTACACCGGCAACTCCGCCGACAAAGCCGATAAATCCGGCCTCTATCAGGAACATGCTTCTGATATTTCCCATTGCGCATCCGAGTACTTTAATAACACCAATCTCCTTTGTCCTCTCATAGATGGACATCATCATCGTATTGGCAATGCCGATCGCCGCTACAAACAGGGAGACGGCTCCGATACCGCCCAGCACGGCCTGGACCATATTGGACTGCTTCTGGGACTGCTCCAGCCATTCCATCTGGCTGTTTGCTTCGTATCCCATATTATTAATTGCTTTCTGAACTTCAATAACATTCTTCATGTCGTCCACATTCACGGTTGCCTGCTCATAGACAAAGTAATTATAGGGCTTACCCTTTTTATTCGTCGGCTGACCGGGTATCGGCTTCTTCTTGAAGATCTGTTTTAGCTGGGTTTTCAGCTTTTCAATGTCAACGTATATGCCATAACTGTATTCATTCCAGTCCTCCGGCCCTCCCTCAACAATCCCGGCTGTCTTCAGCATATATTTCTTCGGCGGTTTTACCGCCGTCTGCTCATCCCCGCCGGACGGATACTTAGACTGGTAATAGCTGTTGGTGTCAAATATTGTAAATACCGGTTTGTTCATAAAATCCACATCCGGCAGTTCTCCGGAGTCATAATACCCCTTACCGGTTTTGGCATTGTAAAAATTCTGTACCGCCATGTTTCCCACCACCATCTCTAGCTCTGGTGAATCAGGGGAGGGAAGTGTTCCCTGCCCCAGCTTGATATCCTTCATGGCCTTCAGGGGAACCCCCATAAGCTGGACATTCCCCTCATAAATCCCCTGCTTCATAATCACAGACATGTTAATCTTTGGGTAAGCTGAAACCACATGGGGAATCCTCTCAAACTGCTTCATCGTTTCATCCGTCATAAAGCTGTCTTCTGGATTCTGCTTATCATTGGAGCCTCCTCTGTCGTAATTATAGACACGTATCGCCGTCAGGCTGCCTGATGATTCATACTGCTCCATCGTGAATTTATTCAGTCCGATTCCAAGGGAAATCATAACCACAATCGATGCTGTCCCTATCACCACTCCGAGGACTGTTAGAAATGTTCTGAGTTTTCTCCTCAGCAGGCTATTGACACTCATTGACAAAAGATCATAGAATCTCATCGTCCATTCCTTCTTCCTGCGCTGCCTTCTTCTTTTTCCTGATAACGATTACGGTTGTTCCAGTAATAATAATGAAAAGTGCTGCAGCCGGGAAAATCACCTTCTTATAACGATTAAAAAAGGTCTGCTCTCCATCGGCTCCATTCATTCCGCTGCCTCTTCCCATACCATCAACTCCCATATTCCCGGCTTCCATTCCTCCCAGTTCATCTATCGGCTCATTTACAAAGAGGAGCATCTCCTTCTCGACTTCGGTCGTCAAACCGTTCTCATCTTCATATGTAATAATAATCTTCACTTTTCCGTCATCTTCAGTTGGGGCCACGCCTGAGACCATCGTGTCCAGGTTTCCTGTTTCACCCGGCTTAATATTGCCGACATAGGCATCTGTAGTTTGGATGGAATCGGCCTCGAAACGTACCATGACATTATATAAGAGAACCTTTCCGGTATTATTAATTCCGAACATGACATTCGTCTCCGAACCGACGCTGATACTGTCCGGCATAACTTCAATTGTTCCTGTATTCAATCTCGGAACCTGTTTTACCGGTATTGATATCTTCACTTCTTCCTTTGCATTCTTAAATTCAGGGCTGTCATACTGCTCAACGATTGTCATTGTATAGGACTTCTGTTCCGCGGTCGGAGAGGATTTAAACACCATGGAAAGATCCGTCGTTGCTCCGGGTCCTAACTGATTGACTACCATGGAGGTAGAACCGGAATCCGATGTGAATACAGGACTCTTGTCCGCTGATTCCTCCGAGGCAAAGGTAAACATGATATTGCTGGAGGTGACATTAGATGAAGCATTCTTCATTCTGACCCTTAACTCAAAGGGCTGGCCCGCATAGACCTCCTCTGGTACCGTTGAAAAGCTATCCACTATAATTCTGGCCTTTGTCCTGTCCGAATCTCCCGCATCAGATGACAGCTCATCCTCATCCTTTCCTTGGACACGTACATAATAGATCAGGTCAACCGGTTCTGAAAAATCGCCGTTTTCCTCTTCCCGGTAGGATACCAGATAATGAATCGGGAAGAATCCCGACTTTACGTTCTCCCGTACCGCCATACTGTAGGGAACCGTAACCATCTGTCCCGGCTCCATATCCCCCATCTTCCGGCTGTAATTTCCTTCGTTAATATTAAACGGGAACTTTGTCACATCGGCATCGAGCTGCATCTCCACCCGCACGTCGTAGACCTTTTTTAATCCCGTATTCGTCAGGTTGACGCCAAAATTCATCACCTGGTTATAAGCGGCAAAAGGGGTAAACTGACCGTCTCCAATCGAAAAATCGTAATCTGTTTTATTGTTATCATCGTCCTCTGTAGAACTGGAAGAAGTTGTAACCCAGATATTCACACCCACATAGCAATAATAACCTCTGTCACCATAGCTCAGCTTAAATACGGCAGGATAGTATCCTTCTGACAGGTTCCTCTTTACTTTGTAGCTCATTGATACACTCTTTTTCGTCCCGGCCTTTATCGTGCCAAACTCCTTTTCCTTGGCTATATCAGAGGTATACTCAAATGGATATTTCGGAACGCGTGATGAGCTGCTTTTGGTCTCCTCCTCATCATCTTCATCTTCTATTTCAAAAATCTCTTTAAATATGCTCTCATTGACCAACTGTACCTTGACATTGTTCATATCAGTACTTGTATTATCATTGACTATCACAAAGGAAACAGTCATTTTCTGGCCTGTCTTTCCAGTGGATATCTTCTTTACCTCAATGTGGTCCTGATTAGTAAAAGCTGAACCATCGCCATATGACTCAAAATCAATCATATCCCCCGCCATAACCGATGCTGGAAAACATCCAACTGTTATCATAATTGCCAGTAAAAATACCAACAGTTTCTTCCACTTTTTCATTCTGCTTTTCCCTCCCTGTCTTCTGTCTCCTCACCGGCTCGCTGGTGATTCTCTTCTATCTTTACGATCTTTCCGTCGATAATATGAAATATCCTGTCCGCATATGTAGCGAGATGGTTGTCATGGGTGACCATGACAAGCGTCTGGTTATGTTCCCGCACAATCTTCTGCATCAGTTTCAGAACCTCCATCGTTGTCCTGGAATCCAGGTTTCCGGTCGGCTCGTCGGCAAAGATAATCTGAGGATGAACCACCAGCGCCCTGGCAATTCCCACACGCTGCTGCTGTCCTCCTGACATCTGGTTGGGCATGTGCCTGCCGACCTTTTCAAGACCCACTAATTCCAGATATTTTTGGGCCCTGTCTATCCGTTTCTTCTTGGGAATTCCCTGGAACGACAGGGGCAGCGCTATATTCTCCACCGCATTCATTGTGTTCAGCAGGTTATAGGACTGAAAGATGAAGCCGACCCTTTCCCTTCTGAAAGAAACCAGCTGGTTCTCATTCAGCTTTTCAATATGTTTCCCGGCAATGACAATTTCCCCCTTTGTCGGCTTCTCAAGGCCCGCAAGCATATTTAAAAGTGTGGATTTCCCGGAACCGGAGGTACCGACGATGGCACAGAATTCACCTTTATACATTGTAAAATCCACACCATTTAAGGCGTATACCTTTGTCTCTCCGACACGGTATACTTTATATAAATTTCTCACCTGTATGGCGGGAATCCTCTCTTTTATCTGTTCTTTGCCGATTTCTTCCAAGTCTGTTCCTCCCGTATTGTTCTGCAGCCGGTTACAGTTCAGCCTTCGGCTAAACCGTAACAAATGATGCACAGAAACGGCAAAAAAACGCCGTTTCGCGCCGCACAACTCGGGATTTTCGCAAAAAACAGCGAAAACACCTCGCGGAATACATCATGGCTGAACTGTTACTGCTGCCGACAGTCCTGACTATTAATTGTGGATTTCAGTCTTACGGACTGCTAGAATGGTTGTTCTATCTTATTATACATAATAGACCGATTTTGTCCCACCCTATTTTTCTTAAAGTTCCTTAAACTTTTCTTACAGGGAAAACCGTCCTGATACTGATATCTACGCTTCATTTATATGAGCCGTATCCGGGCGGGCCGAGGTGATTTTATTCCATATACCACATTTTTATCAACAGTAGAAGGAGCTTATGCCATGGAAAACTTTCGTCCGTCAAGACCGGCGGAGAAATGTACATCTCAGAGATACGGCCGGAAAACCGGAAGGAGCACGGGATGCCGGGGACCGCCTCAGGCCATGCAGACTGCAGATAACAGACAACAGATAACATAATTCATACTTAGAGGAGACATCAATAATGAAAAAAGAATACTGGAAAATTTTAAAGAGACTGGCAGACAGAATGTCCGGTGATACGATTGCAGAATTTTATAAAATGGATCGAAGCTGCAGTAACCATTGGGATAAGCTGCAGGAAGCCGAACGGAAATTCAGCGAATTAGAACTGACCCAGGAGGAGCGCCGGGCCGTTGACGAGCTGCTGGCAGTAAGGGAAGAAATCGACACAAATAATAATGTGCTGGCCTATATGGCGGGAATTATGGACTGCCTCTCGTTCCTGACGGAAAGTGAGCAGATGGAAATTTAAAGATTGGCCGGATAGAGTTTAATCCGTTATGGCAAAAGAACGTCCTCGCCGGAAGGACGTTCTGAGGCCTTGGAATCTCCTTTCCATATCAGTCTTTCTTTACCTTAATGTTTAGTTCTATCCGGTAATTGCTTCCGTCATGATTTCTGAAATGCTATTCGTTCGTACCGGTGATATTGTAACTGTTGTATCATCCGCCAAAGCCGTATCTAAAATTTCCTCCTCAGTATCTTCATCCGTAAAAACTGCTTTCGTTTTTCCCGTGCCGGCATTCCCGTAGAACGCCGCCGGTACGGCCAGCGGACGGGATGGTGGGGTGTGTATATGAGTCTTTCGTCCCGGAGGGAGATTATCGTGGTTCGGGGCTGCGGGCGAAGACAAAGTCTGCGGAAACACGTAGTGGCCGCGACAGGGCCCTCCCCATTTAAGGTTAGAGACAATCAGCGCCCGGAACGGACCATGTCCGGTGCCGCGAAAACTTCCGCCTGAGTCTTCCGTCCCTGCGATAACCTGAACCGGGGAAGTAGGCGGAATCAATTGCGGAGGGGACATGGGAGTCCGCCGGTGCTTGGCGAGGTCCCTCACGAGCTTAGCACTGCCTCGCACTCCAAAGAGTGCAAACGGTCCCCGCAGCAATTCATTCCGGCCGGATTCCCCCTTCACGACCAACCTCCCACGGGGACGGAAGACTCAGCCATCCCCCTCACCACACCGGACCTGGTCCGTTCCGGACGCGTCCTCCCAACCTCAGTTAAATCTCTATTTATCGGTGAAAAGCAGAAAAAGATAAGGGGCCAGCAGGGAAGGCACGGCATAAACCACGCTGACAGCTCCTTCATAGAAGAATCGCATCAGCAGGGCCGTGATCGGTGTGAAAATCTCGATGGGAAGGTACATATAGTAGTTCAGCAAACCGTAGTGCCCGCTGTACTGCATTGCCTGTTCCAGTACAAGGGACAGGAGAGAGTAGAGGGCTAAGACAGAAGCAGCCCGGAAACAGACGCTGCGGGTGTATATTTTGCGTAATCTCAGGCCAATGATGATAAAAAACATCGCGGAAATGACGCACTGGGCGTAGAATATCACATCCCCTAAATACACTGCCCACGCTCCGGCGGAATGCAGGGCCAGGGAGCTAATCACTTTTATGAGAAGTCTTGTAAGAACCCCGGCGGCCAGGGTGTAAAGCGGAAGTTTCAACAATTGTCGGTTCATGTAATTTTCCTCCCTCCATAAAAAGCAGATTAGATAAAACTATCAGTTACCGGCAGATACAAATACCATCCTGTTCCAGAGCGAAGATTGCCCATTTTCATAAAGAGCGGACTGCATCTACTGCATAACGGCCCTGTCCTCCTCCGTGTAAAATTCGATGGCGGTATCCGTGGGGCCGCAGGAGACATAATACTTGCCATTGCTGCTGCCCAGAAGACGCCAGCTGTCGTAGAGACCCTGATTTCTTATTTTCTCCATCTCTTCCCTGCTGTCAAAACTAAGAATCCAGAACATGGCCTGGGTGACGGAGCCCCTGTTTTTGCCGTCCATTAAGAGCGGTTTAATAGGATGGAAATCCACATAGAGGTTCCCGTTGCGGAGGGAGTAGCAGAAATTGTTTTTCCAGTTTTCCGGCAGTGTGAGCGTATAATCGGGAGTCGTTATGACTGCGCTGTCTTTTGGCGCAATTATCCGGAAAACGCTGCCGTCATTATTCAGGAGAGCGCCGTCGGAATTAATAGTTTGGCCATAGCCATTCTGTGTGGCGGCAAGCATCCAGCCGCCGGAGTTAAAATAGTAGTTTTCATAAATCCCGTCCTTGTTTCCGTCCAGCCAGAGATCGCAGTCCTGTACATACGTACCGTCGTCTTCCTGCCAGCGCCAGTTGGATACGCCGTCACTGACAGCCGGTCTTCCTGCATCCTGTATCCATTGACCGGCAAATGCAGGGAAAGTGAAAAACAGCGTCATGACAATTGCGGATGAAATAATTTGTAAATTCTTTTTCATAGATAGCCTCCTTAGACAGATAGCCTCCTTTAAGCGTTAAAGTCAGGGTTCCTCTCCATCAGTATCAATACAGAACGGATGTCCCGCAGGGTCGAGTAAGGTGCGGGAGGTCGTAAAAAACTGCTGAGCCGCTTCAACAGCCCCGCAGGCCAGGGCAAACTCAACGCCTTCCTCCAGATTGTCCACCCAGAAATCCAGATGAATCATCTGCCCCTGTTTACCTTTCTCCCAGGGCCATACCGGAGGTTCATACCCCTCGATCTCCTGAAATGCAAATACGGCTCCCTCCGGCGATGTGACGGCGGCCCATCCGTTCGCGGCAGGAAGAGTCAGTTCCCACCCCAGAAGCCTGCTGTAGAATTCTGCCATAATCTGTGCGTCACCACAGTCGATTACAGTGTTTATTCTATTAACCGCCGGTCGTTTTGGTGTGTTCATACTTACCTCCTTGAAGAAATTGATTTGGTTGACTTCATTGTATCATGATGGGGATGAGTGATCTATAGAGATTGAAAATCTTAATAATTATGATACCACGCAGTGCAGAGCAATCCGGTATCAAAGGGGGCAAAAGACCTTTTGCTCCCAACATCATAATTATTTAATTGAAGACTCTATCTTCTTTGCAGTCCCGGCTTGCGACAACCTTCCCACGGGACGAAAGACTCCTCGATCCACCTCCACCGCCCGTCCGCCGTCCGTCCCTGCTGCGTCCCCACCTGCTTAACTAAAGTCCCCGTTGCAACTTTCGCCCATTTAGTATATTATTACATGGGGGAAATTTACACCGAAAGGAAGAGAAAAATGTACCGTTTATGTATTTTTGATCTCGATGGGACATTGCTGAACACAATTAATGCCCTGACTTATACGACTAATGTTACGCTGTCGGCCCTTGGCCTGGGACAGATTGTGCCGGAGCAGACGAAAAAGATGGTGGGAGACGGCTATAAGAAACAGATGGAGCGCGCCCTTATGGCCTGCGGCGATGAAAATTTGGTTCATTATGAAGAAGCTCTGACGCTATATATGGAGAACTTCGCGAAATACTGTATGAAAGATGTAAAACCTTATGACGGAATTCCCCAGCTTCTTGAATACCTGAAGAAAAAAGGGATAAAGATAGCAGTATACTCCAATAAGCCGCATCATCAGGCGGTGGAGAATATTGAGACAATATTTGGAAAAGATTATTTTGACTGCGTCAGAGGCGAGCAGGCAGGAACGCCTAAGAAGCCGGCTCCGGATGGGGCGCTGATTGTATGCCGTGAACTGGGGATGCAGCCCGGTGACTGCCTGTATCTGGGAGATACAAACACGGATATGAAGACGGGGATTGCGGCCGGCATGGATACGGTGGGGGTAACCTGGGGCTTCAGGGACAGAGAAGAGCTGGTGGCGCTGTCACCCCAATATATAGTGGATTATCCATCCCAGGTGGAATTGATTATAGAAAAAGCTGACACAGGGAATGAGGATTTGCAATGACTGTAAATACCAGATCACGCTTACCGGGCCTTTTTGCCCGGCTTTTGCTCCTGCTTATTTTATCTGCCGCTGTAATCCAGACGGCGGGCTGCCGCCGGTATAATCCCGGCGGCAGTGACGTAAGAAAGGACCAAGAGGCATTAACAGCGTCTGACGGGGAAGACAGGCTCAACGTAGTGACAACGCTGTTTCCCTATTACGATTTTCTGCGTCAGATTGCAGGAGACAGGATAGAACTGACCATGGTGGTTCCGGCCGGTATGGACAGCCACTCCTTCGAACCCACGCCGGCCGATATGATTACGATACAGAATGCTGATATTCTGGTATGTAACGGCGGCGCAATGGAACAGTGGCTTGATAAAGTGCTGGATTCTTTTGGAAACGGCGCCGGTCCCGGACGGGTCGTGACAATGATGGATTATGTGGATACGGTGGAGGAAGAGATTGTCGAAGGGATGGAAGCGGAGGAACATGACCATTCCTCAGACCGTCACAGCCATGAGCATGATGACGGACATGAAGTCGAGATAGAGTATGATGAGCATATCTGGACTTCCCCTGTGAACGCTATGAAGCTGACGGAGATTCTGGCCGGCGTGCTTCAGGAGGAAGACCCGGCCCATGCGGCGGACTACCGGGCAGGGGCTGATGCGTATGTAGAAAAACTGGAGGCTCTTGACAGAGAGATACGGGAAGTAGTAGCCGGCGGACACAGGAGGCTGCTTGTGTTTGGCGACAAATTTCCGCTGCGTTATTTCTTCGATGAATATGGGCTGGAATACAGGGCGGCATTTACCGGATGCAGCACGGATACGGAACCCAGCGCAAAGACGATAGCATATCTGATTGACAAGGTCAGGGAGGATTCGATCCCGGCAGTTTATTATCTGGAGCTTTCCAGCCACCGCGTGGCTGAGATAATCGGGGAGGAGACAGGAGCTGAGCCTTTGCTGTTCCACTCCTGCCACAACGTGACCAGAAGACAATTTGATTCGGGCATAACGTACCTGGAACTGATGGAGCAGAATGTGGTGAACCTGAGAAAAGGACTTGAATAGATGGGATTATTGTTAAAATGTGAGCATGTTGATTTTGGATATGAGAATCAGGATGCGGTCATTGATGTGAGCCTGGAGGTCAGCACAGGCGATTATATCTGTATCGTGGGCGAAAATGGTTCCGGTAAAAGCACCCTGATGAAAGGGATTCTGGGACTGTTAAAACCTACGGAGGGAAAGATTGAAATATCGAAAGAGCTTAAGAAAGCCGGTATTGGTTATCTGCCGCAGCAGACGGCGGCGCAGAAGGATTTTCCTGCCACCGTATTTGAGGTGGTTATTTCCGGCTGCCTTGGAAAAAGAGGAAACCGTCCGTTCTACTCCCCAAAAGAGAAGCAGACAGCTCTTTCCAATCTGGAGAGGCTGGGGATCGCGGACCTTAAGAAAAGCTGCTTCCGGGATCTGTCGGGAGGGCAGAAGCAGAGAGCGTTGATTGCCAGAGCCCTCTGCGCCACCGATAAGCTTCTGATTCTGGACGAACCGATTACAGGGCTGGATCCTTCGGCGATACAGGACTTTTATAATATTATCAGAAAGCTGAACCGGGAAGAGCAGGTGGCGATCCTGATGGTATCCCACGACATGGCGAATATCGTCAGACAGGCGGGAAAGATTCTCCATCTTCAGCAGAAGGCGCTTTTTTGGGGAACGGTTCAGGATTATTTAAAAAGCGGCATAGGAAACCAGTTTCTGGGAGGTGAGGAGGAATGAGCATAATCAGTGAAATGATGTCCTACCCATTTATTGTGAGGGCGCTGATAGGCGGTGTACTCGTCTCTCTCTGTGCTTCCCTGCTGGGAGTCAGCCTTGTGCTGAAACGTTATTCCATGATAGGGGACGGGCTGTCCCATGTATCCTTCGGCGCCCTGTCGGTGGCTCTGGCAGCGGGCTGGTCGCCTCTTAAAATTTCAATCCCGGTTGTGGTGCTGGCGGCCTTTTTCCTTCTCAGAATCACGGAGAGAGGAAAGATAAAAAGTGATGCCGCCATTGCGATGATATCAGCCAGCGCACTGGCAATCGGTATTATTGTGACCTCCATGACTACAGGGATGACCACGGATGTGAGCAGCTATATGTTTGGAAGCATTCTGGCCATGAGCAAAGAGGATGTGCGGTTTGCCGCCGTTCTTTCCGTCATTGTCCTCGGCCTGTTTTTATTCTGCTACAATAAGATTTTTGCCGTGACCTTCGATGAGAATTTTGCAAGGGCCACCGGTGTCAATGTTTCGATTTATAATGTTCTGATTGCCGTTTTGACTGCAGTGACGATCGTGATCGGAATGAGGATGATGGGAGCCATGCTGATTTCCAGTCTCATTATCTTTCCGTCCCTGACGGCCATGCGGCTCTTTAAAAGTTTCAGGGGAGTCGTAATTGTATCCGGGGTGCTTTCTATCATCTGTTTCAGTATCGGAATGGTGATATCCTATATCTATTCCACTCCGGCGGGAGCCAGTGTGGTAGTCGTAAATCTGGCGGCGTTCCTGATATTCAGTCTGGTTCAGGCGGTGCGTCAGGGGTTCAGCTGGTAGAGATAAAAGCCGCAGGGCGGCCGGTATGAGATACTTTCATACCGGCCGTTTTATTGACCGTAATTCTCACCTGCTTGACTTTATTCCATATTTGTGTAAAAATAATAAATTAGGTTAAAACTACTGTTAAACAGAAAAGAAGGTTGATAATAATGACAAAGATTGATATTATTTCCGGTTTCCTTGGAGCGGGAAAGACGACATTTATTAAACAGCTCCTGAAGGAAGCCATCTCAGGCGAAAAAGTAGTGCTGATTGAAAATGAATTTGGAGAGATTGGAATTGACGGAGGCTTTTTAAGGGATGCGGGGATCGAGATCCGTGAGATGAATTCTGGCTGTATCTGCTGCTCCCTAGTCGGGGATTTCGGAAAATCCCTGGAGGAAGTCCTGACGAAGTATCATCCGGATCGTGTAATTATTGAACCGTCCGGCGTCGGCAAGCTTTCAGATGTCATGAAAGCGGTGAGAGATGTGGCTTCCGAGATCGAAGTCATGCTGAACAGTGCGGTTACTGTTGTGGATGTGAACAAATGCCGTATGTATATGAAGAATTTCGGCGAGTTTTTCAATAATCAGATTGAGAATGCCGGCACCATCATCCTGAGCCGGACCGATATTGCCGGCGCCGACAAGGTGAAGGCGGCGGTTACGATGCTCCGGGAGCATAACGCGGACGCCAATATTGTGACGACTCCGTGCGGCCAGCTTACAGGCGCACAGCTTCTTGAGATCATTGAAAAGAAGGACGATATGGCGGAGGAATTGATGCGTGAGGCCAGAGAGCATAAACACGCCCATTCCCATCACCACGATCAGGAGCATGGAGAAGAATGCGGCTGCCATGATCACGGGCATCACCATGAGCATCATCATGAAGGCGGACATGACGGTGAGTGTAACTGCGGCTGCCATGAACATGAGCATGCTCATCACCACGGCCATGACCACGGCGAGGAGTGCGGCTGCCAGGCGCATGACCACGATCACGCGCATGACCACGACCATCATCATCACGACCATGATGAAAGCTGTACCTGCGGCTGTCACGATCATGACCATCATCACGCGCATGATCACGGCCATCATCATGCCGATGAAGTATTTACAAGCTGGGGCAGAGAGAACGTATCCGCCATCAGCCGCGATAAACTGGAGGCGGTGCTGAAGGAGCTGGCATATGGACAGAAATACGGTCAAGTTCTCCGTGCCAAAGGTATGATCCCGGGTGAAAAAGAAGGCGTATGGATTCATTTTGATTTGGTTCCGGAGCAGATTGAAATCCGTGAAGGTTCCCCTGACTATACGGGCAAGCTCTGTGTCATTGGGGCTAACCTGGATGAAGAAGGACTGGCGGAGGCATTTAACGCCTGATTGACAGAGTTAAGGCACAGCCGGAAGCGGGCAGACTGTGCATAAAAGGAGAAATAAGTAATGGAAGACGATAGAATGCCGTTATTTCTGATAAACGGTTTTTTGGAGGCAGGCAAAACTGCTTTTATCAAATTCACGCTTCAGCAGGATTACTTTCAGTCGGAAGGAAAGACTTTACTGATCGTTTGTGAAGAGGGCGAAGAAGAGTACGAAGAGGAGTTCCTCAGGGAGACGAAAACAGCCGCGGTGTATATTGATGAGATTTCAAAGCTCACGCCGGAATACCTGGAGGAGCTGGAGCTTCTTTATAATCCGGAGCGTGTGCTGATGGAGTGGAACGGCATGTGGAACCCGGAGGGGCTGAAGCTCCCGGCCGACTGGGATCTTTACCAGCAGATTACCATTGTGGACGGTTCCAGCTTTGATTTGTATCTCAACAACATGAAACCGCTGGTGGGCAGCATGGTACGTAATACGGAGATGCTGATCATGAACCGCTGCGACGGAATCGAAGATCTGGATACCTACCGCAGAACACTGAAGGGGATGAATCCTCAGGTACAGATAGTATTCGAAGATTCGGAAGGCGAGATCAGTGAAATCTCCGAGGCGGATCTTCCATACGATGTAAATGCCGATATAATTGAGGTGTCTCCGGAGGCATACGGCATCTGGTATATAGACATGCTTGATAAACCGGAGCGGTACCGTGGAAAGACGGTTGAATTTACGGCAATGGTATTAAAGACACCGGATTTCCCGAAAAACTATTTCGTACCGGGCAGAATGGCAATGACATGTTGTGAAGCCGATATGACATTCTTGGGTTTCATGTGCAAAGCCAGAAATGCAAGGCTCTTAGAGACAAAAGAGTGGGTCAAGGTGAGAGCGCGCGTTGAGTATGAATACAGTCCGGAATATGAAGGCGAGGGACCGATGCTCTATGCAGAATATGTGGAGAAGGCGGAACCGATTAAAGAGATTGTTCAGTTTTAGGCTGCACTGCACAGGCACTGTTTTGAGCAAGACAAACGGTAGTGTAAAATAGTTTGTGTCTTTGGAAAAAAATGGCTCCTTTCGGGCAAGAATTCAGATATGGAAATTCTTACT
>ERZ808041.840-NODE-840-length-16821-cov-13.540850_pt1 | contig 16821 bp, 15 predicted proteins | sample MGYA00380192_ERZ808041 | MGnify/ENA primary metagenome ERZ808041 (study PRJEB31490, sample SAMN06133412) | mouse gut metagenome | isolation source: Z1_1 | host: mice | place: China: Chengdu | collected 2015-05 ... | reverse complement strand
TATTTGATAAGGCAATGGAAAGCTATAAAGCAAGTGGAGATATTGTAATGGCAGACAAGTTACAGTCTGTGCTTGACTTATTAAATGAACGTGCAATTGATGCTGACAACTGGGGAGAATTTGCTGACAAGTGGGCAGAGGAATGGACAAAAGAATTTTCTTCTGCAAAGCAAGAAGTAATTGGAACTGCAAACGAAATCCAGAAGGTAAATGATGCGCTTAGAAATGCAAAGTTTGAGAATATCACCAATGCAATTAGTGAACTTGATACTGCAAAGGGAATCCTATCTTCTATTACAAGTTTAATTCAAGACGAATGGCTGTATGACCAAGGAGAATTATCTGAATATGGACAGGCAAAAATTGCCCTTCTTGTATCACAGTTAGAAGATGCACAGAAAAAAGCAAATGCGTATTTGGACTTATATAATGAGATACAAAACAATAAGGATACCTATGCTTCAGACAAGGCATATATGGAAGACTTGAATAATGCATTACAGAATTATTATAATACATTAGGAGAATCAGCTACACTTGAGAACAGCATTTTAGAACTTATGAAACGAAGTGCACAAGAAGAACTTGATAACCTAAAAAGCATTATAGAAGCACGGAAAAAGGCATTACAGAAAAAGAAAGAATACTACGATTTTGACAAGAATTTAAAGAATAGACAGAAAGAAATCGATAGTATTAAGGCACAAATTGCAGCTTTGGAAAGTCTTACAGGAACAATGGACGCAGCAACAAAGGCGAAGCTTGCACAGTTAAAAGCTGACCTTGCAGAGAAAGAAGATTCTTTACAGGAAACCAAAGATGAACACACATACAACTTACAAATAGATGCACTTGATGAGTTTGCAGCTTCCTTAGAAGATGCACTTGATAATTCCACAAAATCTCTTGCAAAGATAATGAAGGAATATGAAAATGGCATTAAAAAGGCAACAGATATCTATAAGACTTCTATTGATAGTGTAAATGGTACACTGGATAAAATCAAAGAACTTTATGGTGGTACAGGTACGGTAACTGGTGGTGTAAATATAGATTTGACACCAAAAGACACTGAAAACAATAAAGCAAACAATACTATACCTTCAATTAATGTTACACCATCAACAGGCAGTAATGAAACACCTAATACTGTTAAGAATGATATAGAAGATGTTGATTTGATAATCAAACAGAACATGATAAAAGCTGCTGAATTATTTGAGAAGTATGGAGCTGAACTGACAAGCCCTGAACGGATATTTAAGGTAAATGATCAACAGATGTTTGAACTTGTAAATAGACAGTTTTCGGTAATGGCTGATGTAGGTCAGAATGTTCCTGATTATATCAAGAATAATAATGTGCAGCCAGTAGTAAATATACATTATGATAACATGATTAATGTAGAAGGTAGTGTTGATAAAAGTTTCAGTAAAGAATTTAAGAAAGATTCGGATGAAATTTATGATGGTATTGTAAGACGATTAACTCGTGATTTAAAGAAACATATAAATGTACCTATAAGACCATCTTTGCCATCAAACCAGCAAATCTTTAATATGCGTAATACCACACTCTGAAATATGGGTGTGGTGATTTAATAAAATAAAAACAGAGGAGAATGATAATGATATTAAATATAGATGCAGCAACAAACATAAGATATACAGATGAAACAGGAACATATTATTTTCATGAAGGCGACAAGGTAATATGTCATGCAGGCGAACATGTATATAATGGTACAATCTCCTGGATTGGTATATATAGGAAAAATGCAGATTCAGAATTACAACAGGTCATTTATATTGATACATGGAATGGCAGAACAAGCATGTCAAGGGAAAAGGTTATGTTAAAAGATATAACGGATATATGTAAAAATCCATTTTCGTATGATATAAATGATGAAACATGCAGTGATGGACGGAAAACATTTAATGTGTTGGTAGAAAAAGGATATAGTAAAGAGCAGGCGAAAGCAATATGTGATCGAACGCATGACATGACTGTGCTTTATTGCACACCATATACTAAATCAACAACTTATGCAATAGAAGCAGTCAGACAGATAAATATATCAGATAAAAATGATGTCAGAGACATAATTATGGATGGTGCGAAACAGTGCATAGAGGAAGCACAAAGAGAATACTTTGATCTGATTGAAATATATGCCAAAGCAATTGAGCAGTGTAACAGGGACGTGTCATGTCTGACAGATACCATTGACATTGCATCAAAATGCTGGAATGATTTGAAAAATTTGAAAGTGGGTGACAGAGAGAATAAAGATTAACGAGAAAATGTATTGGTAATAGAATAGGGAATGACATATTAATAAAGTTTTAAGAATGCATCATTAAAAAAGCATAGTGTATTGTGATTTTGAAGTTGAGATATATAAAATAAGTATATAATATTTCATAAGTTAATTTATGGTTCAGATTATTATTGTTGTGGGCAGAGAGAATATATAATACCTCTGCCTCATTATTGTGTGATTTTATTTGAATATTTGAGATATTTACTGATTAAAAGAATATCCATTTTTTGTACAAAGGCACTAACATATATTCATTGGTGCCTTTAATAATTATAATATTTTTAAAAATTTAATATAAATTGGAGGACGATTTTATTGAGCAGTACTGTAAAAGAAGTTCCGATTTGGGAGAAATCAAATTTGACAGTAGAGGAAGCCGCGGCATATACAGGTATAGGAATAAACAAAATTCGAGAAATGTCAAATGGAGATAACTGTCCATTTGTATTATGGGTAGGTAATAAAAGATTGATTAAACGTAGAAAATTTGATGAATATGTAGAAAAACAGTTTTCAATTTAAAATATATAGTATATGGGGGCTTTATGTGATACAATGAATAATCATATTAAGGCTCTTTTTGATTTGAAAGGAGCGATACATATATGGCAGATAGAAGGAAAGATCATAAGGGTAGAACATTGAAGGTAGGTGAAAGTCAGAGAAAAGATTTATCATATCAGTATAGATATACAGATGTATTAGGAAAAAGACATACTATTTATAGCTGGCGTCTGCTGCCATCAGATAAAACACCAATAGGAAAGAAAGATGATAAATCACTTCGGGAAAAAGAAAGTGAAATTGAATTGATGTTGTCACAGGGAATGACAGGACTTGGAACAGAGTTTACTCTAAATGAGATGTTTGAGTTTTATATTTCTAATAAGAAACACAAAGGAAGAAAATTGACAGAAAACACAATTCAGAACTATAAGGTAATGTATAATAAGCATGTGTCAAACAGTATACTTGGCAATATGAAGATTGCGGATATCAAGAAAATAAATATTACTTATTTTTATGAACAATTGCAGGAAAAGGGTATTTCATATGGAACAGTCAGCTTTTATCACAAAGTGTTATCTTCTGTGTTTAATATGGCGGTTGACAATGAACTGATAAGAAGCAATCCGACAAAAAGAGCTTTAGAGGTTGTTGATGGTACATATCAGAAAAGAGAAGCATTGACTAGAAAGCAGCAAGAGGGACTTCTTGCATACCTTTATAAGCATGACAGGGACATGTATAGAAAGGTTGCATTTCTGATTGGTACAATGTGTCGGGTAAGCGAGTTTGCAGGATTGACATGGGAAGATGTAGATATGAAAAATAGAATTATAACCATAGATCATCAATTGCAATATAAAAAAATTGGTAGTGATAATTTTGATTTTCATATTACCTCTACAAAAAATACGCATACAAGAAAGATACCTATGACAGATGATGTCTATGATGTTTTGAGTGAATTGCACAAATACTTTTTCATATTGAGAAAAGATTATTGTGTGGATGGTAAAAAGGATTTTTTGTTCTATTCAAAATCGGGTAAGCTGTTAAATATTACATCATTCAATTATGAACTGAAAAAAGCTGTTGAAAAGTATAATGACACAGCAGAGTATAAAATTGATAAGATTTCTGCACATACATTGCGTCATACTGGATGTACGCGAGATGCAGAGGATGGTATGGATATTAAAGTCTTACAATATCTTATGGGACATTCCAATATACAAATTACAAACAATGTTTACAATCATGTAAACGAGGAACGAGCGGTGAATGAAGTTGTGAATGTGGCTCAAAGGCGCAGAAATAAGGCATAAATAGTAAAAAATTCATACACCAATTTCTATCTTTCCAAAAAAGATTTTTACACCAATTTTACACCAATTCCGTGTAAAGATATGGGAACTTATAAAAGATTACGTAAAATCACTGTCAAGTAAAAATCATGAAAAGTGTTGAAAAATAAGCATTTGTAGACTTATAACAGGTTACACGAAGTTCACAAAATACCACAGCAACCTTACAAAAGTGTAAGAAATAAAAGGGAAATGTAAGCTAATAAAATAGCTGGCATTTCTCTTTTTTGATATACTGTAGTTACAAAGACAACAACTGTAAAAGTATTATTTGCAATGTGATTTTTTTTGATAAAATATATAAATTTCAACTAGAAAAGGCTTATCTAAATGCATTGTAAATAGATGAAATATTACAATAAAGGAAAATTATTATTTGAGAAAGGCAGGACAAAATATGTCAATATTAGAGGTGAAAAATCTAGGAAAAGTATACACAACACGCTTTGGTGGTGCGAAAGTACAAGCATTAGTGAATATGAATTTTTCTGTGGAACAAGGGGAATTTGTGGCGATTATGGGAGAGTCTGGATCGGGAAAGACGACGCTGTTAAATATTCTAGCATCGCTTGACAAGCCAACTGGTGGAGAAGTGCTACTTAATGGAAAAGACTTGACTTTAATAAAAGAGAAGGAAATCTCTGCGTTTCGGCGGGATAATCTTGGATTTGTATTTCAGGATTTTAATTTATTGGATAACTTTTCTTTAAAAGATAATATTCTGTTACCGCTGGTTTTGCAGGGAAAAGTTGTTGAGGAAATGGAAAAGCGTCTTATGCCAATTGCAGGTAGGTTGGGCATTGCGGAGTTGCTAGCGAAGTATCCATATGAGGTTTCTGGAGGACAAAAACAGCGGACGGCAGTGGCAAGGGCGATTATAACAAATCCACAGATTATTCTTGCAGATGAGCCAACAGGAGCGCTTGATTCTAAAGCGTCAACAGAATTGCTGAGAGTATTTCGGGAGATTAACAGTGATGGGCAGACAATACTTATGGTGACACACAGTACTAAGGCAGCAAGTCATGCAAACCGTATTTTGTTTATTAAGGACGGAGAAGTTTTTCATCAGATTTATCGCGGAAATCTAACAGATGAGCAATTATATGTTAAGATATCAGATACTTTGACAGTACTTACACAAAAAGGTAATACAGTTGAAGAAAAAAGGCCATAAAAGTACAAACAAAGTATGCAATTGAAGAAAAAAGTCATAGATTATAAATAGGGGGATTGTTATGAAGCACTTATATTTTCGATTGGCAGTGACCAACTTAAAAAATAACAGACAGTTTTATCTGCCATATATTTTGGCAGGAATAGTGTGTGCCATGATGTTCTATATTATGCGCGCGATTCAGGGAAGTACTGGAATTGCATCAATGCGCGGGGCAGGGCTTCTCTCAATTGTGCTGACAATGGGCCTTGTGATTGTAGGGATTTGCGCGTGTATTTTCTTGTTTTATACAAATAGCTTTGTGATGAAGCGACGCAAGAAAGAGTTGGGAGTATACAATATCCTTGGCATGGAAAAGAGACATATTGCAAAGGTAATGGCATGGGAATCTATAATGTTATATCTGTTGTCTGTTTGTGGGGGGCTTTTAGTTGGCATTGTATTTCATAAGCTGGCGGCAATGTTTCTGTACAAACTGACAGGGGTATCAGAAAGTATTCCATTTTATATTTCTGGGTGGGGGTGTTTGCAGACAGCAGAACTTTTTGGTATCCTCTATCTTTTGATGCTGTTCTATAACTTTTTGCAGGTAAGACTGGCCAATCCAATTGCGCTGCTGCATGGCGATAGTGTGGGGGAGCGAGAGCCAAAGGCAAAATGGTTTTCAGCGATAAGTGGTGTTATATGCATTTTGGCGGGATATTATCTTGCGGTGACTGTTCAGGATGTGATTATGGCAGTCAATATATTTTTTGTGGCAGTTTTGTTGGTTATTGCAGGAACATATATTCTGTTTGTTTCCGTGAGTATTGCCTTTCTAAAAATACTAAAGGGCAATAAAAAGTACTATTATCAGACAACGCATTTTATCACGGTTTCTGGTATGCTTTATCGCATGAAACGCAATGCAGTTGGTCTTGCAAATATCTGTGTTCTTTCCACAATGGTGCTTGTGATTATTTCGACGACAGTCTGTTTGTATGTAGGTTTGGAGGACTCTTTAAAAAATAATTTTCCCGCAGAGATTAGTATAACGCTCTATCGGGATTTTATTCCTGAAGAGTCAGAGCGAGAACTTTTGATGGAACAGCTTTTTGCAGCAGGTGAAGAACAGAATAGAAAACTGACAGAAGTATCAGAATATGCGGATATTGTGATTGTAACACACACAGAGGGGAATAAAGTGGAGCGTTTCGACAATACAAATGATTCCTATAATTTTATGGAAATGGGAATGCTTTATCTAATGACGCGGGAGGATTACGAGCGGTTTACAGGACATTCCTATGAAGCGATTCCACAGGGAAGCGTGATGGTAATATCACCTATTACATTTGCTGAGGATTCGATAGTGTTGTTTGGAACAGAATACCCTGTGGCGAGAAAAATGGACTTCCCAACAGATTTTCCCAATAAAGAGATTGAGGGCTTTTTGAAGCCACAACAAATATGCTATGTTATTATGGAAGATGCTGCTGCTTTAAGTCCTTTTCTAGCGCAATCAGAAGTGCAATATCATATAGAGATTGAGACGGATGGAACGCCAAAAGAGAGAAAAATGTATGCATCGGCAGTGCGGGAAGTGCTGGATGCACATAGAATGGAACCTGGATTTGAAACAAGAATTGTCACTGCGAGAGCAGAACAGCGAGACTCATATATGGAACTAAATGGTGGTTTTCTATTTCTGGGACTGTTTCTTGGAAGTATGTTTTTAATGATTACAGTGTTGATTATTTATTATAAACAAATTTCAGAAGGTTTTGAGGACAGAGAGCGCTTTGCCATTATGATAAAAGTTGGAATGGGACGCAGTATGGTAAAGGCTGCTATTGACACGCAGGTGCGCACAGTATTCTTTTTGCCAATTGCTGTAGCGGTGATTCATCTTATAATGGCATTTCCAATGTTAAAGATAATATTGTATATGTTTGGGCTTATGAATACAACATTGTTTGTCGGTTGCCTTGTTGCGACAGTGGCGGTGTTTGCGGTGATCTATTTTGTTGTATTTAAGCTCACTTCATCAAGTTATTACAGAATTGTTTATCAATAGTGAAAAAATTTCTTGACATTGTGAAAAAAGAAGGCTATAGTTGTTTCTGTACAGAACGCATATTGGATAACAACATGCGCTATCACGCTAGGGGTGCACATCGCTGAGACTTTACCCTCATTACTTGAACCGGATAATACCGGCGTAAGGAAGCAGTATGGGAATAATGAAAAAGCTGTTCAGATTTTAAATTGGATTTGCATTGTATTGTGAGTCCATAAAGCGGCAGTTACGGATACGTGTTTGAATAAAATACCGTAACTGCAAGAATACTGGATTGCTACGATGTTGACCTCCTCGCGAATACGAAGGAGGATTTTTTATGTTGTACAAAGTAGTAGTAAACGAGTGGGGAGAGACAACCTATGTCCCCACAACACTTGGAAATGGGTTGCTTGCTGCAGCAATTGTAATTCTGCTCTTGGCGGCAGTATTTTTTGCTAGGAATTATGCTGGAAGACAGGATAGGCGCGGCAGTGCTAAAGGCGGGAAATTGACAGTAAAGCAGCTTGCATTCTGTGCCATGGCAATTGCGCTTGGCACTGTGCTTTCAAATATCAAACTGTTTCATTTTCCGACAGGTGGTTCTATTACGTTGCTGTCAATGCTTGTCTGTTGTCTGCCAGGATATTTTTTTGGTCTTGGCGCGGGACTCATGACAGGATTTGCATATGGTGTGTTGCAATTGTTGATTGATCCATATGTATTGTACCCAATGCAGTTGATAGTGGATTATTTTCTTGCTTTTGGCGCACTGGGGCTGTCTGGAATTTTTTCAGAGACGAAAAATGGTCTGCTCAAGGGATATCTCACAGCAGTATTGGGACGATATGTGTTTGCGGTGTTGTCTGGTTGTATTTTTTTTGGCTCCTATGCATGGGAAGGCTGGGGAGCACTTCCATATTCAATGGTATACAATGGAATTTATATCTTTGCGGAGGCAGCAGTGAGCGTGATTGTCATTCTTTTGCCTCCGGTAAAACTAGCGATTGGAAGGATTCGTAAACTGGCAATAGAATAAAAAATTTTAAAATTGGACAAGAAATCTAAAAAATTCCTTATTGTTTATCGGATAAGAATGTTTTATAGTTTTTAGTAGGGAAACTATAAAAGTCAGAAGAGAAGGGAGAATATATGGATTTATGTTTTAAGATTTTGGATTCGGATATGAATACGAAAGCGGTGAGTAGAGGAATAGATGAAGTGAGTCTTGTCTATACGCAGGCATATGTTCCTGGGGATAGAATTATTCTAGAAACTTCGGGGGAAAATGTATTTGTATGGCTTCAGATGGATGACGCGATAGGAAGGGCATTAGTCTATATTACTGGAAATGTAGAGTATATTGTTCCTTTTGGCGAACGATGCAATAACTTGTCTCCAAAGGCGTTTTATGGAAATCGTCATCTGTTACATGCACGTGTTGCAGAGGACTATGATGTTGCAGGATATCGCAATCTTGCCTTAAATATGTATGATCAGCATCAAATGAAGGACTGTTTTCCACATGCAGTTGCAAACGTGGAGACACGGGGAGAGACTGTGTTTGCGGCGCAGAATGCAATTGATGGTGTGGTTGTGAACAACAGTCATGGAGAGTGGCCCTATCAGTCATGGGGAATTGACAGGAAGGATGATGCACTCATAAAAATTGAATTTGGAAGGACTGTGGCAATTGACCGAATTGTTCTCTATACTAGAGCGGATTTCCCGCATGATAATTGGTGGAAAAGTGTGCATTTTACCTTCTCAGACGGGAGTGAACTTGACATGGAGATGGAAAAGAGTGAGTTGCCGCATGAGATAACATTTCCAATAAGACAGATAAGCTGGCTTGAGATGAATCATATGGTGAAATCGGAAGATCCATCACCATTTCCGGCGCTGACACAGATTGAAGTGTATGGTATGGAAGTGGGAGGCAGCGCCGATTTTATTATTTAGAAAATTAGAGCGTTTGTTATTTTGCATTTTGGAGAAGCCATTTTGCGACCCCGTCATTTTCATTGATGTCAATGACGGCGGTCGCAATTTCTTTTAGTGCATTGATAGCATTTTCCATTGCATAGCCTTCATCAGCGACATGAAATATTGGAATATCGTTTGCTCCATCACCAAAAACAACAACTTTATTGCAGTGATATTGTTCCTTTAACTGCATGATGGCGTGGGCTTTTGATGCAGTGTGCGGCATAATTTCCAACCACGGTTCATGAGAGTAGATATCAAACTGGAAGATGCAATTGTAGGTTTTTCTTAGCGCTGTATATGCTGCTCTAAGTTTTTCTTCTTCGCCAATGCAAGTAAAGTAGAATACTGTACCTTGCAATATGATACGCGTGTCAGTTAATGGGTTGTTACGGCCATCATTTTTGCGTGCTGCCACAAATTCAGCAAGCGCAGGATTGATGGCTTTTTCATCATAGGAGAACTTTTCTTGTTCATGAATAATAGCGTCCACAAGCGGCGCAATATGATATTTGCGCAGTGTCGTATAGATGTCTTGTGCTTCGCTGTCGGTAAACTGATTGACTACAATGCGTTTTCTGGTAGAAACGTCCATAATAAAGCTTCCATTGTTGACAATGACTGGAAGTTTTGGGAAAAGTCCCTCTGTCACAATACTTGCAGTAAAAATAGAGCGCGCTGTAGCGTAGGAAAACAGCATTCCTGCATTGATGAGCTGATTGAGTATCCTGCAGCTCCATGCGGAAATGCACTCGTCATGGTGAAGTAATGTTCCGTCTAAATCGGTTATGTACAGTGTTTTTTCTTTCATCATAATATTATTTCCTTATAAGTAAGAGATGTCACTATTCTACTTTTAACCATGCCATACCCGGGTAAAGTTGTCTAGTGCGCGCATAGTATTCAATGCAGTTTGCAGCAAGTTCAGGATCATGCATAGTATACTTTTTTAGAATGATAGATTGACCGTCACCTGGTATCATTGGAGATTCTTCATCGGAATCAAGATAATCTGGATCAAAGCAAGAGCAGAAATAACCATCTGGATAAGTGTCGCGTATGACATATTCAAAAGAAATCCAACCAGGTTCAACTTCCAAACTCATATATTCTTCCTCTAGTGCGGTCTCCATATCGGAATTTGGACAGAGGAAAATGGAAATTTTTTTGGATTTTCGGATACTTTTCATCAACTTTTTTAACGATGCTTCTGTGAGTTGTTCACCATCTCTGCCAAAAGCATTAAAGGTGTATAAGACTTGCAGGCCTGAGGGCATTTTTTCTGGAACTTCTCCTTTAGGTATGATTGTTTCTTTCTGATTTAACATAATAAATGATCCTCCATTTTTGGGAATTGTTAAAGAATGCTATCGGTGTTCTTGAATTTATCATACTATCTGTTGTTGTGGCTGACAAGTCCTTATGTTCTAAAGTGGTTAAAATACGTTACAGTTCAGCCTCAGGACTTTGCATTTACTGCAAAGTCCGTGAAATAACGTAGTGGCTAAGATGCATCAAGCCACCACGAAGTGGTTTTGCATGGCTTGATGCTTGTAACAGGAAGCCGAAGGCTGAACTATTACTAAAATACAATAAATAATTGTTACTATGAATGGCTTTTATGCCGTGAATAGTAACGAAATAATTCCTCAAAGCAGGAAAAGTATTGTAGCTTTTTCGCAAAATTACAAAAATACTGATATACACGTATACAAGTTATTGACAGATGTGGAAGACTTGTTATATAGTAGGAAAGGAATACAAGAGAGTACGAATTTGATATGCGTGATTGCGTATGGATGATGGAGGGTATGAAAAAATGAAAGCATACAAGGATTTGAGCAAGGAAGAATTGCGTGCACTTCAGACGGAACTTCAGGCACAGTATGAGGAGTTAAAAAAGTCAAATATCAAGCTTGATATGTCACGTGGCAAGCCAGCTGCAGACCAGTTGGATTTGTCTGTTGATATGCTTGATGTACTGAACAGCAAGTCCGTGTTTAAGGGCGAGGACAAAGTGGATCTTAGAAATTACGGAGCATTTGATGGTATCAAGGAGGCAAAAGAGCTGTTTGCAGAATTGATGGAGTGTCCTGTGGACCATGTGATGGTGTTTGGCAATTCTAGCTTAAGCATTATGTATGATTTGGTTTCAAGGGCGATGGTGCACGGAATTGGCGGCAATACTCCGTGGTGCAAGCAGGAGAAAGTAAAATTTCTGTGTCCAGTGCCAGGATATGACAGACATTTTGCCATTACAGAAAGTTTTGGTATTGAGATGATTAATATTCCGATGGATGAGAACGGACCAGATATGGATCTTGTCGAACAGTATGTCAACAATGATGCTGCTGTCAAGGGAATATGGAATGTTCCGAAATATACGAACCCAGCAGGTGTTGTGTACTCTGACGAGGTGGTTAGAAGATTTGCAAATTTAAAACCAGCAGCACCAGATTTTAGAATCTATTGGGATAATGCATACGCGTTTCATCATATTTATGTGGATAATAAAATGGAGATGCTCAACATAGTGACAGAGTGTGAGAAGGCAGGCAATCCAGATATGTATTATGAGGTATGTTCTACTTCTAAGGTTACATTTCCTGGCGCGGGTGTGGCAGCACTAATTACGTCTCCTGCCAATCTTGCAGAGGTGAAAAAGACAGTGACACTACAGACAATTGGTTTTGACAAGATGAATCAGATGCGTCATGTAATGTATTTTAAGAATGCGGCAGGAGTACATGCACACATGGAGAAACATGCGGCGCTGTTAAAACCTAAGTTCGAGGCTGTTTTGGATTGTCTTGAGAAAGAACTTGGTGGTCTTGGAATTGCAAGTTGGATAAAACCGCTCGGCGGATATTTTATTGCATTCGATACGCTGGAAGGCTGTGCAAAGCGTGTGGTTGCTCTGTGTAAAGAAGCAGGCGTTGTTATGACACCGGCCGGCTCAACGTTTCCATATATGAAAGATCCTGCTGACACAAGTATCCGTATTGCGCCGACGCTTCCAACGCCAGAAGAACTGAAACAGGCGTGCGCTGTGTTTGTGCTTTGTGTGAAGATGGCTTCTGTTGAGAAGTATTTGGTGGCATAAAGTATTGTGCTGATTTGGTCTATGAATAGTGTAATCGAGTAGGAGAAGATAAATCTTTCCTACTCGATTGTATTCAAACTATTTTCTATATCATTAATTGAGTCTTCTTTTTAGCAGGTATTTTTCTGCAAAATCTCTTCTTATCGCATGTTTCATAAGTAATTGGTTAATTTTGTCTTGAATTTGGTTTTCCGGTTCAAATTTGCTGTTGACAAACTCTTTGTTGATAATTGCTGTTGAAATTTTTTGTATTTGTCCAGCCTGTTTTATATCAAACACGTTGGAGAATCCAAGGGTATAGCAAAAAGACAGTATTGTAATCAGTGTATTTGTGAGAGTTCGTCCGACCAAATCATCTTTATGGGGTGGTGTGTTTAAGCGTGCAGTAGGCAAAAATTCGACACTGATAATTTTCCAGTCTGTCTCCATTCGCAGACAGTAAGCAATTCGACAGGAGTCATAAATCAAATAAACGGTCATATCATTATTGTTAATATAGATATAGTAGTTCTTGGCATTATACAGGATTGTGTTAACGGCACCGTCTAGGAGATATATTTTTTTAAAACCAGCAACTTGTGGATTTGTGGATTCGTCACATTTAATAATCAACTTATCATGTCGTTTTTTTTTGCGCAGCTTTTCTAGTTCCGAAATCAGATAAAATCCCTCTTTTCGCTCATACTCGTAAATCATGAAACAGACCCTGCCTTCCTTTGGTGTGGGAGTGTATTTTTTTACCAGAACAACTATAATATTATAAAGGATTGCTTTAGGTTTTGCAACAGGTACATAAATGTAATACGATCAAAAAAATCTTTTGGGTGTTTATATGCATAACAAACAGTATAAAACAGTTGACAACAGCCTTACACTGTTATATACTGTTTATATCAAGAAACGATTTTTTATTTCTTGAGTGGTGTTTATGAACCCAAAATATAAGTTTTATAATTTAGACTTTGAGCGATTATAAAAACAGGCTCTTAAAATCTATTAGAAACAAGAAGGATGTTGATAACGATATGAATTTGATAATTAATCATACTTCCATGCAGCCGGTCTATGAGCAGATTATGAGTCAGATTAAGGACCAGATTATGCATGGAGCGTTGATTGAGGAGGCCATGCTTCCATCTGTGAGGACTTTGGCAAAGGAGCTTAAAGTCAGTGCGCTCACAGTCAAAAAGGCATATGACCAGTTGGAGGCAGAAGGGTTTGTTGTCACAGTACATGGCAAGGGAAGTTTTGTGGCAAATATCAATCAGGCGCAAAAGCTTGAGGAAAAGAGAAAAGAAGTGGAGTTTGAATTTGAGCAGACGATTCGGAAAGCGCGAAGCTGCGGTATGGAGAATCACGAGATTCAAGAGTTGTTTGAGATTGTGCTTGAGGACACATAATATTTGTGGCATATTTTAGAAGGGAAGTGTTTTGGATGATTCAATTGGACAATGTAAGGAAAGAATATGATAATTTTCAACTGGAATGTTCTATGAATGTACTTGCGGGACAAGTTACGGGATTGATTGGTAGAAACGGCGCTGGAAAAAGCACAGCATTTAAGACAATGTTGGGATTGATTGACGCAGATGGCGGTAAAACGACGATATTTGGAAAAACGGTCGAAAACCTAACAACACAGGATAGAGAAATGATAGGTGTAGTGCTTGCAGATTCTGGCTTTTCTGGGTATCTTTGCATCAATGATTTGCTTCCTGTCATGCATACTTTGTATCATGATTTCTCGCGCAAAAAGTTTGTGGCGGACTGTGAACGCCTGCAACTTCCACTAAAAAAGAAAATAAAAGATTTTTCTACTGGAATGAAGCGAAAGTTACAAATTCTCGCGGCACTCTCACACAATGCCAAACTTTTAATATTAGATGAGCCGACGGCGGGGCTTGATGTGGTGGCGCGCGATGAGGTGTTAAGTATGCTGCGGGAGTATATGGAGACAGAGGGGCGCAGCATTGTCATTAGCTCTCATATTTCTAGCGATTTAGAAAGTATCTGTGATGATGTATACATGATTGAAAATGGGAAAATTATACTCCACGAAGATACAGATGTGCTGCTAAATGCATATGGATTATTAAAGATGACAGTTGAGCAATATGATAAGATTGACCATAGATATTTTATCAAGACAAAAAAAGAACATTTTGGATACAGTTGTCTTACCAACCAGCGGCAGTTTTATCAGGAAAATTATCCCTCAATCGTAATGGAGAGAGGAAGCATTGATGAGGTAATTACAATGTTAACCACGTAAAATAATAGAGAATAGTCTCTCGGAACCAATAGAGATAAAAATGGAGGGTAAAAGATGAGCAGACCAGTAAAAGGATTGATGATAAAGGATTTAAGGTTGATTTTTTCGCAGATGAAACTTTTTCTAATCATTATTGTTGTGTGGGTAATTTTTATGACAGTTAGCTTAGAAGGAGCATTTTCTGTAGGATATATCGCAGTGATGTTTTCTTTTGTAACATTGAGTACATTCAGTTATGATGAGGCTGAGAAAGGAATGTCCTATCTTTTCACGCTGCCTATAGCAAGGAAAGATTATATAAAGGAGAAATATTTGTTAGGAATAATGGTAACTATAGTTCCGGCGTTGATTGTAACGTTGCTTACTTGTATTCTACATATTATGACAGATGCAGAAGGGGAGTTTTTGGATTATTTATTTTCCTCAATCATAACAATACCAGCAGCAATAGTTCTACTGGTATTGGAGATTCCATTGTATATTAAGTTTGGACAGGAGAAGCGCAGGCTTGTTACAATGATATCCGTCGGTATTATGGCCGCTTGTTTTGGAATGTTTGCTTCCCTCTATGAGATGGCAGGAGGGAACAATATGGAGCTTATTCATGGCATTCTTGGTATGGATATATGGATGCTGCTAGTGCTGGTAATATTAGCCGTCATTGCATTTACAGCAATCTCTTATAAAATTTCTTGTTCCTTTTTGGAGAAAAAACAATTTTAAATAGAAATAATTTTAAATAGAAATAATTTTATAGGACACACTCTAGTTGACGGTCATAAGGTTCCTGCGCAACATGGTTTTGTTGATACTCCTGTGCGTCAACACAACCCATACTTTTATAAAATGCTTGGGTTTCAATAGCAGAGTGTGCAGAGATATAAAGTTTTTTGGCGCCTTTTGCCTTTGCCCAATTCTTGGCAGCGCAGAAAAGGACTTTACCGATTCCTTTTCCGCGCATATCCTCAGACACATGGATACTAGAGAGGTCGAGATATTGCTTTGCGCTGCCAAACAAATTCGGTTCGACAGAGACAAAACCTTTGAGTGTATTTTTTTGGGGTTTATTGCAAAAGGCTGCGTAGATAAAACCGCCAGTCTGAATGGTATTTTTTAAACAATCAATTAAAAAGAGATAGTCTGTTTCTGACCAATCATCAATAAAGGGATCTTCTTTGATAATCCATTTTTCATTTTCTTTGCGCCAGCATTTTCCGACAGTTTGGTGTCGAATAAAACCGTGGAATAACTCAAGGCAGATTTCATCAGCACGCAGAATGTTATAATAGATGTCCTGTGCGATATAGATTTCGGACAGTGCCATTACATGTTCTAGTATTTGAATATTGGAACAAACTGGATGACTTGATTCCCAAGTGCCGCAGGAAGGTTTCCAAATATCTTTGGGCAGATCTGAAAGAACTGTGTGATTCTTGTCAGAGGGAGGCAAGTTCAGTTCCAGAGAGTGGTTGGCATCTTCAATAATATGGAGCGGCAAATGATAGTCGTGGCATTTGTCTTCGATAATAGATGTCTCTACCCAAGAATCTTTTGTGCCATGAAAAGCGATGCCAAACTGTGGTGCAAAATCAAACGTTTGTTTCAATGGTGTATAATAGATATTTCGACAGACAATACTATGATTTTGGGCATACGCTGCAGCAATAGCCGTTCCAATACTTTTGGAGAGAAAAAGAACTTCTTCGTATTCGCTCCAATTAATTTTTGCTAAAGAGGATTCTGTCTGCGCATAGGCTTGTTCAAAAGCCTCTGGAATAGAACGGCTTAGATTGGTGTAAGTTAGTCTGACTGTTTCATATTGATATTGCGTGCAAAGTTTTCCGCTGTAATAAAGCAAAGGCTTGTCACAGTGGTATCCAATTCCAGGAAATAATACAGCAATTTTCATAAAAATCTCCATTCCGCCGCCTTTCAGTTGGCGGCACAAATAGTAATGAAAGTTTTCCAAACCTCTACTTTTTGCGATATAATAATTCCCAAGAAGCTATACTACAAAGCACGGTAGGAGGAGTTGTAAAAACTTTCTT
>ERZ808041.839-NODE-839-length-16907-cov-4.202733_pt1 | contig 16907 bp, 16 predicted proteins | sample MGYA00380192_ERZ808041 | MGnify/ENA primary metagenome ERZ808041 (study PRJEB31490, sample SAMN06133412) | mouse gut metagenome | isolation source: Z1_1 | host: mice | place: China: Chengdu | collected 2015-05 ... | reverse complement strand
GAACAAAGTCAGCCAGACCAGGCTTGAAAAAGCTGCTCAGAACGTTATCAGAAGGAGATACGCTGGTTGTCTGGAAGCTGGATAGGCTTGGCAGAAGTATGAAACACCTTATCACGCTTATAGAGGAGTTGCGGGAAAAAGGTGTTAATTTCCGTAGTCTGACAGACAGTATTGACACATCAACACCCATGGGGCGTTTCTTTTTTCATGTCATGGGTGCTTTAGCAGAAATGGAACGTGAATTAATTGTTGAGAGAACACTGGCCGGACTGGCAGCTGCACGCGAACAGGGACGCATTGGCGGACGTCGCCCGAAGTTGACAAAAGAACAACATGAGCAAATAGCGAGGTTGATCGAAAATGGCTACAGCAGGAAACAGTTGGCAATTATTTACGATATCGGTGTATCGACGATTTATCGTTATCATCCTGTAGAGAAGCGCCAAACTCAATCTGAGCTGTAATTCTAATGCCGCGTCGGTGTAATTTATCTTGATAGAATAGGTACATTTATCGCGCGGCACATCAATTCGATGTATCTAGCGCCTGCTGGCCGCTAATGAAAACTGTTCTCGAAATGTTGTCCCTAGTCCGAGACTAGGGTATCACCTCTGGAAAGCATACGCAGAACCTTTTTTAACCCAGGGTGCCCAGCTTTTTTGCTGCTCGCCTTATTCGCAAAAATTAGCTCACATCCTGCGCTTTCAAGTGCTTTTCACTGCATAGCTGTGTTTTGTTCATTTGTCTATATGCGTACATAGCCTATTAGCATATTTTCTGCCCACTATCGTTATTTATTGCAAGCTACAGGTTTTAATTAACAAAACCAGTGTGTGTGGAAATCACAAAGTGCATACCGTTCTCAAATGTTGTTCAACTTACTGTTGTATAGGTAAAAAATGACATTTTATGTACATATCGTGATGTTATCCCTTCTTGGTGGGGTGTATTCGTATTTGAGTGGGCTATGTGAAAACCGTTACGAGTCTTCATGCAAGAAATTGCTGGCCGAATGTATTTCCGCCGTACTTGCTGGCTTTATTGGCATGTATCTCGCGGAATATAAGGACATGAATGAAAGCCTTCAGAGCTGCATGGTTCTTATTTTCAGCGCCAATAGCAGGCTTATTATTGAAGGTTCCAAAAGTCGGTTGAATAGGTAAGTCTCTTATGCAACATAACCGGTTGAGAAGTTACTTTGCATACCATTACCTCCTGACAACGTAGGAGGGAACTTGTGCTTGACACACAGGAATTAGCTCCAGTTGCTATTGCGCTCCTGCTTTCAGTAATTGGTGGGATAGGCACGTTCCTGATGGATGTCCGAGACGGTCGCCAGTCTGGCAATTTGTTGGGATTGGTTACGGAGATCTTTGTTGCAGTGACAGCTGGCGCGGTGGCGTACCTATTGGGGCAACACGAGGGCTGGGAGTTATCAATTACGTACTTAATGGTAACGATAGCCAGCAATAACGGTCATGAGGTGATTTCAGGGATGAAACGAGTGAATATCGATAGCATTCTGAATGTTCTTACAAGTTTGGTGAAAAAGGGAGGTGGGAAATGATTGGCTGGGGTGTATGCGCTCTTGCGTTAGCCTTAGCCGATCGCTATTTGCTAAAACGCAAGGACATCACGCATTTAGAACTTGGTGATGTGGAAATTAAACCGGGCTTCATCCGGGTGCCGTTCAAATACCGGTCTAAATTCCCGTTTTTGCGCGGCGCAACGGTCAGATATTGGATCCGCGATGTTCAGAAGCCGACGACAGTGATTGAAGGCGAACAACGTTGTTTGACGTCGGCTGAACAGGGCGAAAACAGTGAATGGTTGTACATACCCACTGAATATATGGGTAAAGGAGAGCGACTGTGGCATTTCAACGTCATGGTTACGCATGGCGACTCGTTCATTAACCCGTTGTATCGGATTTTCCCTGTTACTCAGCAAATCCGCAGAAGTTACGTAATAAATCTCGCACAGGATGTGTCAGATGACGAAAAATAAGTATGCAACGGTCGATTTTGACCAGGTTAATGAAAAGGGGCTGAAATCCCTTATCGCGGCGATCAATAAAACCGGTGTTACGGTAATTGAGGTTGACTCCAGCAACCGCGCAACAACGAAAGATGGCGTTAAAGTTAAAACCGCAAAGCTGGTTCTTAACGACGGACAAATTCTTGCCATACAGGTAAACGATACTGGCGATATATCGTCTGTGAGGCTGAATGGAAAAGCTATTCCTAACGCTCAGTCGCCGGATATCAAGACGCTTGGTACCGTCATGGGGCAAGCGGCCCGCAAAAACTCCGCAAAATTCCAGAAATCACTGATCGCCAAAGCGAAACGTGTTGCCAATCCGGTAGACAAGAAACCGGCAGTAAAATCCAACTTTCAGCGCCTGCAAGAGGCAAAACAGCGGAATGCTCAGGTGGTTGCCGCTTATAAATCAGCGCAGAACTCGGTGTCTTTCAATCAACAGCAGATCACTGATTTGCGGGCGAAGCTGGATAAGGAGACAGGCCGACTCAATAACGAAAAGGCCCGAAATGGCGAACTCAAACGCCGTCTTAAGCAACTGAAAGCAGGAAATTAACATGGAACAGTTCAATATCAATAAAGGGGTGACGATCAAGCCTGGGCTTGACGTGCTTCCCCCGCCAGTGACTGATGATGAATATCGCGCATTAATGGCCGGTGAGGACCGCTATCTGATGACGGAATCCAACACCCTGGAGGAAATCGAGGCTACGTTCTTCTATGACACGCCGATCCACTGGTGTGCTACGGATTTACTGGAGGCGATTAGTTCTACTCGTTTGCAGTTACACCGAACCATGCAGGCATTTGTCCGGGCATTGAACCAGAAGCTGAATGGTACCGGAATCTCTGCGGGGAGTGATAAAACGGGGGATGTGGCCCAGAGCGGCGCGCGCGCGATCGGCGGCGCTGAAATTGGCCGGGCACGTAACGTTAACGGGCTGCCGGTCCTACCAGCCATTATTCCGCTCAGTGATGGTCAGACTATCAGCATTCTGTTTCATAGCCCGACAGCGGAAAACCGGATCACCAATAGCGATACGCTGGTTGCTTTCCAGTTCTTACTGAATAAAAAAGACGTTACTCACACCGTTGCTCCGATGAGTGGACGTGATATGACGCTGGCGCAGGTCACCATGAAACTTGCCAACCTTGCAGAGAAAAACTCGGCAAAATTCCAGCGTGCGCAGAAGAAGAAAAAAGCCCTGGTTGATGAAATAACCCAACTACAGGCTGACAGTGACCAGAAAGAGGATGCCATGAGCGACCTCGCGGATCAGGTGGCAGCGGTAGAAGGGCAGAAGGCAGATCTGGAGCAGAAAATTAACGCTGTTGCATCGGAAGCGGATTCTCTTTATGAAGAGAATGAGCGTTTGCAGACGGAGATTGATCAGCTCAATCGCACTGGTGGGCGCGATACCATTGCTCCAGCGGGGATGACTGGTGGGCACTCTCGCGCGCTGACGGATCGCCTTGCCAGCATCAAAAATCGTATGCATATGAACGGGGAAGTGACGCTCAGTAATGGTGCATCAATGAAGCAATTCATTGGGGGCGGCGAAGGGTATATCCAGTTAACCGATCCGGATGGCAGCGTATACATGATCAAGGCTAAATCCATACAGGGTGTGGACATGGCAGATGCGATCGGCAAGCTGTTTAAAGCCTATAAAGCGGGTAATGTATCGGAATACCTGGTCCAACCAGAAGAACATAAACCGGAAAACGTCGAACCTGAACCAGCGGAGGATACCGGTAGCTCTTCGCCTGAACCAGAAGTCTCTGTAGGTGCATATCGATATGCCCTGCAAATGCGTCCGGCGGCCCCTGGCGCAATACCTGAAGGTAACAAAGCAATTCTGCCGCGCCCTGATGAAGGTGACCCGTATTATGAATATGCACGCTACGGCATTGCTACTTACGATACCCCGCTTTCTGATCAGCAAATGAGTGAGTACGACCTGAAGTTATTGCCTCGCGAGGATTCTTTCGACTTCCTGGCGAAGACACTTACTAATGGTCCGTTTGGCAAATATGCACAAAAAGCTCTGGAGCTGGCCACCAGCTCACCAGACGAGTTCCGCGTAATGCTGAAAACTCAGTTTCAAAAAACTTTCCCCAATATTGCGTTTCCGGGAGGCGCTGGCACCGAGAAAATGGTGCAGAGCATGATCAATGCATTGCAGGCCGAAGTCGGTGAGATTACTCAGCCAGAACCGGCCCCGGCACAGCCTGATGAAACGGTTAGCGAAGCAGATGCAGAGGCTAATAAAGCCATTGAATATCTCAATAACGTGATGGATATACAAAGCACTGACATGGCGGAGATCCGTAACGCCCGGGGCAATGTCCGGGAAGCGATTGCAGCCCTTCAGGCTGCCGGACGTTTTGAGGAAAACGAAGAGCTGGTTAACGGCGCAGCTCGCCACCTGGCTGATCTGTTGGTAGCAATCCAGAAAGCGGGGGTAGCGGCATGACACTATCAGCTATTGAGTTAATGGATCTCAGCGATAAGTTGGATGCTCTGATGTCCAAAGCGGCTACTGCGAGTGGCATGGAGTTGCTGGATATCAGCGATGAAATTGACCAGATCATGCAACAGATGGGGTACGGAGCGTCCGGCGGCGGTAATGGCGAGGAAAAACAACCTTCGGTACATGATGGTGTACCAAAACTGGTTGCTGATTTCCTGGCTGATAAATTCGTCGATCAGAGCACCGATGCATTTATCGGTACGTTGCAGGACTTAAGTCAATATGTTGGCACATACATCGACCTGGACCAGGTTAAACAGCACACGGCGGCATGGATAGCCGCCAACATTAAAGAGGCGGTATAAGGCGTAACAGGGATGAGTTTAAACGATCAGATAGTTATGGCCACCAGCAGCGGATACAACGGTGTTGCGCCATATACCAGCTTGTTATTACATCGGGCATCCGGCATCAAAGATATTATTCACCTGATCCGGCTGCTTTCCCGCACAGATCTCCAGGATGAACAGCTGGTACAAGTGCTTGCGCATTTTGTCCGAATGCCTGTTGCCGACGTGAAAAAATGGTGCCGATTATTCTGTATCAGCAATTCGTTACTTCGCGGCTTGTTAAATCACGCATCCTCCCTTGGGCGCGATGGCTTTGACGAGATAGCGCAGGCGATAAAAAACGGAGATATGCCACCAGCTATTGACTGGTTTTCCATTCGCCCAACCAGGGTGAAAGCATTCCTTAGCGCGGCGCATTCGGCATCATCATTGGCAGAAATGGTTCAGAGGTTGTCGCTCATATTCACAGACCATACCGCGTTGGGTGATCTGACTCTGGACGAGATGAAAGAAGCCTCCATTCAGTGGGCCGATCAACAAAATGAGGTTAACTCTGACTTCTTGCCAGCATTCAGGAAGGCCGTTAGTAAAGCGGATGATGCCCGTGGAATTCTGAAGGCATTTAAGGCATTGCAAAGTCGGGTTAATAAACATGTCGGTGATATCGATGGGGTAACGGCGGAAGGCAGGGATATCCTTAAAGAGCACGGCATAACGCCAGAGTTTATTGATGAGATCAGGACGGATATGCAGCGTGAGGTCGTATCGTCCCTGCAAATTGTAGCCAGGGCGTTGGCGGATGCTAATCCGAAGAGTGCGGCCATTGTTAACCGGGTTATTGGTGATATTGAAGCATCGGAGGGCATGGGGGCGCTGAAACTCTTCCTTTCGCGAGCCTTTAATCCTAACGGCAATATTCTCCCTGGCATTATTGGTGAGGCTAAAAAGTATGTCAGTGAAGAAGAACTTGAGCATCTTGACCAACTACTTAAGCGATTCTCATATAACCCGCAGACACGCTGGCAAATGAATCAGCAAAGTATGGGTTCGGTCCACGAGAAAGTGTTATCTGCCATGAACAGTGCGATCGCCAACTCATCCGTATCTGAAGAAAAAGCTCTTGAGTGGGCCGACTCTTTTATCACGGAAGAAGTGGAAGAAGCCCGCGCTGGACAGAATGGTGGGATAGACCTGCGCAAGGAACTTGCTGATATTTATCGCCTGACCGGCGGTAAAATTTCGACCTTATCAAAGGTGGTTCACCACCAGGGAAGGGCATATGCAAATCTAAATGGTGTTGTTGCTGTCAATTTGAACGATGAAAATGCAAGTGCACTGTGGCACGAGCTGGGTCATCATCTTGAGTACAGTAACCCTGGTTTGTTAGAGAAAGCCCGGTCATTCCTGAAGGCCAATGTTGAAGGGGATAAGCCATCTTTCGTCAATATCGGTGGGCGTGGCAAGCCTGAATGGTGCTTCAGATCTCGATTGAGTAATATTTATATGGCGAAGGTATACCCGTCAGCCTCAGTGAGTAATTCCGGGAAAATTCGGCAGAAATCACCGACTATTTCCAAAACGTCAGCAACGGAAGTATTCTCTATGGCTCTTCAGTTGTATCATGACAAAGAGGCCGCTGCCGCATCACTGATGAATGGTGACGGATTGCTGGAACTGTTATTAGGTGTGGCAAAGGAGCTAAATAATGCAGATTAAAATCGCAGCGCCATTAGGTGGAGATGCCATTATCGAATTTGATGATAATGAAGAAGTTTCCGGGCGTTTAAGCATTATCTCCGGTGACATTACCGAGGACATGATCGCTGAAGCCATAGCTGGAGCAAATCCCAATAGCTATATGGGATTCGTTAACACCCTTGATGCCCCCGCAAGTGATGTTCTCCGAACGCTGCATCTTTACGCTGGCTGGTTTGTTGATTGGCCAGCAGTAGATGGTGGCGATGAGGACGACGACGATGATTTTGGTGATCATGTAGACCAGATAGTATATTAACTCCCTGATAGTGCAAAAATAACCTGTTCTGGTATGTTATTGTGTACTTAAGGTAAATGTGTAGTGGCTTGCTTTAGGTTATGGAAGCAAGCCATTTGCTATTAAAGTAGATCAAAAAACTTTAATTTTGGCGTTTCGCTCACCACATATTGAGCACTTTAGCCGATTTTTTAAATCTTCCAGAGTCAATCCTGAAGCTACATATTGTTTAATGTCTCTTTGAGAGAGAATCACAGGTTCACGGAACCTATAACCGCCGCAGCGATGTATTATCATTATCTCTGAATCATTTTTTAACCAGTCATTAAGAGTGTTGTGTGGTTTAGTAAGTCGCTCAATATCCAAACGCCATTGGTGGATTTCATTACTGTCCCAGTCGAGATTTAGCTTAGCACGTCGGGCAACGAATCGATGTTTTCCTCTGTTAATACTAGGTTCGTAGTCTTTTCGTTGATCGGTAGTAAGGTCCTCTTCGTATAGAAATGAATCATCGTTTTTATGAGTGGGTTCGAAAATCACTTCAATAAAACTTGGCTCATACGCGTTAAAACTTTTTTTCTTATGAATATCCCTTGTGTGCCACTCCCGTTTAAATCAGCACAAAAATTAACATCTATTCCTCGACGAAGTGCGAAAAAATAGCCATGTTCCCTCATGGCTACAGCTAATTTGGCTATATCGATAAGGTTGTGTATGTTATCAGAATATGTATTCATAAGGCTTCCAGTAAATATTATAATCAGTGTGAGATGTTAAAATTAAGTTACATTTATTAACAAGTGACTCCTGATTAATTTTAATTCTCACTATCTTACTTGTCTAACCATCATTGCATATTCAGAGAGCAAATAGATACACATACTAAAATGAATTGACTTGGTTCGTTATTAATAAGAATTCGATGAGGCAAGTCTCTTTTCCAGGGAATAACATGTATAACTAAAACACATCGTCTTTAATTCTCACAATATAGATTCAGTTTAATACCTAATGGACCGTAATTAAATTGATTATATTTTTTAAGTAGATTTCAAATCTACATCCAATAAAATTGCCTTGTTAATTAACATGCTATCTATTCTTGTGGTTATTATTTTTATGCTAATTTAATTGTGAGTTATCTTGCTCTTATTATTGATTGTATTTTGAACTGTTTTGTCAGTTTTTATTCTGTAAATTTAGATTTTTCCAATAGCCCATTGGATTTTTAAGGGCATTATTTGTGATTTTGATCACAAAAATATCTTGATTTTTATTTGCAAAACTTGAAACACGAATCCAAAAAAGATAAACATTTGTCCGCAGTGACTTCTTTTCTACTGAAAAGTTCAATCTAAAGGGCAAAAAAAATGAAAAAAATCACAGTGGCACTCTCTGCGGTTGCAGCATCTGTCCTGATGGCAATGTCTGCGCAAGCAGCTGAAATCTACAACAAAGACGGTAATAAACTGGATCTGTACGGCAAAGTTAACGCAAAACATTACTTCTCTTCTTCAGCTAGTGATGACGGAGATAAGACTTATGCTCGTCTGGGATTCAAAGGTGAAACTCAGATTAATGACCAGTTAACCGGTTTTGGTCAGTGGGAGTACGAATTTAAAGGTAACCGTACTGAATCTGAGGGCTCTGATAAAGATAAAACTCGTCTTGCATTTGCTGGCCTCCGTTTTGCTGATTATGGTTCAATCGACTATGGTCGCAACTATGGTGTAGCTTATGATATTGGCGCTTGGACTGACGTGCTGCCTGAGTTTGGTGGAGATACCTGGACTCAGACCGATGTATTTATGACCCAGCGTGCTACTGGCGTAGCCACCTATCGTAACAATGATTTCTTCGGCCTGGTTGATGGTCTGAACTTTGCTTTGCAGTATCAAGGTAAAAATGATAGTGCTGCAAAAGTGAACAACATGAAAGGCCGTGACGTAGTTGAATCTAATGGTGATGGCTTTGGTCTGTCTGCTACTTACGATTATGAAGGATTTGGCGTTGGTGCAACCTATGCAAAATCTGATCGTACTGATGGGCAGGTATCCTATGCTAAAAAAGATCCTCTGAATGCTTCTGGTAAAACTGCTGAAGTATGGGCTACTGGCCTGAAATATGACGCAAATAACATTTACCTGGCTGCAACTTATTCTGAAACTCAGAATATGACTGTCTTCGGTGATGACTTTATCGCGAACAAGGCGAAAAACTTTGAAGCTGTTGCTCAATACCAGTTTGATTTCGGCCTGCGTCCGTCCATCGCTTATCTGCACTCTCGCGGTGAAAATATTGGTGAGTTCGGCAGCCAGGATCTGGTTGAATACATCGACTTGGGTGCGACTTATTACTTCAACAAAAATATGTCCGCTTTCGTTGACTACAAGATCAACCTGATTGATGAAAGTGACTTTACCAAAGAATCTAAAGTTGCAACCGACAACATCGTTGCTGTTGGTATGACCTACCAATTCTAATTTGGTTAGGTAAGAATATGCGGGAAGGAAGTAATGTCACTGCCCGCATATAGGTGGCACCCTCATGTCACCTTTTGAAGAGGCAATAACCTTGCCTCTTCTCAATTTAACTTCATGTTATTTATTACCCTTTTATTGATTTGAATACTCTACTGTTGGGGCGCTTTGTTGCGCCCATTTTTTCACACCAGCTAGGCAATGTTATTTTTAACGCTAAAAATAGCGATTAAATAAAGTTCACATGTTATCAAGAGTTCACTGAACAGGCTTCTGGTATTGACTATGGCTACAGTTTGAACTTCAGCACGCATTGTGCAGGTAATGTTCTGATCAAATTCATTCGCACGGAATATATTCTCCCTAAGCAATCTAGCTGCTTCCAGTCCTCTCAAAACGGAATATCGTCGTCAAAGTCCATTGGAGGTTCGTTATTGGTGTTGCTCGGAGGTTTACCACCACCGCTGTATTGCTGGTGGTTTTGAGGTTGGTTTGATTGCCCCCAGCCATTTGAGGACTGTGAATCGTCACGGCGAGCGCCGATCATTTGCATGGTGCCGCCCTGGCTGACGATAATTTCCGTCGTGTAACGTTCTACACCGGCGTCATCTGTCCACTTACGGGTTTTAAGTTTCCCTTCGATGTAGACCTGAGAACCTTTTCGTAAATACTCACTCGCAATTTCAGCAAGTTTTCCGAACAAAACGACTTTATGCCATTCTGTTTGCTCTTTCTGTTGGCCCGTTTGCTTGTCGCGCCATGATTCATTCGTTGCGATGCTGAGTCTTCCGACCGCTCCGCCATTTGGTATATACCTGATCTCCGGGTCTTGCCCCAGGGTACCAATCAGGATGACTTTGTTTACACCGCGTTGTGCCACTTTTCTTACCTAATAAAATAAATCAATTAGAGCAATAATGTATATCTTTGAAACGTGGCTAACAAGTGATTTGAATTATCCTGTGCCTTCTAAAGGGATCGAGTCAGTCGGTATTGGCTGTGAATGAGTGTTTGTCCTGGAGCGTAAAAATTCGCTTATGAGGTCTTTATGAAGGGAAAAACAGCCGCAGGAGGCGGTACAATTTGCGCTATCGCGGTGATGATTACCATCGTGATGGGTAATGGCAATGTGCGAACCAACCAGGCGGGGCTTGAGCTTATCGGAAACGCTGAAGGTTGCCGACGTGACCCATACATGTGCCCGGCGGGGGTATGGACTGACGGGATCGGTAATACACACGGGGTAACGCCGGGTGTGCGAAAAACCGACCAGCAAATCGCCGCTGATTGGGAAAAGAATATCCTGATCGCTGAACGCTGTATTAATCAGCACTTCCGGGGCAAAGACATGCCCGATAATGCCTTCAGTGCAATGACAAGCGCGGCATTCAATATGGGATGCAATAGCTTACGGACCTACTACAGCAAAGCGCGAGGCATGCGAGTCGAAACGTCCATCCACAAGTGGGCGCAGAAAGGGGAATGGGTGAATATGTGTAACCATCTCCCTGATTTCGTGAACAGTAACGGCGTGCCCCTGCGAGGTTTAAAGATTCGCCGTGAAAAAGAACGCCAGCTTTGCCTGACGGGACTGGTCAATGAATAAACTCCGGCAGCTCCGCCGACTTTCGACAATGAAGTTATCGCTGGCGGCGATAGTTTTCGACTCGATTTTCATGGCGGTATATGTGCTCAATGAGACGTGGCCACTGGAACCGCTATTATATGCCGGGCTTCGGCTGTGCCTGACATTTTTGAGCATGGCTGCAAGATTGATGCAGCAGAAAGAAACCGCTTCAGATTGTCCACGCCGCGTGGTGCGCAAATATATGGCACGCAGACGAAGGTGATAATAGTTAACGAGAACCCCGGCAGCCGCCGGGGTTATTTTTGGTGGTTATTTGAACGGATTGATTGAATTATTAAACGTGATGATGCTTGTCTCACGCGGTGCCTGGACGTTAGCCGCTTGCGGAACCTCCTTAATTTTCTTGGTGACAGGCAAGTTGCGTGCGCCAACTTTGATCAGAGATTCGAAAAGTGTGGCAACGATTTTTGCATCACCAGGTTCTTTGAGGCGGAATGCGTCTTTTTGGGCGGCGGAGACGAAAATCGGGAGGTTATCCAGTTCGTCTTGCATTGCTGCCAGCACATCGTCGCGGATACCCACTGTTTCCTCCAGCAAAGCGATTCGCGCTTCAGCATCTGCGATCTTGGCCATTGCTTCGAGGTGGCGGCCCTGGCTTTCGAGTAGTGCGGTTTCCAGTTCTGCCGTACGCTCTGTCGCCTCCACCATCATTTCCAGTTCAGCCATTTTGCCGTAATGGGATATAACGGCCTGCACTGACTCGTCGGAGTACCCATGCGCCGCCAGGGACTCTGCCAGTAAAGATTTAGAATCCGCGCTTTCAAACATTCCGGCGCTGGCAGGATGATCCAGACTGATATAGTTCGGCGTTGTCACATAATCCACACCATGGAAGCTGGTGGTTACAGCGATTTTCCCGGACTCACGCCCGCCAGTGGCCCAGCTCCAGCCACCAGCTCGGCTTTCGATCATCGCGGCGACAATTTTACCCGGCTCTGTGTTAAGAATTTCTTGTGTATGGGTAACGATGCCGTTGTCGTCAACAGATATAGCCACTGTTCGGCACGCTGGAACATTGTCGATTACGACCGGGCGACCTTCCACCATGATTACGCTGGTTTCTGGTACTTCCAGTTTGCCAGTCAGCTGTCGGCGACCGTGACCGTAATAGCCGAAAAGCTCTCCAAGGCGTAAACCTTCCTGAGTTTCCTTGCTTTCAAGCATGGTCTTGACCGCGCTTAATACATACTGTCGCCCGTTCTGACGACCTTTTCGAGCATTGCTATAGAGACAAAAGCGGTCAGTGACCGTTTTCAAAACATCAGTCATTATCGTTTCCTTCTTTAAAGACCGATTCAAGGATTTGCGCCAGTTCCTGTGGCGGTGTTTTGATGATGGAATCCATCAGGTGATCGTCGTCCTCGCTTTTAGCTTTCAGTTCGTTCACCAGTGCTTCAGAGATTTTTTCGTCAATCTCCAGCACATCGCTGAACAGGTAACGTTTGAATGCATCGGAATTAGCGAGGACGCTGTTATTGCTGACGGCATCGAGGATTTGCGTAACGATGGTGGCGTAGTTCGCCTGCGAGTCGCGGTTATCGTTGTGCTCTTGTTGCAGAGCGGTATTAACGGAGTGGAATTCGATTTTGTACGGGCGATCACCTTCCGGGTATACCTTGCCGTACTTGAAAGCAAGATGAATATCGATAGCCCGCTGAATGAACTCTTCTACGCCCTGCTGGATCCATGAGGCGCGCATGGCGGCCTGAATTGCCGTGCGCAGGAATCCACCTTCACCAAGCCCGCCGGACATTTGATCTGCCCACCCCAGGAGGGTGTAATCGAGGCCAAGTGCTGCCGCCAGCTGGCGCATATAGGTGAGAATGTCTTCAATGCCGTTGATGTCAGCCTGGATGGTCTGAGTATCAATAGTCATCTGTCCCTTGCCGTCGCCCATAATAGGCAGCAGGGTATTGGTCACCGTAGGCATGTTATTCGCGCCGCGTGCGCGCTTTTCCATCAGGTCAGCTGCTCGTTTAAGCGTCTGAGTAATGGTGCGCGAATAATCGGCTGCTTTTACCGGATCCAGACTATTCATCGCCAGGCCGATGATTCGGTCAATTTTCGACGCATTAAAACGCGTTGCCTTCAGCGAGCGGATCGCCGAACGCAGATTCATGTACGGCTCGTAGGCATATTCGAGCAAGCTGGTCCCGTAATTCTGGGTTTCAATCGGCGTGCGCTCTTCCGGATTATCCAGCAAGCTGTATGCCTTATGGCCAGTGTGCACCGGCATAAGGTTTGACTTAGGCCGCCAGTAGGGGATTTTCATAGGGATAATGGCCCACGGATCGGCGAAAACCATTTTCCCTGACGCATCCTTCAGATAATCGCCGCTAAATCCCGCCAGGTTGCCGCTGACCTCGAACTCTTTGATGAAGCCCGGAAGGGTGTAATAGGAGCACTCAAAAGACGTGATCCCTATGCCTTCTTTGGCGTATGGCCTGACATAAGCCACCCCAAATACAGACATGATAAATGCCCACCCGGCGACCTCTTTGTTGATGGTTCGCCCGATGTCGTTCATCAGCTCGTCACACAACGCCTGCGCGGCGTCATAGTCACTATCGTTTCCGTTGTGTACCGGCACGATAGAGAAGGTTTGTCCGGTCTTCTTATCGAAAGAGAGCGCGTGCGTAATATGGATGTTCAGCGCGGTGGCGATCGTGCTGTAAACCGCCATCTCTTCGAGTAACGGATAGCGTTGCAAGCGATCTTCCGGCAGTTGAACTTCATCAAAGATAAAGCGACTTCCGTCCACCAGCCCATCGCCAGCCATGCCACTATCGCCCGGTTTGCCGCCTAAGAAGCCGGACAGTTGTACCGGTGCCCCTGCGCGAGAAAACAAATACCCACTTCCGCCGTGCACAGCCAGCGCGGACAGGAGGATGTTGTCCCGTTCTCCGTTGTCTTTAAAAACCCCCGCCAGCGCCTTCCTGACCGAGGATAGCGTGATTTTATTGTCTGCCAAGATTGCACCTTAATTAGAATAATTCGCATCGTGTTTGAACGGAATTTAACACTAGTCACTTGTTAAGGATTACCAATGAACAAGCTATCTATGGGGGTGTTTCGCTGTTCAAGTGTCAGCGAAATATTGAAATACATTAGGGCAATAACATCTCACCGAGCGCCGATTAGATACGGCGTGGAAAAGGTGGAAGGCAAAAGCTATGACCGACTGCGCCGGGAGGCGAATCAGAAGGCGATAGATTTGCTTAATTCACTGGTGGACGGCGCGACACTGACAGATGAACAGCGCCAGATCCTGGCTGGGTACACCGGTGAAGGCGGCATTGGCGGGTCCGTCTCCGAATATTACACACCAAAGCCGATCGCTGAAGGTGTCTGGGAGATCATGAAGCTCTACGGCGCGGACGTAGGTAACACTCTGGAACCATCGGCGGGAACCGGCGTTTTTAATGAGACAAAACCGGTTGGTACGGTGATGACCGCGACTGAGATCAGCAGTGTTTCCGGTCGTATAAACCAGTTGTTACACCCGGAAGACAGCGTACAGATTTCCCCGTTCGAACAGCTGGCTATAAGCACGCCTAACGATTCATTCGACCATGTTGTGGGTAACGTTCCGTTCGGCGGTCGTGATAACACACGCAACATCGATAAGCCTTACGCAGAAGAAACGGACATGGGGTCTTACTTCATGCTCCGCATGCTGGACAAGATAAAGCCAGGCGGATTCATGTGCGTGATTGTGCCGCCGTCCATTGTTTCAGGTTCAAACATGAAGCGGTTACGCCTGCGCCTATCACGGAAAGCTGAATTTCTTGGTGCCCACCGCTTGCCTACCGGTACTTTTGACGCAAACGGGACCAGTACAGTCGTTGATGTGGTGCTGATGCGCAAACATCCGGCAGAGATGGCTGAGAAAATCCCCCTGGTGGATGAAAGCACTCTTGAATCGGCAAATGTGCTTTGGCCAACGTTTATTTCTGGCAAGTGGTTTGAAAAGGACGGCCGCCGGTTTGTTCATGGCACCCAGGAAAAGGGCTTCCAGGGGCGTATTGAGGTTCGTGCCGACGGTCAGATTGATAACCAGGCTCTTAAAGCGAAGCTGATTCATCGTTTCGAAAGCCGTATCGACTGGTCTTTGCTCGATATGGCTGAACCGTCACTGACCGCAGACGTTGTTGGTGAAGGGGAAATGCGCCTGATTAATGGCGTATGGCAAAAATATGCTGGTGGTCGCTGGATTGAAGCTGATGCCGGGAAGGAACTTAAAATTGATGCTGCCAGTTATGGCGCGGATAGCTGGGAGGCTCTTCAGCGTAACCTGACTACAACAGAAGGCCGTCTCGGTATGACATTTACCCAGATGGCAAATGTCCGCGATAAGTACACCACATCAATCAGCGACGATATGGTGCAGCTGGTGGACTGGATTAACAGCCAGCCTGAAAAATACCGTGAACGCTTGTATCGCGGGGCGATGATTGGCCGGATGTTAATTGAATATCAGGACATGAAGGCCGCCGGGCATAGTGCTGAACAAATCGAACAGCAGCGCCTTTCTCTGGTATCCCGTTTGCAGGCAGAGATTGACCGTTTTGGTAACCCCGGTCGCGGTCCGATAGCTAAATTATCGGGAAGCGGTGCGCGCGCCTGGTTTGCTTTCCGTGGTGCAATTAAGCTGGATGGCACTATTTCTGACGAGCTGACAGGAAAACTGGTTACGCATGATTCCAGCGCCAGTTATGACTCCACCAGCTATCAGGACACCCTGCGTTATCTCTATAGCGATCTTACCCGCGATCCAATCCAGCTCGATGATTTCCGCCTTGCGTTTACCGGCGAATTGCCAGCCAGTGATGAAGAGTTGCTTAATTTATTGGCCAGCACTCCTGGTATTGCGGTTTCACCGTATGGCGGGATTGTTCCGTTCGCCCGCGCCACCAGCGGCGACATTAACGAGATAGTGGCTCCAAAACAGGAATTCCTCGCCACGCTCCCCGACGGTCCAGTAAAGAACAACGTCCTTAATCAGCTGGCAGCGATCGAAGAGAAGCGCATCAAGACGCCAGCAGAGAATATCCGGTTTAAGCTCAATAGCCGTTGGTTCGACCGTTCCGTCATTCTGGAGTTTTTGCAGGAAAACGGCTATCCGGATCTGCGCTATGTGCAGTCAGTGCAGCTGGAAGGCGACGAAATGGTTTCTGACACCTATCACGGTGGTGATGGCCTGTTCGTCGGGCACCGATACGGTGTCGTCCAGCGCAAGGATAAAGAAACAGGCGAGATCCGCTACGAGTGGGACCGTAAATCAGGTGAAAACGCGACCGGGTTCCCGGCACAGCTGGAAAAGTATCTCAATGGTGCGCGTATCGGTGGCAAAGATAGCGCGACGGCGAACGGCTACCGCGAGCAGATGGCACTGCTTGAGGACCAGTTCAATAAGTGGATCAAGACGCACGATCGCTACGATGAACTGGTTGCCAAATACAACGATGTGTTCAATAGCAATATCCCGTATGAACACTCTGGCGATCCGCTTGGGTTGAAGGGATTAAGCGGTAAGCGCCAGCCATTTGATTACCAGAATAGCGAAGTGCGCCGACTGTCCGAAGATGGGCGCGGCATCCTGGGCTTCGGCACCGGGCTGGGTAAAACTACGACCGCGCTGGCGCTTGAGGCGTTCAACTATGAGAACGGTCGCTCCACCCGTACTGCGTATGTAGTGCCTAAATCAGTGCTGGAAAACTGGTATTACGAAGCAAAAGAATTCCTGAGTGAAGAGGCATTCAGTAACTACCTGTTCGTCGGTCTTGATGTGCTGATGGATGGCGATCAGATTCGCCAGGTGCCGGTGCTCGATGAGAACGGTAAACCTGTTCTTGGTACTGATGGCACTCCAGTTATGCGCGATGCCCTAAAACTGGCAGATGAAGCCACTATCACGGCGCG
>ERZ808041.836-NODE-836-length-16925-cov-12.010506_pt1 | contig 16925 bp, 20 predicted proteins | sample MGYA00380192_ERZ808041 | MGnify/ENA primary metagenome ERZ808041 (study PRJEB31490, sample SAMN06133412) | mouse gut metagenome | isolation source: Z1_1 | host: mice | place: China: Chengdu | collected 2015-05 ... | reverse complement strand
ATCTCCTAAAAATCCGGCATGACCGGATTTTTACCCTGCTGGAATCAAGATTGCGAACTTGTTTCGCAATTACCTATATAAATACACTCTCGCAAATCTTTTTGTATTTGATATTGCGGCAGATTTTCCAAAAGACTATACATAATAAATTTCCACATTTCCAAAACTCGTATCACCATGTAAACATAGTGTGGCACTGCTCGTCTCAATTGGTTTTCCATGTTCATTAACACTTCCAAAACAGTGTTCCAAATCATTTTGAATGCGCCATTCTTTTGGCAGATAGAGGATCATCTCGCCAAAGTTGTTATCCACTTTCACATCGGCAATATTTCCCTGAATGATGGCATTGTCGAAATATATTGTCATAGTTCCAAAATTGTTTTCAAGATGTGCTTTGCAGAAGCAATCTGAATGAATGTATCTTATCGCAGCGCCAAAATTATTTTCACAGCGAATATATTCACCGCCGCACTGCTCACTATTTTTACCAATGCCATTGCTGTTATTACTGTTCCACTCGAATTCAATCGCGCGTTTATGATGCTTTTTACCTCCAAACAGCAGCGTTAAACCAATACTGAGAAATAAAGCGGCGGCAAGAACAGTCCAGGGGGTCAGCAACTCGATTCCCAGCGGTTCATCATAGAGAATACACAGAAATGCTATCGGAAACAAAATTTCATAAAAGTTTCTGTGTCGTATGCCATCTACCACAATCCACCCAAAAATCACTGTTGCAAGAAACGTAAATACATTTACATTGGACAGAATATCAAGTCTGCTGACAACCACAATAACCGCCATCACTATAAAAAAGATACCCCAAAATATTTTTCTGTTTTTCATCGATATAACCTCTTTTCTTCCAATTTACTAATCAACGGTTTATAATAATACCTAGAAACATAGACTTGTTTATGAGTACCTGAAAATGCCACTACACTCGACGCCGTTAAGTTTCTGTCAATAGAGTAAATATGATTCGTATTTAAAATAGTCGATTTGGATACTCTCATAAAAAAACCAGGCAGGATATTCTCCAATTCATAGAGCTTATACTTGCTCTGATATGTGTCTGTCCTTGTGTGTGCACTAATTCCCTTCTCGTCCGTCTCAAAAAATAAAATATCATCCAGAACAAGATAGTACTCTGTATTTCCCTTATAAAAGACAAACTTTTGTTTTGCCCCTGCGATTTCAAGCACCGCCTTTTGAATCGCTGCAATTTCCTCCGTCAGTCCACGACAACGAATCAACACTTCATCCTCTTCCAGCGCTTCGTCAATCTCAATTTTTACTTTCATTTTTATACCCCTTGCACACTCTAGCACACATACTTATCAGCCGTTTGAAAGTGATTTTTTTCCAATTTCACACTTCCCCAACATTCAATTCAAAAGAATTTTTATTGTTCTGTTGAACTTTCTTCTATCATAATAAAACAAACCACTGATGTAAATAACTTTACATCAAGTGGTTTGTTTTTCGCGCTAAGAGGTTACAATTCACACCCACGCCAGATTTCGTATTCACTTATGATGATTCGGTGTGAATTGCAACAACTGATGCACACAAAATGCTACAGGGCAGGCATTTTGGCGCTGGCTCCGACACCATGCAGCAAGTGCATGGTGCGGGTGTGAAAAGTAACCTAAGAGATTACATTGTCGGGGATATTTTGTATTACTTTCTTATTGATTAAAATCATAAAGAGTGCTGAAACGCAAAGTGACATCACTTCTGCAATTGGAAATGCCCACCATACCGCATGTAACCCTCCAAGTTTTGCAAGAATAAAGGCAACCGGCAACAATACTACAAGCTGTCTGGCAACTGATACAATAAGACTGTACACTCCATTTCCAAGCGCTTGAAACACAGAACTTGCTATAATACAAAACCATGCAACCAAGAAATGAATACCAATAACGCGTAGCGCTGGCACGCCGATTGTAAGCATCTCCTCTGACGCCTCAAACATGCCAAGCAATCCCTCTGGTATTGTCTCAAACACGGCAAATCCTACAAAAAGCAGTACAAACGCATATACAAGGCTGCATTTGATTGCCTTAATCAACCGGCTTCTTTTTCCAGCGCCATAGTTGTATGCCACAATCGGTATCAAGCCATTGTTCAGCCCAAACACTGGCATAAAGAAAAAGCTCTGAAGCTTAAAATAAACCCCAAACACCGCAGTAGCCGTCGACGAAAATGTAATCAGTATCATATTCATTCCATAGGTCATTACAGAACCAATCGCCTGCATAATAATGGACGGCACTCCAACCTTATAAATATTTGCAATTGTGCGGACATCTGGCCGAAACATTTTCACAGAAAGTTTTATTTCTCTATTTTTTCTAATATTAAAATACAGTCCAAGTGTTCCTCCTACAATCTGTCCAATAACTGTAGCAATCGCCGCACCAGCAACTCCAAGTTTTGGCATACCCAAAAGTCCAAAAATTAAAATTGGGTCCAGTATAATATTGGTCACTGCGCCAACCGCCTGCGTTATCATTGAATATAATGTTTTTCCGGTAGACTGCAAAAGTTTCTCAAAGATAAGCTGCGCGTACAATCCAAAAGAACATACGCACACAATTGTCAGATATTGTACGCCCAATGTCAGAATCTCTGGGTCTGCATCTTTTACTTGACTGATATAAAATGGTCTGACACCCACAATTCCAATAATCACAAATACAATATAACTCATAACTGCCAGAAAAATCCCATTCATAGCAGTCATACTTACCTGTTTATAGTTCTTCTCTCCTAACTGCTTGGAAAGGAGCGAGTTGACACCAACTCCTGTTCCCGTACCAAGCGCAATCAAAAGTGTTTGCAGCGGAAACGCCAGCGAAACAGCAGTCAATGCATTCTCACTAAGTTTCGCCACAAAAATACTGTCCACAATATTATAAAGTGCCTGAACCAACATGGAAACCATCATTGGCAGAGACATATTTAACAACAACTTGTTCACAGGCATCACACCCATTTTGTTTTCCTGTGTTTTTGTATCTATTTCACGACTCATTGGTTCCCTCCAATTTTCTTATAATAGACTTCCGAAGTCTTTTTATTTTGTACACCCAAAAAGCAAGCCCATATCTACCGCAACGACAGATATGACCCTGCTTTGATTTCTTATTATTCATTTTGCAAACCATACAAAAAACATATATATGCTATTTTTATAGCATATTACAAAATTACAGCTTCGTGTCCACAAAAATTGCATAGATTGCTTTGATTGCAGTCTCAAAATCCTCATTCGCTACACCGATAATAACATTCTGCTCACTCGAACCTTGATCAATCATTCTCACATTCACATTTGCATGAGCAAGCGCTGCAAAAATTCTGCCCACTGTTCCGCGCTGCGATTTCATACAACGCCCCACGACAGCAATCAATGCCAAATCCGATTGAATATCAACATTATCTGGACTGACTGCCTTGTTAATTCCTGAAAGGATATTCTGCTCCTTATCAACAAACTCTGACTGATGCACCATCACATTCAATGTATCGATTCCTGAAGGCATATGCTCAAAAGAAATATTATACTCTTCAAACACTTGGAGTACCTTTCTCCCAAAACCAATCTCAGAATTCATCATATCTTTTTCTATATTAATAGAAGCAAATCCTTTCTTCCCTGCGATTCCCGTAATCGTATACTTAGCCTTCTTGCATGTATGACCGACAATCCATGTCCCTTCATCTTCCGGCTGATTTGTATTCCTAATATTAATTGGAATCCCCTCTTTGCGAACTGGGAAAATCGCATCCTCATGCAAAACATTAAATCCCATATAAGAAAGTTCTCGCAATTCGCCGTAAGTAATAATGTCAATCACCTTAGGATTCTCAATAATGCGTGGGTCTGCAACCAGAACACCAGAGACATCTGTCCAGTTTTCATAAACGTCTGCCTGTATTGCTTTTGCTACTATTGAGCCTGTAATATCAGAACCTCCTCTTGAGAAGGTCACAACAGTACCGTCCTCTTTTGCGCCATAAAATCCTGGAATAACAGCTCTCTCTACACCCTTAAGTCTCTGAGAAAGCAACTCCTGTGTCTTTGCCGCATCAAATCCCCTGTCTTCATTAAAACGAATATACTCCGCTGGGTCAATAAATTCATAGCCGAGATAACTTGCCATAATCATTCCATTGAGATACTCACCACGGCTCGCCGCGTAATTTGAACCTGCTTTCCGCTTAAAATTATCAATAATCTTGTCAAACTCTGGAGATAAATCCAGATCAAGCTTCAATCCATCAATAATCTCCTGATAGCGATTCTCAATCTGTGCCATCTCCGCATTAAAATTATGATCTCGCTCTGCCAGCGCATAACACGCATAGAGCATATCTGTCACTTTGGTATCCTTGTCAAATCGTTTTCCCGGCGCTGATGGTACCACAAACTTCCTGTCCTCATCTGCATGAATAATATTTCCGACTTTCACAAACTGTTCTGCACTCGCCAGTGAACTTCCACCAAATTTCACTACCTTTTTCATCTTATACAATTCCTTTCCCGCAATCAATGTTAAAACATTGCATTTTTCTCTGTCTCTTTATTATTATTCAGAAATACTGTACGTGTTCTAATCTACTCTAATCATGGACAACACACTGCCAAATTCCATTGCCTTTTCTTTATATGCTGCCTCTGTCATCTCCTCCGTAACAAATCCGCACTCGCCGTCTGCCACTCCTGTGAGCATCTCAACCTCGCCAAACACCTTTTTAATCTGTTCCTCGTCTGTCAAGGAAACACGCACAAAAAACTTTCTCACAGCTCCATCAATCGGAGAAATCTCAAGTTTCTCATCCTCCCATTTGATATCTAGGTGTTTGCCAATATGCCTTGCACAGTCCAGAACATCTGCCACAACTGCACTCGCCGTCGCAAGCTTCCCTGCGCCTTTGCCATAATACATTGTCTCCCCACCCATATTCGCGTTTATCAAAATGGCATTAAACACTCCTTTTACTGCATAGAGTGGATTCTCTGGACTCACAATAAACGGCGCTACAATCGCATAGTACTTATCGCCTTTTTTGACGCTCTTTGCAAAAAGCTTGATGGTTGCACCTAATTTTTTCGCATAGGCAAAATCTATATCCGTGATTGCCGTAATCCCCTCCGTAGTAATATCTTGAAAATCAACTTTTTTTCCATACGCTAATGATGTGAGAATTGAAATCTTTCTGCAAGCATCATACCCAAGAATATCAGCATCTGGATTTTTTTCCGCATATCCTTTCTCCTGTGCTCTTGCCAGCACTGCGTCAAAAGCAAGCCCCTCTGTCTCCATCTTGGTCAGTATATAATTGGTAGTGCCATTTAAAATCCCTGTAATAGAAAGGATTTCCTCCTGTGCAAGAGATGTCCTTAGCGGTCTGATAATCGGTATGCCACCGCCCACACTCGCTTCAAACAGATAACTACACTGGTGTTTTTCTGCAATCTTTATCAACTCTGGACCATGCTTTTCCACAAGCTCCTTATTGGAAGTACATACACTTTTGCCGCGCTCAAGTGCACTTTTTGTAAAATCATATGCTGGATATTCACCACCCATAGTCTCACACACAATTGCCACTTCTGGATCATCAAGAATCACATTGATATCATGAACCAATACTTCCTGTACTGGATCTCCTTCAAATTTTCTTAAATCAAGCACATATTTGACTTGTATCTCTTCCCCCAGCTTACCAAAAATCACATCTTTGTTCTTTTTGAGGACTTCATATACACCGCTTCCTACCGTACCATATCCCAATATTGCTGTCTTTACCATTTTACACTGACCTCCTATATTTTCTCTGCTCATTCCCTGCCCAATACCTTAACATTGTGCACTCCTTTTCGTTGCTCCATCTTTGTCACCATCGCCGACACATCACTGGTGACATCCAATATCTGAATGCTTAGTGAAAGAGATGCAATGCCATTAATCGGTATTGTCTGATGTATTGTGAGAATATTGGCTCCAAACTCTGCCACTACTTTCAGTACATCTGATAAGAGTCCTGGCTCATCATCCATTCTACAGGCCAGTGTAAGCGTTGTTCCCTGCGCAGAATCATGAAACGGAAAGATATCTTCCTTATATTTATAATAAGAACTTCTGCTTATTCCTACTCGCTCAACCGCTTCCTGCACCGATGACACTTTTTGCGTCTCCAAAAGTCTATTCACCTCGACCACCTTCAACAAAACCTCTGGCAGGGCTCTCTTTTTTACAACAAAATAGGTTGTTGACTCTTCCATATGATCTTCATTTCCTTTTCCTAATACACAACAACAATCATGTTTCTCCAGCAAGGACATTTGTGCGTCACTGCAATACATATTATCATAGTACACAAAAAAGTGCAACCCATTTGTTGCACTTTTTCAAATACACTAAATCGAGTAAGGAAAGATTATCTTCTCTTTTCTATCACCTAAAGCTACTGTTAATAAACCCACGAAATCCATTCTTCCAAATATGAAATCCATTCACTCTCTTATACAAATAATTTGCTCTTATAAATGATATTAGCACAACTGTCAAAAAGAATATCAAATCATATCCAAACTTACCCTTTGTAATTAAAATAAATATTACATTTATAAATCCTGCAAGAAAATAACCAACACCAGAAAGAAAAGACATTCTCCAATTTCCATACTCAAAAGTAGCAAACAATCCACCCAAGACAAGAGACACCATCTCTACAGTTTGTAACACTGGAAGTTTTGTATTATCTGTTTTCCACATGGTTATCAAAGCTAAAATTCCCATAATGAAAACAAATAATCCCACGTATTTTGTAAGCCAAAAACCATTTGTCCCTGACGGTATTTTATTTTTGTCCCACAAAAGTACATTTGTTTTACTTGCCAAATCTTTTGCAGATCGTGTAAAAGTATTATTCGTCATTACAACAGCAACATTGCAATTATAATATCTTGCTCCCGCAAAAGCTTCCTGAACCGCATGGTTTCCGACAGGGGAAGAATAGTGTTTGCATTGTATCCCATACTTTTTTCCTCCGCTGTATGCAATAACGTCTATTCCTTGATCGCCGCTGCCTTTTGTGACTGTCACATTATAAAAACCTTTACTTTTTAGCCGCTTTGCGCATTGATGTTCATATTGATGTCCATTCATTCCCTTTTCCTCCTAAAGTATATTTTTTCAATATTTTATCACAGATTTTGACAAAATGAAACATTTTAGAATAAAAACAGCACAGAAAACGTAACAGGAAGCCGAAGGCTGAACTGTTACCAGAAAACGCACGATTTTATCACACAGATCAAAGGAGTAGTTTTTATATATTTTTGTCCACAGTATTTCTAAAAGCTGTTATTTTTATACATTTTTTAATTTCTTGTGCTTATTCTGTTGATCGTATATAATTATAGCTAATAAAATTTTGAGAAAGAGTAAATGAAAATGTTAGAATATATTTCTGCCCCAGAAGCAGCGAAAAAAATGGGGTATTTCAGAAAGGCGAGTACAAAAGCTATGCGAGGAAAACCACATACTCGGCGTGGCAAAATTCAGCCGTATGTGGCTGATACCAAAGAACACGGAAAAGCCGATTGATAAACGTAAAAGCCAAAATTAAAACGGGAGGTATATTTATGGGAATATGGAACCCTTGGCGTGGCTGTCATAGATACAGTACAGGCTGTAAACATTGCTATATACACAAAGGGGATTATAAAAAAGGAATTGATACAAACATTGTTATGAAAACAGAGAAATTTTACGCTCCTATTGAAAAAACAAAAAACGGAGTTTATAAAATGAAGTCTGGTCAAATGATTTATATGTGCTTTTCATCGGATTTCTTATTAGAGGACGCTGATAAGTGGCGTACTGAATGTTGGGAAATGATACGAGAACGCTCCGACTTACATTTCCTTTTTCTAACAAAGCGGATTGAAAGATTTTTGGATTGTATTCCACACGATTGGAAAGATGGGTACGAAAATGTTACAGTTGGCTGCACGATTGAAAATCAAGAAAACGCAGATTACCGCTTGGATATTTTTTCCAGACTACCCATTAAACACAAAAATATCATTTGCCAGCCGTTGATTGAAAACATCACTCTCGCTGAATATTTACACGATATAGAATTAGTTGTTGTTGGCGGGGAGTCTGACAAAAATGCAAGACCACTTAACTATGACTGGGTATTGCAGATACGACAACAATGTATTTCCCGTAACGTACATTTTGAATTTCGGCAGTGTGGGACACATTTTATCAAGGACGGAAAACACTACATGTTATCTACTCGTGACTTATGCAGCCAAGCGAGAAAAGCAAATATCAACTATTGAATAGCTGCGTCTCTTTTTTGTACAAGAATAGAGAGGAAAAATTTAAGGCCAGAGAATGTTTACTTATATGGCGAGTATCACTCTGGCAGAGTATATCCGAAGAAGGAAAATGTCTTTAGCGACGATAGACTTGGTGGAAATGAATGGATTATTGATATTGCAGAGAAGTGAAATCTTTTCCCCATTTTGTTTAGAATTCTGTGATATGTGATAAAGACAAATTGAATGACAAAGGGTGTAACGGTGCACCAGACTGGATAATCGAAATTTTACTCTACTTTTTCCATAATAAAAATCGCCCAAAACTTTGATTTTACAAGTTTTTAAGCGATTTTTAATTCCTGAGGCATCGGGGACTCGAACCCCGGACAACTTGATTAAAAGTCAAGTGCTCTACCGCCTGAGCTAATACCCCTTATTAAATTAATGTCTCTACAAGATTGATCTATAACACAGTCTTGTTCTGACAAAACTGGGCTAGCTGGATTCGAACCAGCGACTGCAGGGATCAAAACCCTGTGCCTTACCGCTTGGCGATAGCCCAAAAGGGTGGGTACTGGGATTTGAACCCAGGGCCTTCAGAGCCACAATCTGACGCGCTAGCCAACTGCGCCATACCCACCATATATGAGATAAGGCAAGCTCAATCTCAAACGTGCTCGAAGGGATTCGAACCCCCGACCCACGGCTTAGAAGGCCGTTGCTCTATCCAGCTGAGCTACGAACACATCCCACAAAGCAATTTTGTGAAGCAAGTAATTCTTCCTGCTCAAGCGGGTGATGGGAATCGAACCCACGTATCCAGCTTGGAAGGCTGGTGTTCTACCATTGAACTACACCCGCACAAATCAAAAATTGTATTTATAATCGGGGTGACAGGATTCGAACCTGCGACCTCCTGGTCCCAAACCAGGCGCTCTAGCCAAGCTGAGCCACACCCCGTTGTCCAATTTTCTTTTTTTATTTCTCACAACGACGAATTTTATTATACATAACAATATCGCTATTGTCAACACTTATTTTAAATATTTTTTAGATTTTATTTCTATCTCTTTTTTAATCAAGATAATGCAGGGTAAATTCTGCCTTGCCGGCTGCATTAAGCTCCATAATTATGTACGACGGCTTGCGGTTCTCCTGCCTAGGGTAAGACAAACTACCTGGATTAATCGCTATAATATTGTCCGAAATATCAATCACAGGTTTGTGTGTATGACCATACATTACAATATCAATCCCCTGAGCAATCGCTTCTTTCTTTAGCATTTCACTGCCCATACTAATATAATAACGATGACCGTGTGTTATCATAACACAATAATTACCTATTTGTAAAGTCTTTTCGGAAGGTAAATTAGAAAAAAAATCATTGTTTCCAGCGACCATCTCTACTGGACAGTTCGCTGCTTCTTGAATTGTATATTCACTGCCTTCAATATCTCCTAAATGAATGACTAAATCCAACGTTCCTACTTTCTGCAAAACTCTCATGTAATTCTCATTTTTTCTATGTGTATCACTGACAATTAATATTTTCATAATTACTCCCCGCACTGTTGTCACATCTGCGCTTTCAACACCTTTTTCATTTCCTCTAGGGCCTTTCCTCTGTGGCTAATGCGGTTTTTCTCCTCCGGTGCAAGCTCCGCAGAATACATTCCATATTCCGGCAAATAAAAGATTGGATCATATCCAAATCCGTTCTCTCCCTTTTCCTCATAGCCAATCCGTCCCTCAATCGTAGCCTTAGTATGGAATGTCCTGTCATCAGGAAACACCGCCGCAATTGCACACACAAACCGTGCTGTGCGCTTCTCATCTGGAACACCGGCAAGCCGCTCAATCAAATTGGCATTTTTCACTGTATAGGAAGTATTCTCGCCTAGATATCTCGCGGAATAAATTCCTGGCTCCTTGTTTAGATAATCAATTTCGAGTCCAGAGTCATCTGCAAGCACAACTGCGTGCACATCACGGTTTTTTAGTTCTTCTGCAATGGCCGCTGCCTTAATAAACGCATTTTCCTCAAAAGTTTTTCCATTTTCTACAATATCTATATCCACTCCAGCTTCCTTCATAGATTGTATTTCAAGTCCAAGATCTGCTAAAATCATTCGTATTTCTTTCATTTTATCGGCATTTCCCGTTGCAAATATAATTCGATCTACTTTCATTTTATCTCTCCATATTATAGACTTATAAAGTTTATTTGTACCTAATATCATTATTTCTTTGGTGGGCGTGGCCCCATAAATTGATAGTAATATGTTTTCATCATGCCGTTATATACTTTTCTATTCTTGTCTACTTTTCGACCAATATCCCGCTGCACATCCTCATAAGAAGTGATTAGATAAAGAGACCACGTATCCAGAGACCGAAAGCGCTCTCCCAACTTTTTATAGAGTGCTGGAATCGTTGCCTTTTCCTCAAGTCGCTCACCATATGGAGGATTTGTTATAATAAAGCCATACTGTCCTTTATGTGCAAGCTGTCCTACATCTTTTACATCAAATGCAATCATATGCTCCACTCCAGCAAGATGCGCATTTTGCTTTGCAATTCTTACCATTTCTGGGTCAATATCATATCCTTCTATTTTGACAGACACAGATAAATCAACCAGTTCCCTTGCTTCTTCATAACAGTCATCCCACATTTTTTTGTCAATCAGATGTCCCCAGCGAAGCGCCGTAAATCCTCTCTTCATACCTGGCGCTATGTTCGCTGCCATCAATGCCGCCTCAATTGGTATCGTGCCACTTCCACAAAATGGGTCCACAAGTATTCTGTCGCTTTTCCACGGTGTCAACATAATCATTGCTGCGGCAAGATTCTCCGCAATTGGCGCTTTTGCAGTATGTTTGCGATATCCTCTTTTATGTAGCGATTCGCCCGTTGTGTCAAGTCCCACTGTCACAATATCTTTCATTAGAAAGACGCGAACTGGAAAGCTCTGTCCCTCCTCGGTAAACCAGTTTACATGATAGATCTGCTTTAGCCGCTCCACCATCGCCTTTTTCATGATGGATTGTATATCGGAAGGTGAAAAAAGTTTACTCTTAATACTGGCAGCTTTTGCCACCCAAAACTTTCCATCTGAAGGAATAAATTCTTCCCACGGAAGCTCCTTGGTATTTTCAAACAATTCCTCAAAAGTCTCTGCACGAAAACTTCCCACTTTAATTAAAATTCGCTCAGCAGTTCTCAACCCTATATTGGCACGGCATATCGCCTCATCATCCCCAATAAATATCACTCTCCCATCTTCGACATGAGACACATCATATCCAAGTTCTGATATTTCTCGCTTTAATAATGCTTCCATTCCAAAGTGACAAGGTGCAATCAATTCATATCTCTTCATCTTTTATTTTACGCTCCACTTTTTCAAGAATTCCTGAATCACGTTTTCTTTTAATATATTATATTCATTAACCCTATCTGTCAAATAGAATTTCGAGTAAAACCAATTTGATATATAGGTCTGCACAGCGAAAAAGACAAGACTTGTATTCAAGTCTTGCCTTTTTCCGTTCCAGCAACGATTATTTGTTGTTATTGTTGTTCTTGGCGTTCTTCTGATTATTCTCAGAATTGCTGTTGTTTGTGCTGTTAGAATTCTGTGAGTTCTGTGAGTTCTGAGAATTCTGATAGCTGTTATTTGACTTGTTCTGCTCGTTGTTGTTTGTTCCAGACATAATGATACCTCCAATTATTTGGGATTGAAATCCCTTTTTTTGACATACAACTACTTTCACATTTATTTTGCATGTCATTAGCACCTGTTTTATGCTACACAGATATCATTTGCACAAATGCACTTTTTTATTCAAGAATTTTTATTTACATATCATGTTAACTTTAGATACACTGCCCAAATCTGACAATTATTGTTTGTTAAGTTTTATTTTCAGAAATTAGTTGACCTTTCCGAACATACTTGATATACTAATATTAGTAAAGAGATACTCCTTCAATCCTCTTTACAACCCTTATATATTAATTATTTATACTCCCCTTAATGGAAAACGACCTTTCGTGTAAACGGTCGTTTTTCTTTTTATGCGCACGCCGATGCAGAGGAAATATGCCATTGCATGGCGCATCGGCGGCACAGCGAATAGGGAAAGACGAATCTTCTCTACTTGATTCTTCTCTGCCACCAATTACGAACAGCCCGAAATAAAAAAATAATCAACATACAGACAATAATGTATGGTGCTAAAAATATAAACATCCGAAATATCCCTGAGAGGATCAGCAATACCACTACCACAACAATACAGGTGATAAGCCCTCTTGGAATCCGACCGTGTTTTTTCTTCTCAGCATCCGCATAAGTGTCATTTTCGGAGTATGTGTGTGATGAACTAAAATTTCCATAATCGGCTCCGTCCCGACTCTCAGACGCAAACTTTCTGCTCTCCTCAATCGTTTTTGCCAAAAGCCTAGGATCGCCGAGTGCGTGCAGCACATCAGATTCACTTTTGCCCGTCGCCGTCTGACTATTGATATATGACCTGTAATAATTTACATTTTCCTGTATCAGATTCTCTGAGACTTTGCCATCTAGCGCATCCTGAAATTGCCTTAAAAATTCCTCACAGTTCATAAATAACCCCCAAATATCTACCTATGCCTGATCCATTCCTCTGCCCATTGTTAACCTTTTCACATATGTCGCAGGTTCTTTCTTCATATCAATCATATCTCTAAACGCGTGAAGAACCATTCTTTCCTTATTACAAACTGCCGTATTCTTACCTGATTCTCTGATAAGATTGTAGCGGTTCATCTGCCATATATACAAATCAGTCAAACCATATCCCTCACAGTGCACCTTGTCCATCAGATAATGATGTTCCAAATAAAATACGAATTCCTCTATCAGCTCAGAATCAAATACCAACTCTTCCCAGAGCACATCACACCACTGTCTTGACTCACATGCAAGTTCTCCAAGTGCCATAAGTCCCTCGTAGGCTTTGACACGCCTGGCATCATACAATATTCCTGCCATCTCACTGCCTCACTTTTATCACGTTCCATACACTTTCAACTTTATTTTCCAAAAAACAAGTCATTATTATATCACAACAGTATTTTACAGCTTTTTACACTTTACTTATCAAATAAATTAACACGAACCACTGAATAATTTCATCATATCATACAAAACAAATAAGGTAAATTAACGAAATATTAAAAGAATAAAATTTTTATATTTTTCAGAAAGCTTATAAACATGGGAATTTCTAACATTAACTTATAATTTTTGTTGCTAATTTGTCGCTAACCGCATTTTATTAAAGAATACCTTATAACTTTAAACTTGACAAAAATACTAAAAAGAAAACAAATCTATTCACATTTTTATATTTAATCTTCTTTTCCATAATAGTATTCTACTACATCTTGCATAGAAAACACTGCAACAGGAGCAATATATTCCGCAACGCATTCGCCATCATGTCCACTAACACCTGTATCGACACCCTCAAATATAAGAAGAACATCATCATATCCGAATTGGTCAGCCCATCGCATTACTTCTTTTAATGTAAATCCGCAAGATTTTCCAGGAAGAACTGCTTCGTCTTCGTCCATTCCCCACTCCTCGGCACATTCGCGCGCCTCTTCTGCGCTAGAAAATATCATTCCCCAAGATTGAGTATATTCTCCTTCAATTTCATATTTTGGATTCTGAAATCGGTAGAAAATCCCTCTATCTTCGTCAAATTTCTCGACAAGTTCTGGTGTTAAAATTGAATTTACTTTAAATGGTATTCAGAAGAATTTCCCCAAAAATGGAAAAAAATAAACAAAAAAGAAAGATAAAGAAAAGGACTGCTAATCACAGCCCTTTTTCTTCGCTTTCTCCGACATCTTCCACTTCCTTTTTAATCCGCTTTAACATATCTTTTTCCATGTCTCCTGTGTGGCTTTTCCTACAATGCCATCTACCGCAAGTCCTAACCTGCACTGCGCCGTTAGAACCGCCTCGCCGCTTTTGGGCGTATATGCTAGTGTTTTTTCCTTGTTGCCAAGTCATAAAAGTTTTTTAATTCCATTCCTACGAAATTCTCTTATACGGGTATTCTCCATTTCTACAGAAGCCGAAAACGAATTATTGGTTAAGCCTGATACTATGTCAATTCCCTTATACGGGTATTCTCCATTTCTACACAATGGAAATCAGCTATAAGATGCAAAAAGAAGGTTGTGTCAATTCCCTTATACGGGTATTCTCCATTTCTACTCTATCGCAACGGAAAGACATACGTAGCAAAAGGATAGTGTCAATTCCCTTATACGGGTATTCTCCATTTCTACTGGGGACCTTTTAACACGATTGAGTTTGAAGACATCATGTGTCAGTTCCCTTAAACGGGTATTCTCCATTTCTACCTATAACTATCTGTTTACAGCTCGTGTAGATAATGTGTGTCAATTCCCTTATACGGGTATTTTCCATTTCTACGTTAGCGATGAAGATTTTAAAAGCTTGAAAAGAAGGGTGTGTCAATTCCCTTATACGGGTATTCTCCATTTCTACAAAGGCATAAAAATATTTGTAGGTCTACTGGTAGTTTGTGTCAATTCCCTTATACGGGTATTCTCCATTTCTACAGAACAAATCACCACTCAGAAGCTACAGGAAATCGTGTGTCAATTCCCTTAAACGGGTATTCTCCATTTCTACGGCAAATCGTGTCCTTTGAGCACAAACACCACTGGAGCATGTCAATTCCCTTATATGGGTATTCTCCATTTCTACGGAACAAAAGAAATTACAAAAGCATTTTCTGAATTACTGTGTCAATTCCCTTATACGGGTATTCTCTATTTCTACGATGCTAAGTTTATGTTCTTTGTATTGAGTGACGGCTGTGTCAATTCCCTTATACGAGTATTCTCCATTTCTACTATAGAAGGAGCAAATTTATATAAGCTTAGAAAAACGTGTCAATTCCCTTATACAGGTATTCTCCTTTTCTACCGCAGATTAATAATTTTATTTATCAGAGAATTAAGTTGTGTCAATTCCCTTAATCGGATATCCTTCATTTCTACGTTATAAGTGGCACCAAAAGCCTAAGGACGATGTTGTGGTGTCAATTCCCTTAATCGGGTATCCTTCATTTCTACGGATTTATGAGATTTGATGCATCGATGATTATTGGTGTGTCAATTCCCTTAATCGGGTATCCTTCATTTCTACGGTATCCTTTTACAGCCCGCTAAAATCAAGGCTTTCAGAGCTCGTTTTTGCAGGTAATTGTCTGAATATTCTGATAATGACCTTTTTCAGTACAATTTTTTGTCTTTTCAAAAATTGTACTGATATCAATACAATCTGCTATGCATTTTATTCTATCACACATTCTGTTTTCTTTCAATATAAAAAAAGACCCATTCTTAAGGTGTTAGTCAATAACTGTGTTGGTCATTATATTTTGGTTATATAAGGAGACTAAATTTAAAACACTTTCGGAATGCACCAACACACATGTTGACTAACACCATTCTTAAATTTCATGAACAGGTCTTTTGTGAAAAATCCACGTTTAAATGACCTTTATAATTATGGTCACACTCGTTTAAACGCCTGTTTAAATGTCTGACGTGTATTTTTACCCACAATGCCATCTACTGCAAGCCCTAACCTGCGTTGCGCCTCTCGAATTGCTGCATCTGATTTGAAACCGATAACACCATCAATTTCAGATTTGTCCAGCAGGCCAAAACGCCACAGACACCACTGTACCCATTTTGCACCTTCTCCTCTTGTTCCCTTCTTGACATTAACTGTAGGTTCTGTAAATGGATTAAATTCAGGAGTTACAACAGGTTTCTGTTCTTCTAGTTTATTACTACTAAGTAATTCGTTTACTCGTTTTGCAAGATCTTCATATCTGGAATACAACCAATCTCCAGGACAGGATTTGTTTGCAAACCATCTATGCGCTGTCAGAACCGCTTCGTTGTTTTTGGGTGTATATGCAAGTGTTTTTTCCTTGCTGCCAAGCCACAATAATTTATTAATTCCGTTTCTTTGACAAATATCTGCACAAAGTTTTATTAGTGTTTCGTAAACCACGCTTTTCATTGTATATGGCGCCGTCTTATCTGATGCGCATTCAATTGTTACGGCTCGATTGTCGTTGGCACTAGAAGAACTGCACCAGCTCTTATCCTTTTCATCTACCACCAGTACAATTTGTCCATCAGATCCAATACCATAATTGCAAGATGCTTTTTTACTGGGACTTGTGAAACAATTACCAATTGCCTGTGCAGATAGTTGTCCCACTACACAATGCGGAGTAATCCTGTCAATTTTATGGTTTCGTGGCTTACTCTTATTCGGACTAATCATTTTGCAGCTTACCAATGTACTATTGCTCATGTCTTTTCCCCTCCATGTTTTCTTCAATCTTCATCTGTTTAACCGCCGCCTCAATTAGGGTAGTGTCAAATACTACCCCATTTTTTGTTACTAAAACCTTGATTTATAGGAGGTTACAAATAAAATGAGCATTGA
>ERZ808041.820-NODE-820-length-17247-cov-4.463541_pt1 | contig 17247 bp, 19 predicted proteins | sample MGYA00380192_ERZ808041 | MGnify/ENA primary metagenome ERZ808041 (study PRJEB31490, sample SAMN06133412) | mouse gut metagenome | isolation source: Z1_1 | host: mice | place: China: Chengdu | collected 2015-05 ... | reverse complement strand
CCTCCATCTGTTCTATTATACTTTTCTGTTAGGAAATTTCCATGTCTAACTTGTACTAATTATATTCTAACACCAACTGCTGAATTCATTTAAGGAGATCATAAAAGACGGGTTATGCTGGTTCCCACGACTTATGCGGTGGCAGACCTCAAAGGGCGAAGTTTCCCCTGTGTTTGAGGATAACAGGAATGAAGGCTATTACTACCGGCTGAAATCCTATATGGATATCCATACAAGGCAGGAATACCCGAAAGAACTGATACAGCCGGAAATCAAGCCGGAAAACCGTACAGGTACGATAGAGCAGTTAGCGCAGAATGTGGAGGCTGTCGAAAAGCAGGTACAGCTTATGGGCATAAAGATAAATCGGAATCATATATTAAATCTAACCAATATAAAGCAGTAGACTTAAAATAAAAATCATGTAAGCTCAAAAGGACATTTTCATACTTTGAAAATGTCCTTTTGCATATACAATTATTCAAATGCCTTTATTTCAGATGCAAGCCTTATTCGATCTTGCAAGTCCAATCTGTAAGCGACTGCATCGTAGACTGTACTGCAGTGATTTGCGGCCGAAATTATCCTGTCAATAATGGTCTTCTGTTCCCCGCTAAGTCCCGCATTACCCAGTCTGTCAAATGTTTTGCCCTTACGATTCATCGTATCTTGGCAAGTGTTGTTTCTGCTGATGACTCTGTCTAAGGATTTAACTGTTCTTATTTTGACAAATATATCCAATAGGTATTTTGACTTCTTCCCTGCTTTTTTCATATGGCACTTCTTCTATTATGTTCATTCCGTCAAGATAAATCTTCCAATGGTTTTTGCGATTTTCCGCTTTTTCCCAAAAGTATATTTTTAATGCTTATACTTTCTGTAAAGTAGATGCGCTTATATGATGATTACAAAATGTTGTATATTTTTACAACACATGCTCTTTTCACTCTGTAAATTATCAAATAGTCATTATGTGCGTTTGCAAGAGTGACAAATAGTCACTAAAGATAAAATATAAGGTGTATTATGATGATGAGGTGATTAGTGTGAAAGAAAGTAAATTAAGACAAAAACGTGAATTAGACACAAAAAGAAGGCTCACATAGGGAACCAATTTAACGGTATTCCCACCTAAAGAAAAGAGGCGCATCTGCACATCAACAGCAAAACGGGTGGGTGCATCTGATATTGATGCCGAGATGCCTTAATAATTGAGTCAATTATAACACGAAAACTTGAAGGTGTAAAACACTTTCATTACTATTTGTGCCGCCGACCGAAGGCGGCGGAATGGAGATTAATATGAAGTTGGAGAAATCAATAAATAAATTAAAAGAATTGAGTGATTTTTTTTGTAAAAATGATATAGAAGATATTTATACTAATAGTAAGATCTATGAGGTGCTCATTGCCTATCAATTGGGACATAAGATTATAAACGGACATGCTCATACGTTTGATGCAATTGATCAAGATGGAAACACTTGTGAGTATAAACATTATAAGAAATCTAGTTCTAACCATACATGGACATTTAATGATTACACTGATGAGACAATTCAAAACTTACATAAAGTAAACTCTGTTTATTTTGTGGTGATAGATGATAGAGCTACTATTCCGAAACTGAAAAAAATATATGTTGTATCTGGAAAAGAGGTTGCTAAATATTTGACAAGAAAAAAGACAAGTATAAAGAATCATAGAAAGATGATGAATATTAGTGAACGCAAAATAGTTGACAATATGTCATATAAATTACTTGATAAAGGTGAAATAAAATCATTAAATCCTACTAGGGAATCACTATATTATACAAAACTGAAAGAAGTTTTTACTACAGCAAGGGAAATTGAGGAAGAAATTAAGGTGAATGGAATTTTGACTAGCAATAAATTATGGGAGTTGTTGGTTGCTTGCAATTTAGGGCATAGAATAAATTCCGAGCAGAAAAAGCACGATGCTTATGATGCAGATGATAGAACATATGAGTATAAGGTTAGCAAAAAATCTACATGGACTTTTCAAGATATTTCAAATAATGTCTTGAAGTCCTATTTGAACGATGAAAGGATTATTTTGGCAGTAGTAAACAAGAAGACGTTTGTAATAAAGAGTATTGCAGCATGTCAACCAAAGGCAATTGTTAGAATTTTGAGAAAAAAATTAAAGGAAAAGAAATTAAAGGAAAAGAAATTAAAGGAAAAGATAAGGAAATCTAAGAAGATAAGGCGTTTAACTGCAAATATTGGTATGAAAGATATTAACCAAATGATTGAAGCGGGAGATGCAGAATGGATTCTTTAGACATATTTATAGAAAATATCAATAGATTTGCAACTGATTATAATCTGAATACTTACAGAAAAATTGCCAACTTTCTCAATATTACTGAAGATTCGCTAAAACATTGGCAAAGCAAAACCAGATGTCCTTCTCTTAAAAGACTTGATCAGATAAGCGATAGAATAGGATGCTGGTCATATGCATTGATACAGAAGGATGGTGATATTTTTGCAGAAATTGAATTACTTAGAAATAACTCAAGAGAGGTATTGATAAAAAATTTGAAAGAATATTTTTTACAAAAGGGACGATTCACATGGAATGATAAAGCTGCTTTGTTTTATGGGTTTGTTAGCGAAGATGCTTTAAAATCATATTTCAGAGAGGAAAATTTTAAAACGCCACCATTAAAGAAACTAGATGAGATGGCATCTGCATTAGGTAAACCTACATATGAATTAATCAAGGAGGTCGAATTAAATGAGAAAACAGATACCAGAAAAAATAAAGAGTAGATTAAATAAAATTAAAACGGCTATTGAAGATGTTCCTAATACTGTCCCTAATGAAATGAGGACGACTTTTAATTTTAAAGGCAGAAAGTCTCCTATTCTAGCTGAAAAAGTGATAGAAGCAATAAGTGATAGTGATGATGTTATATATGATCCTTTTATGGGTTCCGGCTCATTTGTATATGCTGCGATGGGAAAAGTAAAAAAGATTTATGCTACGGAATTGGACAATTATACATTTAATGCTGTAAGTGTATTGATGAATAAAGTAGATATGCTTAAATTAAGTGAATTATTTGATACTGTTAAAGAAGATGTATATGAGCAAATAATGAAACTATATGAAACATCATGTTGTGGTAGCAAAAATTATATAAGCAAAGTTTTGTTTGATCCTGAAGAAGGCAAGGAAGGATATTTTAATCCATCTAACAATAGGGAAATAAAAGATGGTAAAAATATAAAACTTATAGAAAAATGTCCAATATGTGGTGGGAAATCCAAAAAATTTGATGAAGATGATTATGAAAAGTTAGTTAGTCTGGAAAAAATAAATGTAGAAAGATTCCCTAGAAATCAATATATCGTAAACAGTAGGATTAATATTACATCTTCAACAGGCGCGGATAAATATGATAGGATTTTTACACAAAGAAATAAAATTGCTTTATTGACTTTGCAGGATGCAATCAATAAACTTGAGCCATCAGAAGAAAAAGATGTATTAGAACAAGTTTTGGTTGCCTCTATTTCGCTTGCAAGAATTGCTATGTATGGTTCTAGTACCGATATATTATATCATGTAGTGGGACATGGGGCTCAGGATATGAATGTCTGGCTCCTTTTTGAGGAAAAGTATAAAAGTTTTTGTAAATTCAAACTCGCTTATAGCGACAAACAAATAGGAACAACAGATTCGAGTGTTATAATTGCCAATAAGGATTATGCGGAATATATTAAAGAAAATCCTAATCTGAAAATAGATATTATCTATACTGATTTTCCATATACTGACCAAGTTCCATATTTAGAAAGAAATCAATTATATCGTATTTGGTTGGAAAAGTTTTATGATTCCAAATATGCTTTAACAGAAGATATGTTGAAACAAGAAATAGTTTTAACAAATGCAGAGTCAAGAATTGAAAAAAGAAATATAGAGAATTATTATAAAGATATTGACAACATGTTTTCTCATTTTTACAGGGCATTAAATGAGGATGGGCTTGTATTTCTTACAATGAAACTGGGGAAAGCAAAGTATTTTAAGACGTATATAGAAATTGTAAATTTAGCCCGCAAAAATGGTTTTGAGTATGCATATCAGATTGGAGTTGAAAAAAAAGATCCGACAATAAGAAAGCAATCAGCATTTACTAATACATTTATGAATGAAATGATAGTTGTTTTTTATAAATTACCAAAAGAGGATAGATATTGGTATATTGGTAATGAAAATTATGAGTTTTTGCTTGTTAAAAAAGTGTATTTATACCTAATCCGAACAAAGGAATATGTGACATTATCAAGTGCCATAACTCTAGTTTGTAATGACTTAAAGTCAAAATATTCATATTTAGCCAGTGAACAAGATATATTAAAAATAAAGACAATATTACAGCAATATTTTAAGGTTGATGCGGGCTGCATACAAATTGATAATAATCAATTATATTTAGATATTGAAGATACGACGGATTTATATACAAAATTATATGATTTAATGCCAATTTTTATCAGACAGCTCTTGGACAGTAAGGGCAAGTTTGTATTGGAAGATGTTTACTTCGAGTTGGTCAATTCGTTATGTGATGGTAATCCCAAAACGATTGCACAAATTTTAGAAGATGAAAACCATCAAAGAGATATAAGTAATTTAATATTAAATTATTGTGAAAAGGACGGGCAGTATTATGTTGAAAGGAAAGATATTAGTAAACCTAATGAGAATGCGATTGACATATCAACATTAAGTGGTACAGATTTTGAGATTTTGGTACAAGGTTTGCTGAAAAAAGAAGGGTATGAAAATGTTATAAAGATGGGAGGAGCAGGTGACCTAGGTGTTGATATTATTGCCTCTAAACGTCAACAGGATAGATTGTTGCATTATATTTTTCAGTGTAAACGTTGGGCTTCAAATGTTGGTTCTGATCCTATACAGAGATTATACGCTGAAAGGATGAGAAGAGGATTGGACTATGCAGTCTGTGTGACAACCTCTGGGTATACTAGAGATGGTAAAAAGGTTGCATTTGATCTTGAGGTTGAGACTGTAGATGGAAATCAGTTGATGCAACGTCTTGACAAATACTTTCCGGGAGAGTATTATAATGGAATTCAAGATATATAAGCACAAATGCGAGGATTTTCCTCGCACTTGTGTCATTTCCATTTAGCTGTAGAAGAATCCCACATTAAATGTTTATCAAAAATATCAACTAAAGAAGGGTACTTACTTGAAAGTATAGATAACCAGCCGTTCTGGATTAAAATTTCCATCAGTCCATTATCATATAATTCAGGAGTGGACATCGGACCATTTGATTTTACCATAAATTTAGCTTGGCGAATAATATTGTGTTCGATTTCAGATATGTCTTCTTCGGCGTTGTGTTCTATAGGAGCAACGGCTTTTGAAAAAATAAGTACAGAGTCACCATTTAACGATTTTTTAGGACTAATAATATTTTTTAAAGTGACAGTCTTATCGATGTGTATTTGAGTGATAAATCTAAAACAGTTTCTTTCCAAGATAGTGATTAATTTGTTCCAAACATTTAAATCACTATCATGAAAATACAAACATAAATAATGGTTCGGTTTCAGTTTATGAGAACACATATGAAAGACTTGCTCCAATAAATTAAAATAGTCTTCCTTGCTCTTATTGCGGGAGGGTGCAGAAGAAACGATTATTTCATCTTTTAAGTTATAATCCAAATTTAAAAATGGTTTATATAACTGCATATATTCGGAATACAGAACTTGCTCCAAATAGGGAGGGTCAGTGACAATTAAATCCACACCATTATCGGGTATATCCTGTTCGGTTATTAATTGACTACCTTTTTGCAATAATAAGCATTTACAAGGAGAAAGAGAACTATATGACTCAACGATTTCGGAATCAGTATAATTTTCTTTCATAAATGGTATAACATCATAAAATTTTTTGATTTTCTTTGTATAAATATCTATAATATTTTTCTCGACACAATCAGTTTTAGGTATCCATAACGGCCATTGAGAATTTGAATGTTTATCAGTTATCTTACATAGATGCAATATGGACATCAGAATATATTTTAAAATAGGTTGATGCTTTTCACTATATTTGTTAATTATGCTCAATATTTCATCTAGTACGGATAAGTTACGTCCTGTAAATATGTTTTTAATGTCATCGTTTTCGGTTACAGCTATCTTGGAGTTAGAGAGCAAAGTAGTATTGCTGATATTTTTTAATACAGGGGTAACATTAATTTTTGCATAGTCGCTTTCATCAGCGGTCTTAATACCCTTTTTTGTACACTTGCATGTATAATTGATGGTTTTAATTATTATTTTTGAATTGGTTCTCTCTGGTTTGTCAAATATTACTTTTGAAATAGTACCAATTTGATTACATATTGGGCAAGTGGTTTCGTAATAGTGAGACAATGTGTTCAGTTCTGATATAAAATTTTCGAGCTCTTTTTTTATATCGGGAATGGTATTAACGGATAATAAAAGTTTTGAAATGAATAATGGCATATCGTTAATATCACAACCAATAGCGCAACGAGACAAATCCGTTTTAATGGCTTCGAGTGTTGTTACTCCAGAACCAAGAAATGGATCAAAGACAACATCGCCTCTATTTGACAGAGAATCTATCAATGTATCACAGATATTAAATGCTTTTTGAGACCAATACATATGAGAGTTATACATTGAATTATTTTTACTTGGCAATAAGTTACATAAAGTTTTTTTAAGCGAATCAATATTAACTTGATTTAAATTTTTACCACCACATAGTATCAAATATTCGAGAACTTTTTTTTGCGTACTGTTTCGATGGTTCGCATGATTATAATTTTGCGTTACTACATTAACACGAGCATTTGTGTAATATTTTTTTGCGAGTTCTATTAATTCATCAATTGAAACGGTATATCTGTCAGTGGCTTGCATTTCTCTGTCTTGAGGATATGCATAACTAATAGCAAGGTTCGTATTTGTGTGTGCACAGAAGTTGATCAAATTTTCTAAAGATTGCTTAGCTGCTCCACGTTGACTTAGTTTTGATTGATAGCGTCCTTCAGTGTATAAACCTTTTGTATAACCATTTTTGGTAACGGTTAATAAAGGATACTCATATTTGGCAGCTACATTCAGCAGATGATAATATCTTGAATATTGCATATCCGTATATGGAGGATCTGCATACACTAAACCTACATTAGAAAAAATTTTTTCGTTTAATAATTCCTCAAAATTAGAATTAAAGATCATGTTCTTTCCAGAAAACTTGGAGAGGGGAACACTAATATATTCTTTGAATTTTTTAATGAATAATTCATAAATGTTTTTTTTCCGTTGAACAAAAAGACGACTTTGATTTTTTTCAGGATTTAATGGCTGAGCCATGTGACCATCTTTGGAAAAAACCGTTTCTTTCATTGCATAAAACAAGCATGAAAGCAAGGCAGTTTTATATTCCATAAAACTTGTATTAATCATTTTGATTATACAATCAATATCGAGTGCTTGGATTATTCCATAGTAGTTTGTAGCATAATATGTTGTAAATAGATAAAAATCCTTAGTGCTTTTTATATTATCAACTGTCAATGGAGATTTGGTTATTTTGGAGTATTGATTGTTCCAAACAGTTGGATATGACTTGTAAAGAGCAATTAATTCTTCATAGTTTTCATGATCTAATGCTTGCTGTTCAAGGTTTATAAAATCTATAATAGGATTTGCCTGTTTTTTTATTGTAGTTGTATATTCTATGTCTAGAGAATGAAGGAGGTTAGAAGCAGATTCTATATCTGCTTGATTTAATATAGCATCAGCTATTATGCTTGCATAGTACTCAACATCATTTGCATAGACTTGATAGTTATCTCTAAACATATTGCTAACAGCGGCAGAACCCGAAAAAATATCTAAAATTGCCTTGCCATCTTGTATATATGGCTCTATATTTTTATATATAAAACTACTAAGATTATTTTTGCTGCCTTGGTAGTTTAAAACTGTAAAATTCTCCATGATAAAAACCTCCATATAGCATTATAAAATGAAAGGCGTAAAAAAGCAATCACAAATAAAAAAATATTTATATTTATTTCGCATCGGGAAATTGATAATAGAACAATATAAACTAGCATTATATTATAATTTACTTTGTATAGAAAATATATTATGGAAGAATCTGTTTGATTTAGAATTTTAGGCAAAATATTAGTATACATAATTGGATTTTCATAAAGAAATAGTTTAATCTCTTCGGGTTTAATTCCCCACAGCTTTGCTGCGTAACAAACTAATGACGAGCAGAGCGAGTCTCGGGCTGATACACTGCAGCTCTGCTGTGGGGAGTTTTATTACCATAAGGTATAACAGAAAATTTGGTTCTTTCTTATGATTGAATACACTGCAGAAACATTAAATTTATGGCCAAATCTGAAATATTAGCAGAGATGAATTATCCATAATCTAAGAAAGAACCATAAATTTATCAAAGGGCTAAAGAATCTTCCGCATCTACCCATATCTGCATACCGCCCTCAAGATATAGCCTTGCATATTCAAGAGGCATATCTATTGCCAAAGCATTCAAGGCACATTCGGAACATGGCGTTGTTTTTAATCCTTCTTCCGCTTTGCTGCAATCTATCCGTAAAAAGTAACCTGCATAAGTATATATGTCAATACTGTTATGATTAATGTTGTATGTTGCATAAATAAAATTCATTCTTATTTTTCTTCTTTCTTTAAAATTTTTGAAAGCATTTCAATCAGTTCACCATACCTATTCATTTTGTGTTATAATGTTTCCTGTGATTTTGTTTCCGTTATTTTTTCCCTTATCAGGGTTCGTAATGCCCTGTGGGAAGATATAAAACGGGGGAAACCTTAAGGGAAAGATCACCTGCGATAAACTTAGTGTTTTCAAGGGTTAGCGGAGATTATAATAACAAAATATAATAGCTAATGTTTCCCTTAAAAATAATCAAATCACAATCGGGATTTATAAGTCAAATGATACAGATGTCTATTTGATAGACAGCGGAAATGATAAGGATGCAGGCAGGAAAGTCCGTAAAATACTAAGTGAAAATGGATGGAACTTAAAAGGGATTATCAACACACACTCTAATGCAGACCACATTGGAGGAAATAAGACATAAATTTTTACTTGCATCTGAAAGTGATGTCAATGAGATTACAGATTCTGATTTTCCGAAAGAATTAGAGGTTATTCCATTGCATGGGCATTTTTTTGATATGGTTGGCATACGCACACCCGACGATGTTGTTTTTCTTGCTAATTGTATCAGTAGTAAAAGCACTTTGGAAAAATATCAGATTGCTTTTATTTATGATGTTGCTGAATATCTCAATACATTGGATAAAGTTGAAGCTATGGAAGCCGCTATGTTTGTGCCTGCCCATTCGGATGCAACGAGTGATATCACAGGTATAGTGCAGTTCAACCGCTAAAAAGTATTTGATATATCAAATGACATTCAGTCCATCTTAAAAACGCCTATGTGCTTTGAAACACTCTTAAAACGCCTTTTTGATGAATACGAACTGGTAATGAATTTTGAATAGTATGTTTTAGTGGGAAGTACAGTGCGTTCTTATCTGTCATGGCTAAAAGATAATGGAAAAATAAGGGCTATTTTTACAGACAATCAGTTAAAATGAAGCAGCTTGCCGAAAAACTTGATGTTTCAAGGCAGTCTATTTCAAAATGGGAGAGTGGTCAGGCAGTTCCAGAAATGGAAAAAATAGTAGCATTGAGTGTAGTTTTTGATGTTACAACTGATTATTTACTAAAGTCATCAGAAATAGATGATTTATCAGTAAAAACAGAAATGCTGGAAAAACAGCAGCAGAATATACTTATTAGAGAACAAAAACAGCAACAAATTTTGAGTTGTATTATGTACTCTATTGCGGTATATATGATATTCTTTGCAGTATATTTTATTGGACATTTTCATTTTTGGTCTTGGGTAGCAAATCCTTCGATCTTTTTTGCAGGCTTTCTTACTGCTACTGCTATTGTAATCTTTATATGCGTAAAGAAAATTAATAAAAAACCATAAGGAAGCGTTCATTACAGCAAAGTTTTTGGAAAATGAACATATCTTACAAGAAATCAACGAACATTCAGAGTATAATATAGAATGCAAGGAGGTGTTACCATGCAGAAAGAAGTACGGACAGTCTGCTATGATGACGATTTACATCTTGAAGCATATCATTTTGAGGGAATCGTACAGCTGTTTCCGAATCATTTTCATGATTACTATGTGATTGGTTTTATAGAAGCAGGGACACGATGTTTATCCTGCAAAAATAAAGAATATATAGTAAGTAAGGGAAATATTCTTTTGTTTAATCCAAACGATAACCACAGTTGTGTACAATGTGACGGCGGAACGCTTGATTACAGAGGTTTGAATATTCCAAAAGAAACAATGCTGTCATTGGCAGAAGAAATAACAGGGCAAAATATATTGCTTGGATTTTCGGAAAGTGTCATTAAAAATGACGAGCTGAATTTTTACCTTCATTCTTTGCATCAGATGATTATGGACGGTGGGGAAGCGTTTGAAAAGGAAGAAATGCTCATGCTCCTTATTTCGTTGCTTGTCGGGCAATACGGACACCCCTCCCAGAATTGTATTCCAGAGTACAGTGAAGAAATAGAGAATTCTTGCACATTTATGGCAGAGCATTTTGCAGAGCATATTACACTCGATAACCTCTGTAAATGCAGTGGTCTTAGTAAATCGACATTGCTTCGTACATTTACCAAATCAAAAGGAGTTACACCATACAGGTATCTTCAGACGGTTCGCATAGGAAAAGCAAAGGAATTGTTGGAACAAGGTGTAACCGCGGCCTCTGCCGCTATGCAGACAGGTTTTTCAGACCAGAGCCACTTTTCAAATTTTTTTCATATGTTTATCGGATTGTCGCCTGCCGCATACAGACGCATTTTTAAGGAGGGTGGCAGGAATCATGGATAAAAAAACTACCACAGGGCATATCACAGCCCTGGTTACGATTGTGATATGGGGAACTACTTTCATATCCACCAAAATACTTCTTGCAGATTTTGCACCGATAGAAATACTGTTTTTTAGATTTTTGCTCGGTCTGCTTGTATTGATTGTCATTTATCCGAAACGCTTAAAAATAAAGGATAAAAAACAGGAGATTATATTCGCTGCGGCGGGGTTATGTGGAATATGTTTATACTATCTGCTTGAGAACATAGCATTGACTTATACAATGGCTTCTAATGTCGGCGTTATTATTTCTGTCGCCCCGTTTTTTACTGCTGTTTTATCTCATGTATTTCTAAAGACAGAAGAAAAACTGAAAGCACAATTTTTTGTTGGTTTTGTAGTTGCTATGATAGGAATATGCCTTATCAGTTTTAACGGTAAGGAATTAGAGCTGAATCCCATTGGTGATATTCTGGCTGTTGCTGCGGCATTCGTATGGGCAGTTTATTCCTTACTTACACGAAAAATCAGCAGCTATGGATTGAATACGATTGGGACTACAAGGAAGATATTTACATATGGAATACTTTTCATGCTTCCGTTTCTCTTTGTTTTTGATTTCAACATGGATGTGCAAAAAGTTATAAAGCCAGAGAATGCTCTAAACCTTATATATTTAGGTGTTGGTGCATCAGCTCTTTGTTTTGTTACCTGGAATCATGCGGTAGGAGTACTTGGGGCTGTTAGGACAAGCGTATATATCTATATAGTTCCTGTCATTACCGTTGTCACATCCATTATTGTGTTAAAGGAAGAAATTACATGGATTGCTGCGATGGGAATAGGGCTAACCTTAATCGGCTTGTTTCTATCGGAACGTAAACCCCCATTTAGGAAAAGAGGAAAGTGAAAATGAATGTAGAGAATGAAAAATGTGTGATTGTTGTCGATGAGAATTTACCGCTTGGGATTATTGCAAATACCGCCGCTATCCTCGGCATTACTATGGGAATGAAAATGCCCGATGTTGTTGGGAATGATGTGCTTGATTTAGAGGGCAATTCTCATATGGGAATTATACAGTTTCCTGTACCGATATTAAAAGGAAATACCGAGATACTTAAAAAACTAAGAACAAAGTTATTTGAGCCGCAATTTGCTGAATTGACAGTTGTTGATTTTTCTGATTTGGCACAAGGGTGTAAGACTTACGATGAATTCATTAGTAAAATGGAGAACACCTCAGAGGTCAAATTGAATTATATTGGCATCGCAATATGCGGCAATAAAAAGAAGATTAACAAGCTGACTGGGAATATGCCTTTGTTACGGTAAAAAAATGGTTCAAAATTACATATTGAGGTTTTCATCTCCCCATTGTTTCATATGTTCAAAGACGGGAATAAAACTTTTACCCAAGTCAGTAAGGTTATATTCCACATGGGGAGGGACTTCTTTATAATCATGACGGGTAATGAATCCGTCTGCTTCCAATTCCCTAAGCTGCTTTGTCAGGCTTGAATCCGTAATATCACCGATATGTCTGCGAAGCTCTCCGAAACGGTGTATATCTCGAAAGGCAATATAATAAATGATTTCTATTTTCCATTTACCGCCTAAAATTTTTTGTATGGTAGAGACTGTTTTGCAACGTTCAACAGCCAATGTACTTTTTTTCATTTCTGCCTCCTTTCAGAAACAGTGTAACACATATCCCTTTAAAAATCAATGTACAGATTATATATATGTACTATAAAAAAGTTCAGTACTTGTAAAATTATTGTACAAAAGTATAATTAGTATAAATTACAGAAAACACCCTGCGGGTGTACCTGTATGGCGAAAAGCGCGCCATAAATAAGGAAAGGAGATGTGTTTATGCACTACACAGGAACAATTTGGAGACCGCCGTATGAAGCGTCATCACTTTTGGTTGAGGTGACAGCGGGATGTACGCATCATAAGTGTAAGTTTTGTACGCTGTATCATGATTTGCCGTTTAAATTCAGAATGTCCCCTATGGAGGATATTGAATGTGATTTGCAGGAGGCAAAAAGAGCAGTCAAAGGCTTAAGTAGTGGAAATATAGACAGAGTATTTCTGACGGGAGCGAACCCATTCGTGTTGTCCTATGACAAATTAGCAGCGATAGCAGAGTTAATCCATAAATATCTGCCGTCAGTTAAATCTATTGGCTCATTTTCTAGGATTACGGACGTTATCCCTAAAACCGATGAGCAACTTGCCAAACTGCGGGCTTTCGGGTATGATGGCCTGACAATAGGAATAGAAACGGGCGATGATGAAGCTCTGCGGTTTATGAACAAGGGATATACTTCTGCCGACATTATAGAGCAATGCCAAAGATTAGATGCAGCGGATATTCATTACAGTTTCTTTTATTTGGTAAGCATTTCTGGGGCAGGCCGTGGAGAAATCGGAGCAAAATTGACGGCTGATATATGTAATCAGATACACCCTGCGCTTATCGGGGCAAATATGCTTACGATTTATCCCGATTCTGAGCTTTTTGCAGAAATCCAGCGTGGAAACTGGCAGGAGGAAAGCGAACTGGAAAAATATAAAGAGGTACGGACTCTTATTGAAAATTTGCAGATACCTACAATCTTTGCAGCAATGGGGGCTTCCAATGCGTTCCAGTTTCACGGGCAACTGCCAAAAGACAAGGAGAAGCTTCTGTCATTTCTTGATGAAATCATTGGAAATGTCAGCGAAGAAGAATTACAGAGGTATAGAAAAAGTGTCCATCATCTCTAAGTGAAACACCCAGAGGGTATATTTTTATACCCTCTGGGGTACGCATACGAAAAGCTATAAATGATTGAAACAAATTGATAAAACAAACATTAACAGAGGTGGAATTTACACCGATATACAATATAAGTATAATAAGGGGAGCAAACAGAATGGAAAGAGAAACCACTCCCAGTCAAAGCGAATGGCTGATTATGGAAGTGTTCTGGGCAAATGAAATGTCTATGACCGCAAAAGAAGTTATTAAGAAAATGCAGGAGAAGTCGGATATGTCATCAAGGATGGTGCGCGTACTCCTGAACCGTTTATGGCAGAAAGGCGTTTTGAGCTATACTGTCGATGAACATGATTTAAGGGTTTACCATTATACAGTCCAGAAATCAAAAGAGGAATGCCAGAAGGAAAAGAGCCAGAAGTTTGTAGACAGCTATTTTGAGGGCAGCAGGAAGAACGCAATGGCTGCTTTGTTACAGAGTGCAAAACTAACGGACGAACAGTTCCGAAAATTGGAAGAAATTTTAGAGCAATGCAAGGAAAAGGATAATGATAAGAAATGACAGTGCAGGAATTTTGGAATAGTGGAATAAGTTTTTTAAACTTAAGCGCCGTCTATTATGTGACACAGATTTTAAAGTGTGACCAGATTTCTTTCATAGTATTTGCAATTGTGTATTTCTTACGGAAAACCCTGCTGAAAAACAGATTTTTCCTAAAAAGTATGTTATGGAGTTTGTTTATTCCAGTCTTATTTGCAGGAAAGATAAAATTCTTTTATGAGAAACCCATTGGCATACCATTGTTTTCTTGGTGGACAGAAATCTGTAAAACCTGTATATGGATAAACTGGCTCTACATATGCGGCATATTTGTATATGCTGCAAGGCTGTTTTATAAAAAAAGAAATCTGAAAAAAATGGTTGCAGGCATGGATGCCAGAGGTCATGCTGAAGGAATACGACCAAAAAGAGTTGCAGACAATCCTACTCCACGAAAAGATACATATCCAGTTGGGGCATTTACTGTTCCATTTTTTGTGGGATATGCTTCGTGTATTATTATGGTTAAATCCTCTGCTTACCATAGGCACAAAGTTTTTTCGTGAAGATATGGAGGAAATTTGCGATTGGGTAACGATTCAAAAAAGTGAGGGAAAAGTTTATGCATATGGCAAGCTTCTGCTAAAGAGTATGAGGCTATTGCAGGCAGAAAATGAAAATTTTAATATGTTTGTTGCTTTTGCAGGTGATAAGGAATATCAGAGTATACGTCAAAGAGTGACAAGGATTGCCCTGTATAGACCGTATAAGCAGACCGCGGCAGTCGGTATATGGATTGTCGCCATGTTGTGTATCATAGCGGCGATTATATGGATACAAAATATTTCTTATGACAGATATAATGAAAGTGACAGTATGCTGACATATGGATATGACGGTAATAATGTTACTTTTTTTGACGACAATGATGTACTGTAAAAGATGATTACTTATGATGACAATTATGTTTATGTGGATAGGGAGGTTTTTGAAAATTATTTGCAGGAAAATAATGCATCAGGGGATATTTTTATTGTTTTTGGAGGTTTTTATAAACTCCCTGGGATTGGGGGTATTGGGTGTTCCTGCTATTATGAATCTGGTTCAAAGGACAGGATAGTGAAAATCCCTTATGAAAGCCCGATGGGTTCTTGGAGTGTAAAATTACTTAAATTATAATAAATACAATGTGGAAATTACTACTTTTACCAGAATTCTTGAAAATATGGAAGGATTTTTGGGTTTTCGTTGATTCAGTCAGGTTTACAGGATATAATGATATGGGATTTTAGGGAGGACATGTTGAATATATGATAGTGGCTGTATGTGTAGATGAAAAGAATGGAATGATGTTTCACCACCGCCGCCAGAGCCAGGATCGGGTCTTACGGGAGAATTTGCTTCAGGAATGTGGGGAAAAGAAACTCTATATGAACGGGTATTCCGGAAATTTGTTTAAAGCTTCTGAGGGAGTTATTGTCTCAGAGAATTTTCTGGGTGAGGCGAAGGAGGGCGAGTTTTGTTTTGTGGAGGATGCGGATATTGGTGATTATGTGAAAAGGATTGAGGCCGTGATTTTGTATAAATGGAACCGTCGTTATCCGGCAGACGTTTATTTTACTCTGGACTTATCTGACGAAAAATGGATGTTAGAGAGAACGGAGGAGTTTAAGGGTTCGTCCCATGAGAGGATTACGAAGGAGGTTTATAGAAAGATACGATGAAAAATTCCAGGATTTGCGGGCATAAAAAGGTATATGGCTGGCTGTTGGCGGTAATCTGCTGTTTGTTTTTGACAGCATGTGCGGAGGATAGCTTTAAGAATGAGATACAAGGCGGTAAGGAGAGCATTTCTCTTGAGGATATTCCGGAGTATTCCGGTGAGCCTTATGTTGAGATTAATGGAAATGAACCTGATTTTCCCGATGATAGTTCTGGCGGGGAGTCGTTTGAAACGTACAGTGAGTTGGACAGCCTTGGAAGATGCGGGGCGGCCTATGCCAGTGTGGGTACGGACTTGATGCCGACGGAGGAGAGGGAGAGCATTAGTCAGGTGAAGCCGACAGGATGGCAGACTGTTAAGTATGAGCATGTGGACGGTAAATATCTTTATAATCGGTGTCATCTGATAGGTTACCAATTATCTGGGGAAAATGCCAATGAGAAGAATCTGATTACGGGTACTCGGTATATGAATGTAGAAGGGATGCTGCCATTTGAAAATATGGTGGCGGATTACGTGAAGGAGACAGATTGCCATGTCTTATACAGGGTTACTCCGGTTTTTGAGGGGGATAACCTTCTGGCAAATGGCGTACAGATGGAGGCGTATTCCGTTGAGGACGGGGGAGAATCGGTTTCTTTTAATGTGTTTGTCTATAATGTGCAGCCGGGTGTTTCTATTGATTATGCCACCGGAGATAATGCAGAGGGGGATAAGGATTTTACACAGGCAGAGGATTCCAAGGGAGAGATTCGCGGAAATTCCAGGTCGAAGATTTATCATTGTCCAGGGCAGGCGGCGTATGAAGAAATGGCGGATTCTAAACATTTGGTGACATTTCAGACCGAGGAGGAAGCCCAGAAAGCGGGATATCGGAAGGCAAAGAGATAGATTTTTTTAAAAAAGTCAAGAAGAAATTAGAATTTTAATCACCTTTAGTGATTTTCTACATCTTGCACAATTTTACCTATCCCTTTTTGTGCATGGTGACAAGGCGTGCCCATAGCACGCCTTGAAGCAAGACGCGAGTTTACTTTTTCTTTCCGTTTTGGCTTTTCCCGCGATACGGTGATAAATTTAGCTTTATTTAAGGGGCGGAGGTTCTTTGGCTTTTCTGTGATTGTACTATGTCGTTTGCGGATAATCCTTCAAATATTGCACGGGGGTAG
>ERZ808041.813-NODE-813-length-17407-cov-6.706347_pt1 | contig 17407 bp, 14 predicted proteins | sample MGYA00380192_ERZ808041 | MGnify/ENA primary metagenome ERZ808041 (study PRJEB31490, sample SAMN06133412) | mouse gut metagenome | isolation source: Z1_1 | host: mice | place: China: Chengdu | collected 2015-05 ... | reverse complement strand
AAATTATCACCTATACCCTGGACACCGAGCCGGGGATCAGCCTGCGGGCGGCTGGCTGGGTGTGCGCTGGCCCTGCTGGTGGCAAACGCTGGACAGGTGAGCGCCGACCCGCCGTTGACCTCTATCCGCCGCAAATGAAGCTGCGCTATGAAAAGCTGCTGACCGCTGGGGGTGAGTTTTGTTGAGGATCGGCTACGCGGACGTAGACAGCCACAACTGGCCCAATCTGTGCCTGATGAAGCTGTCCGCCTACCATAAAGGACGGGGGGACAGCGTAGAGCTGTGGAGGCCGGAGGGCTGGTACGATCTTGTCTACAAAAGCAGGGTATTCACCGATACCTATTCTAAAGATAAGCTCTACATCGCCAACGCCGACCAAATCATCCGGGGCGGCACCGGCTACGGTCCAGGGCCGGATCTGCCGGACGTGGTGGAGCATCAGCGCCCGGACTATTCGCTATATCCGCAGTTTCCCGATACAGCCTATGGATTCCTGACCCGTGGCTGTCCGAGGGCCTGCGGATTTTGCATCGTTTCAGGGAAAGAGGGGCGGCGGAGCCGTCAGGTGGCCGATTTGTCCGAGTTTTGGGATGGGCAGCGGGAGATCAAGCTGCTGGACCCCAATCTGCTGGCCTGCCCGGAACATGAACGGCTGCTGTTACAGCTTGCGGAGAGCCGTGCCTATGTGGATTTTTCCCAGGGGCTGGACATCCGCCTGATTACCCCGGACAATGTGGCCCTGCTGAATCGGGTTCGGGTAAAGGCGGTGCATTTTGCCTGGGATGACCCCAACACCGACCTGACCGGCTATTTCCGACGCTTCGTGGAACTGACCGCCATCAAGAGTGACCGCAGGCGGAGGGTATACGTTCTCACCAACTATGGCAGCACCCATGAGCAGGATCTGTACCGGGTAGAGACCCTGCGGAGCCTGGGCTATGATCCCTATGTCATGGTCTATGACCGGCCCAGCGCCCCGCCTATCACCCGGCACTTGCAGCGGTGGGTGAATAACAAGCGAGTTTTTTACACTGTAAATAGCTTTGTGGACTATGTTCCAACAAAAAACAGCAGGAGGTAGCACTTTTTTTGACTGAATACGCACCAATTACATTAGGCTCTCTTTTTGACGGCATAGGAGGATTTCCCTATGCTGCCTCTTTTTACGGAATCCATCCCCTGTGGGCCAGCGAGGTCGTCCCGGAGTGCATAGCCGTTACAAAACGGCACTTCCCGGATATGGCCCATCTGGGGGACATTACCCAGCTTCACGGCGGCACGATTCCGCCCGTGGATATTCTTACCTTTGGCTCGCCCTGCCAGGGGTTAAGTCTTGCTGGCCGCCGTTTGGGGCTGGCCGATGAACGCAGCGGTCTCTTTATGGAGGCCATCAGAATTATTCGTGAAATGCAGGAGGCGACACATGGAAGATACCCACAATTCGCAATTTTCGAGAACGTCCCCGGCGCTCTGTCATCCAATGGACGGCGTGACTATCAAGCCGTGCTTGAGGCGTTCACAGGCGCCAAAGTTCCAATGCCTCGATCTGGACGATGGGCCAACGCCGGAATGGCGCGAGGGCGAGGCGTTGATCTCGCTTGGATCATATACGATGCCCAGCACTTTGGGACTGCCCAGCGGCGGCGCCTGTTTCTTGTCGCAGATTTTAGAGGAAAACGCGCCGGAGAAATACTCTTTGTCCCCAAAAGCCTGCGCGGGTATTTTGAGGCGGGCGGAACGCCGCGGCAAGGAATTACCGCCTTTACTGAAGGCGGCGCTGGAGCGGCAGGCGCAGTCATAGAAATTCTGAACGATCAGGGCGGCGATTCCATGACGGTGGAGCACGGGGGGCTTTCCCCCACCCTCCGCAGCCAGACCCACGGCAATCTGCCTATTGTGGCGGCTGGTTTTGACCTCCAGCAGATCACCAGCAAAACCAACCGCTCCGCGCTGAAACCCGTCCAACCCGCCCTTTGCGGCACGGGCAATCCCCATGTAATTGTCCGCCCTGTGTGCATGGCTACCGGGCAGGACAACGCTGCCATTCTGGACGATCAGACGCCGACCCTTACCGCCGCCCATAAACGGCCCCTCCTGATGCACCCCCAGCTTGCCGGGACGCTATGTGCCTCCGGCGCCGGTCTTTCCAGACCGGCGGGCATTGGGAGCGAATCGGATTTCTGTATCATCAGCGCGGGCTTCAAACACAAGGCCAGCGCCGCGGCGGGGAGCATCGGCTATCAGGAGGAAACCGCCCCCACTTTGGTTGCCGGACAGGAGAGCAGCGTGATAAAAGCCTATGTGATCGGCGCCTATTATTCCGGGGGGATGCTGTCGGACAATCCGCACAGCGGCATCTATGAGGCGGAAACCTCCCGGACGCTGGACTTGAACGGGGGCAACCCCTGCTGTCAGCAGGGCGGGACGGTCATCGTAGAAGTACCCGGTGGCGAGGCTCTTATGGATGCCGCGGCTGTTGACTGCCGCAACCACCGGGAAATCCCTGGGATCAGCGGCACTCTGCAAGCCAAGGCCAAATCAGGTGGCTATTCGCTGAACTATCAAAACCCTATCCGCATCGGCTGCCATGTGCGCCGCCTGACCCCCACCGAGGCCGAGAGGCTGATGGGGTTCCCGGATTTTTGGACGCTGTACGGTTATGATGGAAAGACGATCAGCGACAGCAAGCGATATTCTATGTTAGGCAATAGTATTGCCGTCCCCTGTGTGGCTTACATTATGCAGGGTATCCGGCAGGCAATCGAAAGGAGTTGATGATTTATGGCCTATGTCCCGGTCCCCAAGGACTTAACCAAAGTAAAAACCAAGGTGGCGTTCAATTTGACAAAACGCCAGCTCATTTGCTTCGGCGGCGGTGCTGTACTCGGCATCCCGCTTTTCTTTTTGCTCAAAGGGCCGCTGGGGAACAGCGCGGCGGCGATGTGCATGATCCTGGTCATGCTCCCGTTCTTCATGCTGGGCATCTACGAGAAGAACGGCCAGCCGTTGGAGAAGGTGGTGCGGAATATCCTCAACGTCTGCTTCCTGCGTCCTCAGCAGCGTCCCTATAAAACCAACAACTTCTATGCCGCCCTGGAGCGGCAGGATCAATTAGACAAGGAGGTGTATCACATTGTTTATCACGGCCATCAAAAATTTCATTCGCCGCCTGTTCGGGAAAAAGCCGGACCCCCAGGCCAGACCGCCCCGGCAAAAAGGCGGTAAGCATCTTTCCCACGAGGATCGGCGGCAGGTGGAAGCGGCCATCGCCAGGGCCAAGGGCACCGACAAGCAGGAGCTGTCCGCCCAGGACAGCATCCCCTATCAGCGGATGTACCCGGACGGCATTTGCCGCGTCACCGATACCTTCTACACCAAGACGGTACAGTTCCAGGACATCAACTACCAACTCAGTCAGAACGAGGACAAGACCGCCATTTTCGAGGGCTGGTCGGACTTCCTCAACTATTTTGACAGCTCCATCCGTTTCCAGCTCTCCTTTTTGAACCTGTCCACCGCCCAGGACGGCTATGCCCGGAGCGTGGTCATTCCCCTGCGGGGGGACAAGTTCAACGATGTCCGGGAGGAATACTCGGAAATGCTGCAAAACCAGCTTGCCAAGGGGAACAACGGCCTGACAAAAACCAAGTTTCTCACCTTCGGCATCGACGCGGACAGCATCAAGACCGCCAAGCCCCGGCTGGAGCGCATTGAAATGGACATCATGAACAACTTCAAGCGGCTGGGCGTGGCCTGCGCCCCCATGGACGGCATGGAGCGCCTGCGTCTGCTCCATGGTATTTTTCACATGGACGGACAAGAACCGTTCCGTTTTTCCTGGGACTGGCTGGCCCCCTCCGGGCTGTCCACCAAGGACTTCATCGCTCCCAGCTCCTTCGAGTTCAAGAATGGGCGGGTGTTCCGCATGGGGAAGCTGTTCGGCGCGGTCAGCTTCCTGCAAATCCTGGCCCCGGAGCTGAACGACAGGATGCTGGCGGATTTCCTGGATATGGAGAGCAGCCAGATTGTCAACCTCCACATCCAGTCTGTGGATCAGATCAGCGCCATCAAGACGGTGAAGCGAAAGATCACCGACCTGGACCGGGCCAAAATCGACGAGCAGAAAAAGGCGGTCCGCGCCGGGTACGACATGGACATCATCCCCTCCGACCTCGCCACCTACGGTGCGGAGGCCAAGAAGCTGCTGCAAGATCTCCAAAGCCGGAACGAGCGGATGTTCCTGGTGACGTTCCTGGTGCTGAACACGGCGGACAGCCAGCGGCAGCTCGACAACAACGTGTTCCAGGCGTCCAGCATCGCGCAGAAATACAACTGCCAGCTCATCCGGCTGGACTTTCAGCAGGAGCAGGGCCTTATGTCCTCCCTCCCCCTGGGCTATAACCAGGTGGAGATCCAGCGGGGCCTCACCACCTCCAGCACGGCCATCTTCGTGCCCTTCACCACCCAGGAGCTGTTTCAGAACGGCAGCGAGGCGCTGTACTACGGGCTGAACGCCCTGTCCAACAACCTGATCATGGTGGACAGAAAGGCTCTTAAAAATCCCAACGGCCTGATTTTGGGCACCCCCGGCAGCGGCAAATCCTTCTCCGCCAAACGGGAGATTTTGAACGTGTTCCTGGTGACAGACGATGACATCATCATCTGCGACCCGGAGGCGGAGTATTACCCCCTCGTCCAGCGCCTGGACGGGCAGGTGATCAAGATCTCCCCCACCAGCAGGCAGTACGTCAACCCCATGGATCTCAACCTGGACTACTCGGACGATGAAAACCCGCTGTCGCTGAAGGTGGACTTCCTGCTCTCGTTCTGCGACATTGTGGTGGGGAGCAAGGACGGCCTCCAGCCGGTGGAGAAAACGGTGATCGACCGCTGTGTGCGGCAGGTATATCAAAAATATCTCTCCGACCCCAGGCCGGAGAATATGCCCATCCTGGGCGATCTCTATGATACCCTGCGGGCGCAGGAGGAAAAGGAGGCGCAGTTCATCGCCACGGCGCTGGAAATCTACGTCACCGGCTCCCTCAATGTGTTCAACCACCGCACCAATGTGGATATCGACAACCGCATTGTCTGCTACGACATCAAGGAGCTGGGCAAGCAGTTGAAGCAGCTCGGTATGCTGGTTATCCAGGATCAGGTGTGGAACCGCGTCACCGTCAACCGGGGGCTGGGCAAAACCACCCGCTACTATGTAGACGAGTTCCATCTGCTTTTGAAGGGTGAGCTGGCGAGTTGGAGCGTGGAGATTTGGAAGCGGTTCAGAAAATGGGGCGGCGTCCCCACCGGCATCACGCAGAATATCAAAGACCTGCTTGCCAGCCGGGAGATCGAGAATATATTTGAAAACTCCGATTTCATCTATATGCTCAATCAGGCGGCTGGGGACAGGAATATCCTCGCCAAGCAACTCAACATCAGCCCCCATCAGCTTTCCTATGTCACCCACTCCGGGGAGGGCGAGGGGCTGCTGTTCTACGGCAATGTGATCCTTCCCTTTGTGGATCGCTTCCCCAAAGACACCGAGCTGTACCACATCATGACCACGAAGCCCCAGGAGGTTTCCGCATGAGTGAGGCCGTCTACACCAAGCAGGATCTGCTCACCATGCAGGCGTGGCCGCTGGAACGGAAAATCCGGGAGAGTCAAGCAAAAATCCGGGAATGGTATGAACACTATGGCGGGAAAGTATTTGTCTCCTTCAGCGGAGGGAAGGATTCAACCCTGCTTTTGGATTTGGTGCGGGGCCTCTACCCGGATGTGCCCGCCGCCTATGCCGATACTGGCATGGAGTACCCGGAAATCCAGGATTTCGTCCGCTCTATCCCCAATGTGGTGTGGCTGCAACCCGTCATGCCCTTCACCCAGATCATTGAGCAGTACGGATACCCGGTCATATCAAAAGATGTGGCAAAACGTATCTACTACGCCAGGAAGGGCAGCAACTGGGCAATCAAACAGTTGAACGGCATGAACTCGGATGGTTCCCCATCCTGGTTCTGCGGGCGGTACATGAAATGGCGCTTCCTGCTGGAAGCGCCATTTCCCATTTCCGAATACTGCTGCGGCGCTATGAAAACGAGGCCCCTCCACAAGTACGCCCGACAGACCGGCAGGGCCGCCATCATGGGGACGATGGCCTGTGAGAGCAAGCGGAGGAAGGGGGCTTTTCTGCAAACCGGCTGCAATGCCTACGATAAAAAGGAACCAGCCTCCAAGCCGCTGTCCTTCTGGACGGAGCAGGACGCCCTTCAATACCTGCGCTTGACCGGCATCCCCTATGCCTCTATCTATGGGGAGATCGTGGAGAAAAACGGGAAGCTCGTCACCACCGGGGCGCAGCGCACGGGCTGTATGTTCTGTATGTTCGGCCTGCATCTGGAGAAGGAGCCGAACCGCTTCCAGCGTATGGCCCTGACCCACCCCAAGCAGCACGATTTTTGTGTCAACAAATTGGGCTGCGGAAAGGTGCTGGACTACATCGGCGTCCCCTATCAGCCGCCTGGGACGGACTGAAATTTGTGAAAGGAGATGACCACACATGAGTTTTTTGAACAATACAGCTCCCCAGCGGCAAAGTGCTGACAGGCCAAGGCGGGGCAGATGGGAACGCCCCTCCGTCCGGCGTCAGTTGGCACAGAAAAAGGCGGCGGTCCCCGCGCCGCCCGGTTCCGGCCTGCTGAGAAAGACCCGTGAGGCCGAGCGGTGAGCCAGCCTAAAAATTCACGTCTCCAGTTCACTGACGCCGAGCGCGGAGATCCCCGGCTGAAGGAGCATATCCGTCGCGCTGACAAAGCGGCAGATAAGGCAGACGCCGCACAAAAAAAGGTCCCCAAAAAGAAAAAGCTGGTGAAGTACCGGCAGGCGGACCCGGCCACGGGCAAATCCAAGACCCGGCTGCGGTTTGAGGACGTGGACAAGCCCGCTCCCGCGTCCAAACTGACGCATACCGTCAAGGCCGCGCCGCTCAACGCCGTTTCCCTCCAGGCCCACCGAAAGATCCAGGAGGCTGAACAGGAGAATGTGGGTGTGGAGAGCGCCCACCGGCTGGAAGAAACCGCCGAGGGCGGCGTCCGGCTGGCGGCGCACTCCGCCCGCGCCCGGAAGCTGAAACCCTACCGGGAGGCGGAAAAGGCCCGGATGAAACTGGGGCGGGCCAACGTAAACGCCATTTATCAGAAGCACATCCGGGATCATCCCGACCTTGCCAGCAACCCCATCTCCCGGTGGCAGCAGAAGCGGGCCATCCGCAAGCAGTACGCCGCCTCGGTGCGTTCCGGGGAGGGCGTCGCCGCCACCATGGAGAACGCCATGAAAGCGGCAAAACAGGCGGCGGAGAAATCCAGGGCCAGCGGCAATTTCGTCTGGAAACATAAAAAGGGCTTCGCTGCTGCGATAGCCCTGTTCCTGGCGGTGTCCGTGTTCCTCAATGGGCTGTCCTCCTGCACGGCGCTGGTGGAGGGTGTGCTGTCCGGCCTGGGCGGCTCCACCTATCCCTCCGCCGATGAGGATATGCTGGGGGCGGAGGCCGCTTACGCCGGGATGGAGGCCGCGCTGAAAAACGAGCTGGACAACTATGCCACCCTGCACCCCGGCCATGACGAATACCAATTCGACCTGGACGAGATCGGACACGACCCCTATGTGCTGATCTCCCTGCTCACCGCCTACCACCGGGGGGCCTGGACGCTGGAACAGGTGCGGCCCACCCTGGAAATGCTCTTTGACCGGCAGTATATCCTCACCGAGACCGTGACCCGCCAGACCCGCTATGACGAGAACAGTCAGCCGTATGAATACACCATCTGCAAGGTGGAGCTGGTCAACTCCGACCTGTCCCATCTGCCTGTCTATGTGCTGGACGAGGACGGGATGCACCTTTACGCCAGCTATATGGCTACCCTGGGCAACCGCCCGGATCTGTTCCCCATCACCGAATACCCAAACGCTTCCCAGCGGGAGAACTATCTGGACTACGACGTGCCGCCGGAGGCGCTGGAGGATGAAGTGTTCGCCGCCATGCTCAAAGAGGCGGAGAAATATTTGGGCTTTCCCTATGTCTGGGGCGGCGCCAACCCCTCCACCTCTTTTGACTGTTCCGGCTATGTGTCCTGGGTGATCAATCACAGCGGCTGGAACTATGGGCGGCTGGGGGTAATGGGTCTGGAGGATGTCTGCACCCCTGTGTCCAGGGCCAACGCCAAACCCGGCGATTTGGTGTTCTTCATCGGCACCTATGACGCACCATACCCCGACAGGCCCTCCCATGTGGGCATCTATGTGGGCAATGGGATGATGATCCATTGCGGATCGCCCATTTCCTACGCCAACATCAACACCCCGTACTGGCAGAATCATTTTTATGGCTTTGGCAGGCTTCGGGAACCTTGAAAGGAGTTTTCACCATGAACCCGAAAATCAAGAAAATCAACACGGAATATCAGAAGAACGCAGCCAAAATCGCCGAGCTGGAAGCGCGGCAGGCGGAGCTGACCAAGCAGCGCACCGAGCTGGAAAACCTGGACATCATCGGCCTGGTTCGGGGCGTGGGGCTGGACCCGGATCAGCTTGCCGCGCTCATCCGCGCCGCCCGCCCGGTGGAACAGGAGGACAACCGCCATGGGGAAATGTAAGCGTCTCCTGACTGTGGCGCTGGCGGCGGTGCTGTGCTGCGCCACGCTGCCCCTCACCGCCTTTGCGGGCGGTGGGCCGGAGGATGGGAGCGATAAGGTTCTGGAATACTGGAGCCAGGGCGCCCCCTCCCCCCAGCCTACCACGCCTGCCGGTCCCCAGCAGACGGGCCAGCCTGTCCCCGGCACCCAGCAGACGCCCACCCAGGGGGAGCCGTTGTCCCCCGGCAGCGAGTTTTCCACCCGCGATATGCTCTACGATAAGGACACCCACAAGCAATTCATCACGGTGGAGGGCCGGGACGGGCACACCTTCTACATCGTGATCGACTACGACGCCCCGGTGAACGGCAAAGAGGAACAGTATCAGACCTATTTTCTGAACAAGGTGGACGAGGCCGACCTTGCCGCGCTGGTGGAGCAGGGCGAACCCGCCGCCTGTTCCTGCACCGAGAAATGCCACGCCGGGGCGGTGAACACGTCCTGTCCGCTGTGCGCGGTGAACATGACCGAGTGTGTGGGCAAGGAGCCGGAACCCTCCGCCCCGGTGGAATCTCAGCAGCCCGACCCCGGCCCGGAGCCGGAGAAACCCAGCGGCGGGAGCGGCCTGCTGGCCGTTGTGGGGCTGGCGCTGCTGGCCGGGGGCGGCGCGGCCTATTTCTTGAAATTCAAGAAGAAAAAGCCGGACACCAAGGGCAGCGCCGACCTGGATGACTACGACTACGGTGATGATAACGAGTACAGCGACGCCGGGGACGAGCCGGAGGGCGGGGAGGACGAGTGAAATAAAAGCAAGCGGCCCCGTTTGGGGTCGCTTGCTTTGTAAAGAGGCGCGTCAATATCCGCAAAGGATGCTTGCGGTTGATTCAATCGGATAACCCAAAAGGAGACCTGTTGTGACTAATTCAGCATCAGTATTGCTTCTGTAAAAAAGATACGGTGGTTCCTTTCCACCATAACGCTTTATCTCTATCCCACATAGTTCTGTGACCTCTGCTTTAAGGGCGGGCGGAAGAAAAACGCCAAGTTTTTCATAAAACTCAAAGACGCCTTTCAAATCGAGATAATCAGCGATTGTTCCTTCCCGGCAGATAAAGGTATACAAAATACCATCCCCGTCCAATGTGCCGGTTACGTCAGCAAATATACCATTAGGAAGGGAAGCGGAAAAATCTCGGAATTGTTGAAGGGCTTCTTCCTTCGCCATCTGATCGGAAGCCACACGTAATGAAAGCGCCCTGTCAGCAAAGAGCTTTGCCCCCATCCGGACAGCGGTATCAAGGTATTTCTCGTCGTAAGCCCAACCGCCACAACAGTCCAGATTTGCCCAGGAGAGATAGGGAGAATCAAACTGTGCTTCAATTCTATTGAAACGGTAGGTGCGATGAATATACCGTTTTGCACTGTCCTCAAGCAACACCTTTACCTGGCTTCTTTTCTTGAAATCCTCGCGGATCATTTTGATGCCGTAAGAATTTTCGTGAAGCAATTCACCCATAGCGGCACACCTACCTTCCACTATAGACAGAATAACACACATCGGACGTATTTCCAAGAGAATGGAATGAAAAGTTTTGTGCCGGATATTCAAATTTAATAAAGGATGTGATTTTTGTGTATCGCCTTGTGATTGCGGAAAAGCCCTCCGTAGCCATAGGCATCGCCCAGGTGCTGGGGGCCACGGCCCGGAAGGAGGGCCACATGGAGGGGAATGGCTGGCTGGTGAGCTGGTGTGTCGGCCATCTGGCGGGGCTGGCCGAGCCCGCTGCTTACAGCCCGGACTACGCCAAATGGCGGCGGGAGGATCTGCCCATCCTGCCGGAAAACTGGCGCTTCACCATTGGTAAGGACAAGCGGGAGCGGTTTGACGTTCTACGCACCCTGTTTCGCCGGGAGGATGTGTCCGAGGTGGTAAACGCCTGTGACGCTGGCCGGGAGGGGGAGCTGATCTTTCGCACGGCTTACCATCTGGCGGGCTGCACCAAGCCGTTGAAACGGCTGTGGATCAGCAGCATGGAGGACAGCGCCATCCGGGAGGGGTTCGACAACCTCCGCCCCGGCCACGACTATGACGGCCTGCACCAAGCGGCGCTGTGTCGCCAAAAGGCGGATTGGCTGGTGGGCATCAATGCCACCCGGCTGTTCTCCCTGCTGTATGGCCGGACGCTGAACGTCGGGCGGGTCATGTCCCCCACGCTGGCGATGATTGCCCAGCGGGAGGCGGAAATCGCCGCCTTTGAGCCGGAGCCGTTTTACACGGTGGAGCTGACCTGTGGCGGCATGGCCCTCACCGGGGAGCGGATCAGCGGAAAAGAGGACACCGCCGCCATCGCCGCCGCCTGTGAGGGCGGCACCGCCACCGTCCAGGCGGTGGAACGGAAAGAGAAAACCGAGCGTCCCCCGGCCCTCTACGACCTGACCACCCTCCAGCGGGAGGCCAACCGTGTCCTGGGCTACACCGCCCAGCAGACGCTGGACTACCTCCAGGCCCTCTATGAGAAGAAGCTATGTACTTATCCCCGGACAGACAGCCGGTATCTGACGGACGATATGGAGGGGAGCGTCCCTGCCCTGGCGTCCGCCGCCGCTGTGATCTGCGGGGTGATGGCGGCAGATCCCATCCTGGCCTCCCAGGTGTGCGACAGCGCAAAGGTCAGCGACCACCACGCCATCGTCCCCACCCAAAGCACCGCCACCGCCGACCTCTCCGCCCTGCCCATAGGGGAGCGTGAAGTGCTGCGGCTGGTGTCGCTGGGGCTGATCCGGGCGGTTTCTCCCGCCTATCGGTATGCCGAGACCACCGTGACGGCGGAGTGCGGCGGGCACAGCTTCACAGCCAAGGGGAAAACGGTACTGGACATGGGCTGGCGGGCCTGTGTCAAGCCGGTCAAGGACGCCCTTCTGCCGGACGGTCTGGCCCAGGGCCAGACGCTGGCGGTGGAGGCCGTCCAGGTGAAGGAGGGCCAGACGGCCCCGCCCAAGCGCTTCACCGAGGACACCATCCTCGCCAGCATGGAGTGCGCCGGGGCGGAGGATATGCCCGATGATGCGGAACGGCGCGGCATTGGAACTCCGGCCACCCGCGCCGCTATCCTGGAAAAGCTGGTGGCCACCGGGCTGGTGGAACGGAAAAAAGCCAAAAAGATCACCAGCCTCCTGCTCACCCAGGCGGGCAGCTCCCTGGTGGCCGTCCTGCCGGAAGCCCTGCAATCGCCCCTGCTCACCGCCGATTGGGAGTACCGGCTGGGGCAGGTGGAGCGAGGGGAGCTGTCCCCGGAGGACTTCATGGAGGGCATCATCGCCATGGTGAAGGAGCTGGTGAACACCTATCAGCCCGTCCCCGGCGCGGATGTCCTGTTCCCCTCGGATCGGGAGTCTGTCGGCCCCTGCCCCCGGTGCGGCGGCGCTGTGCTGGAAAATAAAAAGGGCTTTTTCTGCGAGAACCGGGAGTGCCGCTTTGTCCTGTGGAAAGACAGCAAATTTTTCACCGCCAAGAAAAAGGCCCTCACCAAGACCATCGCCACCGCTCTGCTGAACAAGGGCCGGGTAAAGCTCACCGGTTGTTTCTCGGAGAAAACCGGGAAAACCTATGACGCCACGGTGGTGCTGGAGGACGATGGGGCCAGGGCCAATTATATGCTGGTGTTCGACCATGGGTGAGCTGCCCCGTATGAGCGAGGGACAGACCCGCAGGGTGAAGCGGCTGATCCGCCGCCTCTGTGCCAATCATGACGGCGGTTTTTGCCTCCTGCTGGACGATGGCGCTCCCTGCGTCTGCCCCCAGTCCATCACCAATGCCCTGGTGTGCCGCTATTTCAAAGCTGCTGTCCTGCCCGCCGACCTGGAACTGTATGGGGAGATCATGGAGGTGCGGCCCTCCAAGAGCTGCCGTATCTGTGGCGCTCCCATCGCCGCGACCTGCAACGCGGTAAAATACTGCCCCAAATGTGCCCGTCAGGAGCGCCGGAGAAAAGACACGGCGAGAAAGCGCAGACGCGCCCTCAGTTTCCGCAAATAGAGGGCGCAGACCCGTTGCGGCGCAAGGCTTTCAAGGCGTGAAAACGAGTGGGGCCAGGGATTTACCCTCGGAGGGCAAAAAGCGGCTTCTATTTGCGGAAATCAGCCCGGAGCAGGGACCCCTGGCCCCCTGTTTCGGGCTATCAAATTGAAGGGAGGAAATCATCGTGGCTGAAAAAAAGCCCAGCAACCGGGAACAGGTCAAGCAGATCGTGGCGGGCATTGAGGGCAGCATACAGGAGTTGTTCCAAAGTGAGCGGTATGCGGAGTATTTGCGTACCATGTCCCGGTTCCACACCTATTCCGTCAACAACACCATCCTGATCCATATGCAGATGCCCAACGCCACCCATGTGGCGGGCTATAACAAGTGGAAAAACCAATTTGGGCGTCATGTGAAGCAGGGGGAGAAGGGCCTGACCATCATCGCCCCCACGCCGTTCAAAAAGAAGATCGAGGAAATGAAGCTGGACCCGGACACCAAAGCGCCGGTTCTGGACGAAAATGGGAATGCTGTCACGGAGGAACGGGAAATTGAAATACCGCTGTTCAAGCCGGTAAAGGTGTTTGACGTGAGCCAGACCGAGGGAGCGCCCCTTCCAAGCATTGTTTCCAATCTGACCGGGGATGTGGAGCAGTACGAGGCGTTCATGGAGGCCCTGCGGCGCACCTCCCCCTTGCCCATCAACATGGAACCGCTGAGACCCGGTTTGGATGGCTTGTGTAATTATACCCGTCAGGTCATTTCTATCCGGGAGGGTATGAGCCAGGTGCAGACGGTGTGTGCTTCCGTCCATGAGATCACCCACGCCACGCTGCATGACAAAGAGCATACCCGGCTCACCGCCGCCGCTGGGGACGAAACCAAAGAACCGCCCAAGCCCAAGGATGAAAATACGATGGAAGTGGAGGCGGAGAGCGTTTCCTATACGGTGTGCCAGTATTACGGCATTGAGACCGGGGCCAACAGCCTGGGCTATATCGCCACATGGTCCAAGGACAGGTCTTTGCCGGAGCTGAAAGCCAGCCTGGAAACCATTTGCAAGACCGCCAGCGCCCTGATCACCAGCATTGACCGCCATTTTGCGGACGTTTGCAAGGAGCGGGGCATCGGCCTGACCGCCCAGCAGACGGCGGCGGAGGCCCCGGCGCAGGAAACACCGTCCGCACCGGAGCTGCCGGACACGCCGGAGCGGTTTATGGGCGATATGATGGACTTGATGGACCGCTTGTATGCGGCGGGTGCGATCAATCGTAATTTTCCCCCGGATGGGCGGGAAGAAATCAAAGCCGAACAGGTTCGCATTCTGCGGGTGAATCCCGCTTTGGCGCGGGCGGTTCTGGAGAAGTTCGTTCGGGAGGACACCGGCGCGGCGGAGGCCGGGGCGCTGCTGGAACGGTTGGACAAGCTGGTTCAGAAACAGGAACAAAAGTACAAATATGCCGTGGAATATGAGGACAGTATACATCAATTTGCGCTCTCTGCCTATCAAAAGGGCAGTAATTCCTATGGCATGGCGATATTTACAGGTGATGAAGCCACCTGCAACGGCCTGTTGGAAAAACTGGAGGCCGGGGTGCTGCGCTATGACGATTTTTTCCCTGTGCTGAAAGCAACCGTAAGTCATTACATCTCTAAAGACGGCGCGCAGTTAGTGGCATTTACAGACGAAAATGACGCGGTGTACCTGGGCAAGCGGGAGAATTACGACCATTGGGGTCATTACCTCAATAGCGATAACTCCCTGCTCCACATTTCAGATAACTGGAAGATGTTCAATTTCATCTCCGGGGGCGGCTATTCTGTCAGTCAGTCCCTCCTGGTGGCGCAGGGTGATTTGAGCCAAGAGGACTTTGCCGAATTTGACGCCCTGCGGGTAGGCGTACTGGCGCAGTTTGAACAGGTGGAACCGCTGCTCTTTGCCGGGGAACCGTTCCAGTTTGTCCAGCCGGAACAGGAACAGCCCGCGCCGGTCGCCGCAGCCATTTCTCCGCCGGACGAATTGCCGGACACCACGCTGGATGAGTACCCTGTGCCGGACGATTCGCTGACATTGGACGGACTGACCGAGGACAGCGACCTTCTGCCCCTCCCCAGGGAACAGGCGGTGATCCTGCTGGAGCGGGACATGACGGTTTACATGGTGGAGGCCGGGAAAGACCCCGCCATGGTTTTTGAGCCGGATGACATCATGGAACTGCCGGAGGGGATGATGCTTGCCGTCCCCCGCGAGGAATGGGAGCAAAGCCCGGAGTTCCAGCGGACGGTGCTGGACAGGATGCAGCACCAGGAGGAACGGGAGCGGGCGTTCCTGGATCATAGCGCGGATTGCTTTGCCATCTATCAGGTCAAGGACGATGACGCCCTGCGGGATATCCGCTTTGAATCCCTGGACTGGCTGAGATCCAAGGGCCGAACGGTAGAGCGCGGCAATTATGATTTGGTTTACACGGCCCCCTTGCCCGCCGCCGACAGCGTAGAGGCTGCGCTGGATCAGCTTTGGTATCAGTTCAACAACGAACACCCGGCAGATTTTCAACACCCCTCTATGTCGGTCAGCGACATCATTGCGCTGAACCGGGGCGGTGTGGTAACGTGTCATTACTGTGACAGCTTTGGTTTTGCACAGTTGCCGGACTTTCTCACCCCAAAACCCACGGTGGCGGAGCTGGAAGCCCAGGTCAAGGCGGGACAGACCATTTCCCTGACGGATCTGGCCGGTGCCGTACATAGGGAAAAGGGGCAGAAAAAATCTGTTGTGGCCCAGCTCAAAAACCAACCCCAGCCGGGGCGGAACAAGACAGCGCCCAAAAAGAGCGCGGAAAAGGAGATCTGAATCATGGAAAACTTCACGTTTGAGGAAACCAACCTTCTGTGCATCTACAACGGCACCGGCACCCGCACGGGCGTGATCGCCGCGCTCACCGAAATGCGGGGCTACCTGGAGCCGGACGAGGACGAGCTGCGGGCGCTGACGGACAGCGCCCTGACCAAGCTGGGGCGCATGAGCGACGCGGAGTTCGCCGCCCTGGAGCTGTTCCCGGACTTTGAAACGGAGGCCCCGGCCTATGGCGGGTAAGCTCCAGGTCCTCACGCGGCTGGCCGACCATGCCGCCCAGCAAATCACCGGCAGTTACCAAGAGTGGACGGCCTTTCTTGCCACGGCGGGGCGGCTCTATAAATATCCCTTCCCGGAGCAGCTCCTGATCTATGCCCAACGGCCTGACGCCACCGCCTGCGCCGAGTACGACACCTGGAAGAACCGGGTGGGGCGATATGTGCGCCAGGGTTCCACGGGCATCGGCATCATCGACATCAGTGGCGGCAGGCCGGTCCTGCGGTATGTGTACGATGTGGCAGACACGAGCGGCGGCGAGGAAACCCGGCCCAGGCTGTGGGAATATCGGGCGGAACACGCCGAGGCGGTATCTGCGGCGTTGGCACAGCGTTTTGATGCGCCTGCCGGGGACGGCAGTTTGCCGGAGCAGTTGGAGAAAATCGCCGTCCAGTTTATGGCGGACTATTGGTATGAACACAAGCAGGACATCCTCGACATCGTTGACGGCAGCTTTTTAGCGGAGTATGATGCGTATAACATCGGAGTGCAGTTCAAAAGCGCCGCCGCTGTCAGCATGACCTACGTTCTCTTGTCCCGATGCGGATTAGAAGCGGAAAGCTACTTCCGCCATGAGGATTTTCTGAATGTGTTCGACTTCAACACCCCGGACACCCTCACCGAGCTGGGTACGGCGGTGAGCCAGGGCAGCGAGGCGGTGCTGCGGCAGATCGAAGTGACCATCAAAAAATATGAGCGGGAAAAATCCGCGGAAAGGAGCGCCGAGCATGGAGAACAAGCTGACGTACACGCAGATGGGGGACGTTCTGATCCCCAACCTGACCCTGGGGGAGCAGCCGGACCGGGACCTGGGCAAGTACGGGAGGATGCGCCGGACGTATCTGAAGGAACACCGTCCGGGGCTGTTCAACCGCCTGACGCTGAAGGGGACGCTGTTCCAGCACCTGCTGGAGATCGAGGACACGGCCAACAGCCGGTTGGAGCAGATGATGCCGGGGCTGGCGGAAGCGGCGGGGGCGACGGAGCAGTTGAAGGCCAGCGACCCGATGAAGTGGGTGGGGCTGATGAACAACTGCAAGGCCCAGGCGGAGGAAATTATCCTGACGGAGCTGATCTACAGCTAAACGAACCGAATAGACCTGCCCAAGAGGGGCCGAGCGCGGAAGCGCCCGGTCCTTCTTCCATTCCCCAGGCGGAAGCATTGGGACAGGAAGCTGACACCCCTGTTCATGTACCGGGCGGCGCACCTCCCATTCCGGCCACGGTGCCGCCCAGGGAGATCACCCCGGCAGATATTGACGCTGCCCTCCAGAAGTGGAACGGCAATATGGACAGCAAGCGCCGGGTGCAGCAGTACATGGCCGACCATGCCCGTGACCGGGGGACGGCGGAATGGCTGAAAAACGAGTACGGCGATGAGCTTCCGGCGTTCCCTGTCACCGTGGAGGGCGCGGCTGCCGATCTGCCCTGGACGAAGGTGCAGCGCCATCTCGCCCGTCTGGTGAAGGAGGACAGATTTTTCACCCAGGCCGAGCAGGACAATTTTGAGGACATTGACCCCGCCGCCATCCGGGAGCGGTTGGAGCGAGACGGGGACGCCCCCTCCCCCTTTGTAGAGCAGGTCATGGCCGATGTGGAGCGGCTGGCGGGACAGGAGGCGGAACA
>ERZ808041.808-NODE-808-length-17631-cov-13.274239_pt1 | contig 17631 bp, 22 predicted proteins | sample MGYA00380192_ERZ808041 | MGnify/ENA primary metagenome ERZ808041 (study PRJEB31490, sample SAMN06133412) | mouse gut metagenome | isolation source: Z1_1 | host: mice | place: China: Chengdu | collected 2015-05 ... | reverse complement strand
TGAACATCTCCTTTGCTTTTTCACTTGATAGTATAGGTTGTTCAACTTTTTCTGTCCACTCTTATATACTAACACCAAATACACGAATGTCCTTTTCCGAAATATGGGAAACATAGTTTTTGTTCAATCCATGCTTCTCTGCAACCATATCAATAATTTCATGATCATAACATGGAATGCCAAGTGCATCTGCCAATCGCTTTCCAAGCTCCCGTCCTCCACTTCCAAATTCACGGCTTATTGTAATAATTCTCATAATGTTACCTCCTAACATTTTCTCTCTCCTCCATTTTGGCGCAAATACTGACGCACAAGACATAAAATCACGATGCTGATCACGGACATAAAATCCTGATAGGGCGAAGTATTACTCACAATCATATGTCTTGCCGCTAAAAAAATGATCACTTCTATCACATTATCCGAGCTGGGGCGACACAACATCTGCAAAAATTCAATTCCAATAACAATCATAAAAATTCTGTCCAGATACTGTTTCAAGATATCCGTATTGCTCGACAACTCATAGAAAATCGTATAATTCTTAAAAAAACCAAACAATGTCAGAATAATCCCAATCAACACAAGTATTGCTACGATTAGTTCCAAAATTCTGCATATCTTCTGAATCAATTCCTCTAATTTTCCCATATCCATCTCCATCATCAGATTTTTAAAACAAAAACACCCAGTCATTTATGCCTATTGAACCTAAAGTTCAATTTCGCACGAAACAACCGGGCGCACCCGACATCTTCCGTTCGACTGTTGATTATTGCGATAATCCGTCCTCCGATGATACCTTATATTATTCTGTTTATTTCTTCTTCCAATATACCAATATGTTTTTGCGTAATTACTAATAGCGCCTCTCGCTCCTGCTCATTCAGGCGAAGAAAGGATTGTTCCTCTGCCTGGACAAGAGGCATAATTTTCTCCTTTACAAGTTGTTCTCCTGTCTCTGTAAAAAAGAACTGTTTATTCTTTCGGCTGTTTGGTGCAAAATCTAGCGTAATAAGTCCCTGCTTTTCCAAAGTTTTCAATGCGGAATTGATTGTCTGTGGTGTAAAAAACCATGCTTCACACAATTCTGTCTGAGTACAGGGGCCTCCTTTTTCATACAGAGAATACATCAGCCAAAAAGCTGCGTCAGATATTCCTGCATCTCTGGCATAATTGTGGTAGAGAACATTCATTCTCTTATGTGTCCGGTTAAATGTTGGCAGAACTGATTTGATTGGTGTTTCCATCTCGCCCTCCTTTTATCCGAAATCGGATATTATCTATATTATTCCGATTTCGGATAAAAGTCAAGAGTATTTTTTTAATTATATTGCTCTTTCTACCGATACTGCTTTTGTGTATTGTGCCATTCTCATTGTTACATAAATCGCAACCAACAATTCTGTAATTGGCATAGCAAACCAGATTGCATTCGCTCCAGCCACAGCAGGAAGAATGGAGATTAAAATTCCACTGATCACAGCTCCTCTGGAAACAGATACAACAAAGGAAGTCTTCGGTCTCATCAATGCCTGAAAATAATAAGTTGAAAAAATATTAAACGGAAGCAGAAGAAAAGAAATCCCATAGCTGCGAATAATACCAGGTGCAATGGCCAGTATTTCTTCCGTCGGTGTCATAAAAATACGAACGAAAAGGTTTGGTGCAAAGACCGCTAGAGCCGTCCAAATAAGTCCAAATACTGCTGCCGTCCCTAATGCATATTTCAAAATCTGCGCAATGCGTTCCCCTTTTCCTGCGCCGTAATTCGTGGAAATCATCGGCTGAGAAGCCTGCCCAATACTGTACGCGCAGCACTGGACAAAGGTGCTGATATTAATGATAATACCATAGACTGATAACGCATCCGTTCCAAGATATTTCAAAATCTGCCGATTAAACAGCATTGTAAGAATCCCCATCGCAACATCAATAAAAAAGGTTGAAAATCCCGTTACGCAAATGATTTTCAGCATGGAAAACAATTTCACTGGCTTCACAAACCGAAGAGTATTCTTTTTACTCAGAAAGTGTGTCAACATTACCAGCAGAGAAAACACAGACCCCATACCAGTAGCAAGTCCTGCCCCCATAATTCCAAGATTTAAAACAAAAACGAAGAAGTAATCTCCAAATACATTGAAGATTCCGCCAAATAAAACTGCCTTTGTAGCCAGCGATGGATTTCCGTCATTGCGCAAAAAAGCTGCCATAAGTTGTGTAAACAGGAAACTTGGCACTACAAATTTTACGGGAAATAGATACCGCCTTGCCAAAGGCAACAAGGTTTCCTCCGCCCCAAACAAAAGCAGCAGTTCACGGTCAAAAAAGATAACTGCCAGCCATGTAATAATTGCTAAAATTACTACGCCAATCACTGCAGCAGTAAAATATTCATTGGACTTTTTCTGATTCTGTTCGGATTCTCCTCGCAATGTACTGAAAAGTACAGAACCTCCAATCCCCATGAGCAGCCCAAGACTATAAATAATATTCCAGACGGGACTGACAATCGCCAAAGCTGCCGTTCCTTCCGGCCCTTGATATTGTCCCACCATAGCCATATCTACTACGCCATAGATAGACGAAATCAGTGCACTTCCAAATGCAGCAGTCAGATACTTAAAATACATTGGTTTAATTTTTCCTGTAAGAAAATCCATATAATTTCACTTCCTCCACTAAATGTGTATTGATTAACAGTTCCTTACTTCCCCGCAAAACAAAAAGCTGGATAAAGAACAGACATTTCAGTCCGTGCCTTATCCAGCCTATTATTTCTAAAATGAATAATATGCCCTCCGAGCAAGCGATTGTATTATAAAAAAAGAACGCTAAAATGTCAAGACCCTAAATCAATAAAAACATTGTGTAAATATTGTGAACAATGCTGACGTCATATTGACACGGAAAACAGGGTCCTTTATACTGCAATATAGTCAGGCCTTACAGCCCACTGCCTGTGCTCTGTCCGATTAAAATGTCGATAAAATATCATAGAGGTCATCGGGGGATATACAATCGCAATTGTAATATCGGGAAGATGTCGAGTGCGCTCGGTTTTTTGGAAACAGGAACCCAGCGCTTTTTTTATGCATAAAGAAGGTGTTCCCTACTCGATTGCACAGGATAAAACTCCCCTCCCATCTGCCCAAAACACAGGGACAGCAAACGCACTGTAAATCCAAACGAAATAATGAAGGAGAGACACGTATGAAAAACAAAAAGACCAAGAAAAAATTATTTCTTGCCGCTGCAATTCTTTTCCTGATCTTTGCAGTAGGCGCTTATGCCACTCATGGGAAAGGGGGTGTTCCATACGAAGAAATCTCCGTCGAGGCGAGGGATATCACCACTTATCTTGAATTTTCAGGAAATGTAGAGGCAAGTAACATCTCAAAAGTTTACCCTGACACATCGGCAAAGGTGCTTGAGGTGCTTGTTTCCGAAGGTGATGAAGTAAAAAAAGGCGATGTGCTTGCACTGCTTGACTCCGGCGACACAGAGTATAATATTTCATTGAAAGAAGCCTCGCTGAAACTCTCCAAGCTCCAAAACTCCTATAATATTAAGGACAGTACAATCAGCCTGGAGCATCAAAATGCGCAGCTTGCAAACGGGGAAAATACATCCATTAATGCGGCACAGAAAGCACTTCTTGCCGCACAACAGAGTTATCAGGAAGCAGCAGATACCTATAACACAGCAAAGGCTGAATATGATACAGAGAAGACCGATTCCATTGTGTCAGCAAAGGAAGCCTTAAAGACAGCAGAACTGAACTATGGACTGAACATGGCAAACTTAAACGAACAGAAAGAAAACAATGACAAGCTCGGACAGGATACAAATAATTACGATGAGCAGAAAGCAGTATATGAAAATGCACTTGCACAGGCAAAAGCCGATCTGGCAAAAGCAAAGGATAACGCGAAGGAACAGGTTGATGACTATTATGAAGCTTTCCTGAAAGCAGAGACTTCCCTCTCAGATGCAGAGAAAGATTATGAGACAGCAATGCGCACCGTAGAGCAGGGGATCGAGACATCACAGGCAGCGTTCGAGAAAACGCGGGCACTCGCCAATGTGGAAAGTTCAGAAATTGAACTTGCTCATCTGAAAGAATCCCTAAAAGATTTCACTATCTATGCCCCTATTGACGGCTTTGTGACTGACCTGAATATCAAGATAGGAGAAACCGTTTCCGGCAACACTGCCATAGCAGAAATTACGGACCTCATTACAATGCAGGCTGCAATCAAAATCGATGAGTACGACGTAGGACAAGTAAGCGTTGGCGACAGTGTGCAAATCTATATCAATGCCTTTGACAAGACCTATGAGGGAAAAATCGCTTCCATTTCCAAAAAAGCTACCATTGAAAGCGATGTATCGTATTTGAAAGCAATCGTGGAATTTGAGACAAATGACGCTGTTAGCAGTGGTCTGTCAGCCGAAATAAAACTCATCAAGGCAGATGAAAAAGGAGCTGTTTCCCTTCCTGTTAAGGCGATTGAGTACGAATCGAATAACACTGCCTATGTATATATAAAAACACCAGACGGAAGTCCTGCAAAAACCTACATCACGCTGGGCGTATCAGACGGAACTTATGTGCAGATACTGGAAGGTGTCAAAATCGGTGATACGATCCTGACAATGCCATCTATGAACAATCCAATGATGTCTGATCCGTCTATGGGAGCAGGCATGAAAGGCGAACCAGGAGAATACGAGTAAAACAATGGAAGTCAGAACAGTCGTGCATCCTATAATGATGCGGTGGCTGCAAAATGGAGGTGTATTATGAATATGGCGAATATGGATAATATCATTGTAACTATGAAAAACATTGTAAAAGAGTATATCGTCGGCGGAGAAGTCTCAAGAGTACTAAATGGTATCAGCCTCAATGTATCGAAAGGTGAATTTCTGGCTGTACTTGGTCCGTCTGGCTCTGGCAAATCAACACTCATGAATATCATCGGTTGTCTGGATACCCCTACAAGCGGTGAATACATACTCGACGGCAAAACTATCGGACAGGAAGATGAAAAAACACTTGCCAGGATCAGAAACAAAGAAATCGGTTTTATTTTCCAGTCCTTTTTCCTCATGCAGCGCCAGACCGCGCTCCAAAATGTCCGAATGCCCCTAGTATACACCGATATTCCAGAAAAACAACAGGAGGCGCTCGCGTATGAAATGTTGGAAAAAGTGGGACTCGCAGAGAAAAAGGACTATTACCCGAACCAGCTCTCCGGCGGGCAGCAGCAAAGAATTGCCATCGCAAGAGCGATGGCAAATAATCCGGCAATCCTGCTTGCCGACGAGCCGACTGGAGCACTTGACCAGAAAACAGGAAAGCAGGTGATGGAACTATTTCACCGCCTGAATGAAGATGGCAGGACCATTATCATGATTACCCACGATGTCCAGATTGCGCGCCATGCAAAGAGAATTGTTCGGATACTGGACGGCTGTATAGGGGAGGGGGATTTATCCGATGCGTAATTTGATTAGTATATTAAAGCAGAGTATTACGCTGTCTTTTCAAAATATTATAAGCAATAAAATGCGTACATTCCTTACTACGCTTGGTATTATCATCGGCGTTACAGCCGTAATTGCACTCATCACAATCGTAAACGGTGTGATTGGATATATGATGGGTGAATTTTCCTCCCTTGGCGCGGGAACACTTACTGTTTCGATACAAGGTACTCCGCTCAAAAAAGGACTGACTGACACAGATTTGGAACGGTTGAAAACGCTTGACAATGTTGCCGGTATCACACCCGAAATCAGCACGACCTTAACAGGTGCAAGGCGCGGCGGCGAGATGGTCAAAAAAGTATCTGTCAGCGGTTATAGTGAAGCGTATTTCAGAAAAAATGAAAATCTAGTGACTGTAGGAAGACCACTGACAAAGGTTGATATGGATAACGAATCCTACGTCTGTATCATAGACAACGATTTCGCAAAGGAACTTTTTGCAGGTGAAAATCCTATTGGACAGACTGTGATTTTAGGCAATATCAGTTATACTGTGGTGGGCCTTCAAGGGAAAAATGATGACCTGATGGATTCGATGTCAAGAATGGGCAGTTCGATTGACGGTTCTGCCATCATTCCGTACACGACTGCCAAAAAAGTGACCGGAACCGATGTCATCAAGAATCTTGAAATTTATATCGCCGATACGAATGCTACGGACACGCTCAGCGAAAACGTCAAAAATGTACTCTATCAGGCATTTAATCAGAGAGATGATTGTTACAACGTCTTTTCAATGGACAGTTTAATCGACACAATGAACAGCATGATGAACACAATGACTTATATGCTTGCAGGGATTGCATCCATCTCACTGCTGGTAGGTGGAATCGGTATTATGAACATGATGCTGGTTTCTGTGACAGAGCGCACAAAGGAAATCGGTCTTCGCAAAGCGATGGGCGCAACACCAGGACGAATACAGCTCCAGTTTCTGTTTGAGGCGCTCGTGCTCTCCCTACTTGGCGGAATCATTGGCGTTATTCTGGGACTGCTGATTTCATTGGCAGCAGCCATTTTGCTGAGTACAAATTTCCTATTTTCGCCCGCAGCGGTGGCGCTCGGAATCGGCTTCTCCACATCGGTAGGTCTGATATTTGGCTGGATGCCCGCCAAAAAGGCAAGCCAGCTAAGTCCTATCGACGCCTTGCGAAGCGAATAACTTAATTATGATAAACTGTGATAGGAAAGGACAATTTAATATGGGAAAAAACAAACTTTTTATGATACTTGTGTCAATATTTGCACTGATGACAGGATTACTGCAGCCTTCGACATCCTATGCGGCAGAAGAAACTGCCATCAGGATCGCAGAGAATATTGTAAAACTAAATATCGGAGAAACTACTGTCATCACAGTGGATTATTCCAAACTTGCGGGAGCTTTTGACGATATTGCCATAACTTCATCTGACACCAGCATTGCAGTGGCATCAATCGCGGATACCGGAAATGGAATTGCATGTCTTGGAATTGCAGGTACCGGACTCGGCACCGCATCCATTGCAGTCTATAGCATATCCAATCCTGCAATAGTTGATTATACGGCAGTACAAAGCGGTCTTGCCACTGGAAGCACAATAATCAATCAAACCGACGGGACATCACTCACCGCAATTTACAATGACCGAATTATCCAGTATCCCGCGATTCTGACTGGCAGAAACAACGCACAGATTGCAGTCACAGGACTTATACTAGAGCGCGAAAGAGGGATTGACTGTCTCAAGGTATCAGGGGAATTGCTGTCAAAAGATTCCCAAGTCCCTGGTATGACAGTCTTTTACGCAAACTACTATAATGCCGCGGGCGGACTGATGAAGCGCCAAGCCGTATACACAAGAGATCCGCAGGCAAATACCTACATGGAACTGAAATGGTATATCCCCGATGGGTGTGTGAAAATCTTAATTGAATAAGTTTTGTAATGTCCATATTCATGTATGTAATTCATATTTTCCGCATAGCACAAACAATATAAAAAATCCAATGTATTAATTCATAACATATAGCCTCTAACAATTTCTCTAAACTAAATGACATTGGGTGTGAATTGTAACGAACGGTTACATTTTTACTGTGGAGCTTTTGTTAAAGTGTTGACGAACTAGGTATTTTCCTATATAATTAAGAAAATTGTACGAGAAAAAATACAAAGGCAGGCAGAAGGGAAATTGCATGGAGAAGCAAAGTTATAAGGCAAGAGCGAAAATCAATCTGGCGCTCGATGTGTGCCGACGTCTTGAAAACGGGTATCATGAGGTGAAGATGGTTATGCAGACCGTAGACCTCTATGACGAGTTAGAATTTAAGAAGAGAGAGGCCCCAGATATTATACTGTCAGTTAACAGTAAAGATTATCTGGGGGATTTGGAGAATAACTTAATTTTTCGAGCGGCAAATCTCATGCGGCAGCAGTATGGAATCCAGCAGGGTGTGGAAATCAGATTGAAAAAGAATATTCCCGTGGCGGCAGGAATGGCGGGGGGAAGCACAGATGCAGCGGTCACAATGATTGCTATGAATGAGCTGTATGCGTTGGGACTTTCCAAGGAAGTGCTGATGCAGCAGGCGCTTCAACTCGGTGCTGATATTCCGTTTTGCATATTAGGAGGTACTGCGCTGGCGGAGGGGATTGGAGAGAAGCTTACATCGCTTCCAGCGCCGCCGCCAGCAACGCTTCTGATTGTGAAGCCGCCGATTATGGTATCGACCAAATGGGTTTACGAGAACCTTCAAGCCAATAAACTGAAACGGCACCCAGATATAGATGGCATGGTAGAGGCGTTGAGACAGGGAGATTTAAAGGGTATCACAGACCGGATGGAAAATGTGATGGAGACGGTGACAGAGCAAGCGCATTCGGTTATCACGGATATCAAGAAAATGATGCGTGGCAGTGGGGCAATGAATGCGGTGATGAGTGGAAGCGGACCTAGTATTTTTGGTGTATTTTTAGAGGAGGAGGCAGCGCGAGTCGCAGCAGTATACATTGACCAAACGCTCCGAACAAAGGGAATGGACGCACAGGTAAACGTTACGGGATTTTACAACAGAGATTCATGATTGGAGGGCAGGTATGAGTATGATGAATGATGACGAGTATTTACCACTTAGAGATGTGGTGTTCAATACATTGAGACAGGAAATACTTACTGGAAATCTCAAGCCTGGTGAGCGGTTGATGGAAATTCATCTAGCGAATAAACTAGGCGTGAGCCGTACTCCGATTCGAGAGGCAATTAGAAAACTAGAACTTGAGGGACTTGTGATTATGATACCACGGCGCGGCGCGGAGGTGGCGCAGATTACATTGAAGAATCTCAAAGATGTCATGGAGGTGCGCCGTGCATTGGATGTGCTTGCGATTGAACTTGCCTGTGAGCGCATAGATCAGCAGGAGTTGGATACGCTTTATTTGGCGTGTGAGCATTTTGCCTCTGCTGTCAAGACGAAAGATACGCGAATGCTTGCGGAGGCAGATGTGGCGTTTCACGATAAGATTGTAATGTCTACAGGCAACACAAGATTAATACAGTTGGTTAGCAATCTATCCGAACAAATGTACAGATATCGATTTGAATATTTAAAGGATGTTTCCTCTCACGAGATGTTGCGACAAGAGCATATGGAAATGTATCAGAGCATTTTGAAAAAGGATAAGAAAACGGCGGCGGAGATTGTGCGCAAACATATCGACAATCAGGAGAAAGCCATTATTGAGCAGCTTCAGCTTGAGAAGGGAGACCATAAAAAAGGTGTATAAAAGTTTAAAATATGTCCATACTTACTGATAAAAGTAAAACGAGGAAGGTATGGACATATGTTTTTTGGAAAAAAATATTTTAAGAATGCACTGATGATATTGGGGGTTGTATTGTGGGTGGGAGCACTCAGTCCCGAGATTTTTGTCAACTCTGGAATTGGCTGTATTTTAGATGAAAATGGAGAGGAACTTACAGTGGAGGAGGCAAAAGAATTTATGGAGTCCTATTTTTATGGAGATACAAAAGAAGAGGAAGAATCTGTAAAAGTAAAATATAAATTTGCGTTGTTAGAATTTTGGAAGTAAACTTGGAGGGATATATGACGAAAGAAGTGCTGGTATCGATACGTGGACTTCAGTTTGTAGATAATGAGGTTGGACAGAATGCCTCTGACGAGGAGCTTGACCAGATCGAGACAATTTGTCCTGGTGAATATTATTATAGAAATGATGCACATTATGTTTGTTATGAGGAACTTATGGATGATTTTCCAGAACCAATTAGTAATATGATAAAATTAAAAGGGAAAGAATTTTCGCTTTGGAAGAAAGGCCCTGTCAATGTGCAGATGGTGTTTTCCGAGGGGAAAAAAACCATGACTGATTATTTTACCCCGTTCGGAAATATTCTGGTTGCAATGGATACCAAAGAGGTCTGCGTTACAGAGAATGCAGACTGTATAAAAATACATATTGCCTACGGACTTGAGGCAAACTATCAATTTATTGCCGATTGCAATATAACCATTGATATCAAGAGCTATAACAATGCATAAATTTATTGCATTGGCTCCTGTGGGTTATCCCGACGAATCTCGTCAAGCAAATGTTTCATACGCCGTTCCATCTCGGAGAGTTCTCCTGAGTAGTTGCGAAATGCATCAGCAGTTTCGTCAGGGGTTTCTCCCTTGTAACAGATACGGTGTTCCATGCTTGCCCAGAGATCCATGGCAAGTGTGCGAAATTGTATTTCGACAGGATAATATTGCATTCCTTCTATGCGGTATACAGGGATGCCCAACACCATATGGTAGCTTTTATAGCCGCTTTCTTTGGGATAATGGATATAATCGCTTTCCTTGAGAATTAATAAGTCTGTCTGCGTCTTAACGAGTGACAGGATACTGAAAATATCCTCCACAAAATAACAGATTACGCGAATGCCTGCAATGTCTGTCAGATTATCCTTTGCCGTGTAGGCAGTGACTGGAAGATTTTTGCTGGCAAGTTTTTTTTCAATGCTTTTTCGGCTTTTGATACGAGCCTGTATATTGTGGATTGGATAATCTCTGTATTTTTTTCGGTAATCTTCATTTAAACCGTTCATACGTACTTCGAGCCGCGTCATGGCTTCGCGGTAGGGTTCTACGAGCTGATCGTACTCCTCCTGAGGAATGCGCTCTGTTTTGGCTGGCGTGATAAAGGTGAGCGTTTTCGCAGATTCGTAGATACCTTCACTATTTACTTCTTTTAGCATATCGTTTTGTAAATCGTTTTTCTTAGCTATCAAAATTTCCGCCCCCTAGATGCATGCAGCAGTATTTTATTATGCACATATTTTGTATGTTTCAATACAAATTGGAATTGCGCAAAGGGTGCGCAGGAAGTGTCCACATGCCTTATTTCTTCTATATATTCAATATAGCTCAAAAAGGTCATGAAAGCAATGAGAAATGTATAAAATTAACAAAAAAATTATATAACCGTCACACTTTTTGTTTATTATGCGGCGGTTGTTCTCATTTTTATAAAAAGGTGGAAAAGACACTAAAGTTGGTGCTATACTATATATATGCAATGACTACTCAGAATAGACATTAATTGTAAAAAGAAAGGATGGAAAAATTATGAAAATTGCATTGATTAACGAAAATAGCCAGGCGGCAAAGAATGCCATGATCTGTGAGACACTCAAAAAAGTTGTAGAGCCAATGGGACATGAAGTATTTAATTATGGAATGTATACAGCCGAGGATACACATCAGCTTACATATGTGCAGAACGGCATATTGGCAGCAGTATTGTTAAATTCTGGAGCGGCTGACTTTGTTATTACAGGATGCGGTACTGGCGAGGGCGCAATGCTGGCGTGCAACGCATTTCCAAAGGTGCTTTGCGGTCATATTGAATCGCCACTTGACGCCTATTTGTTTTCTCAAGTAAATGATGGAAATTGTGTGGCACTTCCGTTTGCAGAGAATTTTGGCTGGGGAGGAGAGCTAAATCTGCAATATATTTTTGAGAAACTGTTTTGCACTCCAGGCGGCGGAGGATATCCGAAGGAGCGTGTGGTTCCTGAACAGCGCAATAAGAAGATACTCGATGAAGTGAAGACTGTTACCCATGCAGATCTCTGTGATATTTTGCCAAAGCTAGACAGAGAGCTCTGCAAAGGTGCTCTGAGCGGGGAAAAGTTCCAGGAGTATTTCTTTGCAAATTGCAAGTGCGATCAGATAGCGGCAGTAGTAAAGGAAATTATAGGAGCGTAACAAAACATGTTGTTGGACAAGATTGATTATACGGTGGAAAGGCTTGACGGGGATTACGCCTATCTGAAAAAAGATGCAGATGCGTCAGAGGAATTAAAATGTGTTGCGCGTGCGCTGCTTCCTCCAGAGATAGTGGAAGGGACAAAACTTGTCTATGAGATGATGGAGTATAACATAGTATAGAACAAGGGAAAGCTGGGATTTGAATGAATGAAGCAATACCTAGGAAAATGGGGGCATCTAAGAACATTGTAAAGGAAACTTTGCAGATGGCTTGGCCGGCTGTGTGTGAATCCTTTTTCGTCTCCCTTGCGGGTATGATCGATTCACTGATGGTCAGTTCGATTGGTTCCTATGCAGTGGCGGCGGTGGGATTGACAACACAGCCAAAGTTTATGGGGCTTGCGTTTTTTATTGCTGTCAATGTTGCGATATCGGCACTTGTCGCGCGTCGCCGCGGAGAGCAGAAAAAAGAGGAGGCAAATCGAATCCTGGTAACGGCAGTGGTGTTGATACTGGCAGCAGTTGTGGTGGTATCCGCTTTGTGTGTTCTTTTTGCCAATCAGATTATCCGGTTTTGCGGTTCAGCACAGGATACCCACAGCACAGCAGTGATCTATTTTAGGATTATTATGGGTGGCATGGCCTTCAATGTAATTTCTATGGGCATCAATGCGGCACAGCGCGGAGCTGGAAACACAATGATTGCCATGCGAACCAATGTAACCTCAAACGTTGTTAATGTGATTGGCAATTATTTGCTAATTAATGGTCATCTAGGATTTCCAGCACTTGGCATTTATGGTGCGGCAATTGCAACCGTATTTGGAACTGTTGTAGCGTGCATTATGAGTATCTGTTCGCTGGTGTCAAACGATACTTTTGTCAGCATACCATATATTGTAAAAATGAGGATACAAGTTTCTTCACAGACTCTGTTACATATTATTAAAGTAGGGTATTCGGTCTTTATTGAGCAGGTATTGATGCGTATTGGATTTATGTCCACGGCAATGATGGCAGCAGGAATGGGAACGGATGCGATGGCGGCACATCAAGTTGGCATGAATATATTGGGACTGACTTTTTCTTTTGGAGATGGGATGCAGGTGGCTGCTGTTGCGCTGATTGGCAGAAGTCTTGGAGAGGGTTTGCCTCAGAAGGCAAAGGAATATGGAAAGGTTTGTCGTCGCATTGGAATGTGTATTTCAATTGTACTTGCAATTGTTTACTTATTGGGCGGTGAGACATTGTATCGAATGTTTTTTGAAGAAAGTAATATTGTGGCATATGGGGTGCAGATTATTCACGTGATTATTGTCATAGTACTCTTTCAGGTATCCCAAGTTATTTATATGGGCTGTCTTAGAGGAGCAGGAGATACAACCTATACAGCAATTGCTTCCACAATCAGTGTCACGATTATCAGAACTTTGTTTTCCTATTTGTGCGGTATTGTATTTGTATGGGGAATTACTGGAATCTGGCTTGGTGTGTTGGCAGATCAAATATCACGTTTTCTATTTGCCTCTATTCGATTTAAGACAGGGAAATGGACGAAAATAAAAATTTAAGAGGGATGTATATATGAAAAGAGTAGTGTCTTTTTTTCTTATGTTGATGCTTGTACTAAATTCTGTGATTCCTGTTTATGCTGCTGATGAAACCGTTGCTTCAGAGACAGAAATAGTGCTTTCTCCTATAGAGAATCCAGAAAATTTTTCAATGGAATATATGGCTGGTCCTTATTATCAGACATTAAAAAACACGATTATATTAAACGACTACCGCGCGGATATCCTTGCGATTGCTGTCTCGCAGATTGGATATCATGAGGGCGATCAGGAAAACCAACTAGATGGCTGTACTTTAGGGGATAAAGATTATTCTGAGTATGGGCGCTATCTGGGCAGCAATGGAACTGCTTGGTGCTCGGAATTTGCATCTTGGTGCGCTCGAATGGCAAATGTACCCACATCCATTTTAAATAGCAGTTATGGAGCAAGTGTGGAGGTGTTTGGCGCACCGTTTTATCATTGGAGTCAGACAGTCTATGCAGGAGGCGACTTTACCCCACACCCTGGAGATATCGTTCTGTTTGCATGGACAGGAAAAGCGCATACAGATAAATATTTGAGTCATACTGCTATTGTTTACAATGTGGCTGTAAATGACAATGAAATAACGCTTACTGTTGTAGATGGCAATTCAAGGAATTGTGTTAGAATGCATGACTATAAGATAAATGCGGCGGATGGAAATACGGGAAACGGCCATGCTGTCTACTTTATTGCACCTGATTATGAGCAGATAATTCCTTAAAATATGGTCCGTAAGTTGGGGCGTTTGTCTAAGAAACTGTTCAGAAATAACTTGCGGACTATTTTATTGGTTTGATATTAAAGGAAGGTTAAAGTTTGAGGAGTAACGAATGCAGTATATAAAGGCACCTATGAATTATATTGGAAATAAGTACCGGATTCTTCAGCAGATACAGAAGTGGTTTCCGCGAAAAATTGACCTGATGGTGGATATTTTTTGTGGCGGCTGTGATGTTACATTTAATACAAAGGCAAATGATCACATTGCGAATGATTTAAATTTTTTTGTGATTGAGATTTATAAGGAATTTCAACAACTGGGAGTCGAGAAGGCAATTGAACAGATTGACCGAACAATATGCAATTGGAAACTGACCAAAGAAAATAAAGAGGCATATGAACATTTTAGAACGTATTATAATAGAACGAAAAATCCAATCGACCTGTATGTACTGATGTGTTATAGTTTTAATTATCAATTTCGCTTTAATGCGGCACATGAATACAACAATCCTTTTGGAAAGTCTAGAAGTTCCTTTAATAAAGTTATGAGGGAAAATTTAATGAAACTTCAAGGAGTTATTGAACAAGTTCAATATACTTCCTGTGATTTTCGAGAGTTTGACTACAATCTGATGAAGACGGGTGATTTTCTATATGCTGACCCACCGTATTTGATAACCTGTGGCAGTTATAATGATGGAAAAAGAGGCTTTAAAGGATGGGGAGAGCAAGACGAGAAGGAATTATATGAGATTCTTGATATGCTTTCTGAGAGGGGAATCCGATTTGCGCTGTCCAATGTATCACACCATAAAGGGGAAAGAAATGATATTCTTCTCAGTTGGCGGAAAGCACGGAAATATCATATGCATAAAATAAAATTTAACTATAATAATTGTAATTATCATACAAAAAATAGTAGAAATACAACGCAGGAAGTTTTGATTACAAATTATAAATAGTGTTTTAGAGATTAATACGCATATGGTCTTCCAAAAGAAGTATGGAAGAATTTCACTGGGTATCTCATGCGGATAGGACGGTTGACTTTTAATTTAGAATATAGGAAAAGGCAATGTCAAGTATGAAAACAGTACAAAGCGTAGAATTTCATATAGGAACGAAAGAAGAATCCCTTCCTGGTTTCACAATAGATTTTCCTTATATTGCTTCGCGAGCAGAACTGGACAAGTATATCGGTCATATTGCACCGTGGCATTGGCACAAGGCGGTAGAGCTTTTTTATATAGAAAGTGGTGCGTTGGAGTATGAGACTCCTAGCGGAAAAATTTTGTTTCCAGTAGGTTCTGGTGGCATGGTCAATGCAAATGTGTTGCATATGACACGGGCGGTTTCACAGACAGAAAAAACAATCCAGCTTCTTCACATTTTTGATGTATCTTTGCTTGCAGGAGAGCGAGGGAGCAGAATTGAACACAAATATATTACTCCGATTGTATCTGCAGCGCAGATGGAGTTGATTCCACTATTTCCAGAAAATCCAGCGCAAAATAAAATTTTAGGGTTGATTTTGGAGGCGTTTCGTTTCTCAGAAAATGAGTTTGGATATGAGATAAAATTGCGGGAAGTTCTGACACAAATATGGTTGTTACTTTTTTCACAATGTCATGAAATATCAATGCAAAATGGCAAGTACAACAAAAGCAACGATCAGATCAAACAAATGCTGATTTATATTTATGAGCATTACGCCGAAAAAATTACGATATCACAACTTGCGGCGGCAGCATATTTAAGTGAGCGCGAATGCTTTCGAGTGTTTCAGGACTGTCTGCACATGACACCTGTAGAGTATCTCAAAAGCTATCGTCTACAAATTGCTTGTCAGATGCTTACAAAGGGAAACGAGCCTATCACAGTAATTGGCAGTGCTTGCGGATTGGGGAGCAGCAGTTATTTTGGAAAAGTATTTCGTGCGTATACACATTGTACACCGACAGAGTATCGAAAGAGATGGAAAGATTGAGATACAAATGGCGTTAGGAGTGAAATATGGATTGCTATTTACGAGGCAGGATTGTGATACATTTAGGCAGAAATAGAATAGTATTTTTAGAATGTCCGTGTTATAGTGATGTAAATCAGAATTGATAGATACATTAGGAACTGTTCAGAAAGGGGTAATCGATATGGAGCTAAACAGAAAGGCCGCAGAACAGGCACTGTGCGCCGCCGAAAAATCAAATCCAGGACCTTGGGTAGACCATTCTCTATATGTTGCGCAAGCATGCAAAAACATTGCACAGTGTTGTCCACATCTGTCTGCTGAGAGGGCTTATATACTAGGATTGTTGCATGATATCGGGCGTTACGCCGGAGTAAGTTCAGAAAAACATTTGATAGATGGTTATCGCTTCTGCATGGAACGCGGTTGGGAAAAGGCAGCACAAATTTGCATTTCTCATGCATTTATGATACAGGATATTGAGACGTCTATCGGTGTGTTTGACATAAGTGATGCAGATTACTTGTTTATGAAGGATTTTGTTGCAAATGCAGTGTATGATGATTATGACCGTTTGGTGCAGCTCTGTGATTCACTTGCACTCCCCACAGGTTTCTGCATTTTGGAGAAACGATTTGTAGATGTGACAATTCGGTACGGTGTGCACGCAGCGACAGTAGATCGCTGGAAAAAAATATTGGAGATCAAGGTAGATTTTGAGAAAAAAATTGGTCATTCTATCTATAAATTACTACCAGGAGTGGAAGAGAATAGTATTCTATAAAACGTTTTAACGTTGGTCATTTATAAATTGCATTACGACCTGGGAAATGTTGTGCTACAAATAGAGTCGCCATTTTTGGCAACTCCACCACGACAATCCGCCGCCGTGGAGTAAAATGAGCGCGTCTTGATATTTTGTGCCTAATTTTTTATTATTATGAAATTTCTCCATGAAAAATATTTTAATTATTCGATTTTTGTACAGAACGTTTCTATTTCTTGTATTCTGTTTTGTACAGCCTCTTTGTATTCGATAGAACAAAGTCCTAGGTTTCCACTAGGAATAACTTCCATATGACCATAAAAGTGTTCAATGCTTTCAATAATTCTATTGCATTCTTTCATGTTAGGACCAGTTCGCAGAGCGATAACATACCCCTTTTTTCCACTGCGAATTTTGGCATGTGGCTCATGGGTATTGCACCACGGTGTACATCGGTCGATAAATACTTGTAGATTTTGAATGCTTCTCATATAATAGATAATAAAGAATTGTTAAAGATCTGACTTGTTAATTTTTAACAGTTTCTAAGAAAAATTTGTTTTTGGTGTTTGAATATAATTGTGTTTGCATTTGTATTTGCAGATTTTATTTGACGGAGGTAGGAGATAGTGTGAAAGAAAGTAGAGGGAAGCCATAAAAGGGCATACTTCACCAAGCTGTCTGAAACAGGCAACTTTTTGAAGTCATATTTAAAGAGGAGATTCAAACTAAGAAGCTAATGGTTCAGAAGATGGTATCAA
>ERZ808041.807-NODE-807-length-17640-cov-16.537664_pt1 | contig 17640 bp, 14 predicted proteins | sample MGYA00380192_ERZ808041 | MGnify/ENA primary metagenome ERZ808041 (study PRJEB31490, sample SAMN06133412) | mouse gut metagenome | isolation source: Z1_1 | host: mice | place: China: Chengdu | collected 2015-05 ... | reverse complement strand
CGACGCCATCCAAAATGAACAATCACGCTGTCCAAAAACAGTGACGATGCCGTCCACAACTAAGTGAACACAAACAGACGGCAGACCGGCCAGACTGCTGGACATGGTGCCGGGCCGTTCGGCGCAAGCGTTCGCGAACTGGCTCGAAGCGCGGGGCGCACGCTTCCGCGACCGCGTCGAGGTCGTGGCCATGGACGCGTTCTCCGGATGGAAGCAGGCCGCCGCCCGCATGCCGCGCACGGCGGTCGAGGCCGGCGACCCGTTCCATGTCGTGCATCTGGCCGCCGGCAGGCTCACCATGGTGCGCTGCCGCCTGCAACGCGAGGCCACGGGCCGGCGCGGCGTCAAGGGCGAACGCCTCTACGACTGCCGGCGCGCCCTGCTCAAGACCGCCTCGCTGCGCACCCCACGCCAGAGGGAACGCGTCGACGCACTGCTCGTCGACCCCGTCAACGACGCGCTGAGGCTGGCGCACGGCGCCTACCAGCGCATCATCGCCTGCTACCGGCACAAGGACCCGCGCCGGGGCCGACGCATGATGGGCGCGCTCATCGACGCACTGGCCGAACCGACAGCCACACGCCGCTGCCCCGCGCTGCGATCCCTGGGGCGCACCCTGAAACGACGCCGCGCCGACATCCTGGCCTACTTCACGCACCGACACTCGTCCAACGGACCCACCGAAGCCATCAACGGCCGACTCGAGACCCTGCGCGGCATCGCCATGGGATTCGACAACTTCGAACACTACCGCCAACGAAGCCTCATCCACTCCGGAAGAATCAAAGACATCCTTACACACTAAAAAGGGAAGAGCCACTTAACATGCCATAACGGTTGGCTACATAAGTCGCCAGCTCCTTCCGTTGCTTATGCGCGAGCGTCATATATCTAACGCGCTACCAATGGTGACAGATACTTCAGGAAGTACTTCGATCACTGACGTGCAGCGATGCTTTTCAGATTAGCTAACTACGGCACGCAGGAGGTGTGTCTCCCCATAGAGCAGCAAGACCCCATGCCCCACGATAGCGCCCCATGTTAGAGAGAAACACCACGATGATACAGAGCCCACAATGCAGAACTGCAGATTCGCAAATTTCCTCTTCTTTGCATGCATAGATCGCGCAACAAGCACATGATCGAGACCAGAGCAAGCCCATTCATGACCACCTTACCGGAGAATCGCCGAAAGGAAAACCTTTGCATACTGCTTCCACCATGCGATCAAAAGAATCTTACGACACGCTTATCACCATCTTGTTGGCAGCAAAGTCAATTAATATACGGCCAGTGTTTTCGAAGTTGAGCTTTAGGATCTTCATCCGTTAGATACGGCATGTTTGTTCATCCTACGGCACTAGCTGATTCGGTGCCCATACAGATGCCGGAAGACATTGCAGGTTCTGCCTTGCTCTTGACGAGGAAGCGCTCGTGCCCCGAGTTGGTCGAACCAGCATTCTTTATGCCGGTCAACAGTGATGGAGAATAAGCATGATGCGCCGCAATCAGCAGCACGGCGATAGTACACAGCAACACGATGGAGGAATTACGGGGTATTTGGCCAGCTAAGGCATGCAATACCATATGATTCAGTACCTTGCTTTCAAAGCCAGTTCGACCGTCTGCAATAACGGTATCGAACAATCCATAGTGCATTATGTACCGGTTTGCAGTTGCTCATACTCCACCAGTACAGCGATGCCGATGCATCATTCATGTTATTCTCCGATATACTCGCCGGCAAGCTCCTGCAGCCGTTTCTCGAATCGCGGCCAGTCGGCCCTCATGGCGACGAGTAGATCGGGACCGGGCTTCTCGAGCGCGAGCACCGTGACGATGTAGCGGTTATCATGAGCTCGGAGAGCTCAGTGAAATGAATCACAACACTGCAACCATGCTGTTCGTATAAGCGCACTGCATGCGACCCCTGCTCCATCTCGTGCACTTCACTACGCACTCCTTTCCCACTGAGGGGCCTAACTTTTCTTGCATGTATTATTCAAATCCCAACACTGCCTGCAATCGTTTGGGGAGGATAATCTGGCAGAACCGAACAATGGCCGTTGAAACCGTTAATGTCAACACCCACAATAACAGCGCGCCCCAAACACTCGCAACCGGCACATTAGCAAGTTCACAGACCTTACGAATGCAGGTCAGAACCAGCAAGTGGCACAAATACACACCATATGAACAATCGCCTATCAAAATGATCAGGTGGCATTGAGAAACCTTGCCCCGCACCAACGTGGTCATCTGCATGGCGAATACAATCACCGCCAACGAAGTAATCATTGCAGTCACTTTAAGCTGTGACGTTGCAACCGAAAAATTACCAGACTTGTTCCAATACCAAGCTGATATCATCTGCAAAGCCAAGGCTACGACCATGACACACATCGTAGTCCAGAGATGCTCTCCAAGGGTATTCGCGATAACACGCCAGCGGAGTCCTAACATATAGTACAGTAACCAACTGCCGAAGAACACGGAGAACACCGCTGTCATTGCCGATCCCCGACAAACGGCTATTTCACGGAGAACCAGTGTCATTGGCGTGATAAGCCACAACAACCATCCACATTTACTGTTCAACGCCTTGTAGATCAGTGGCGTAAGCAACACCATCTGCGCATACACAAGCAGGTAGTACATTTGTGCCGCAGCAGTACCTAAACATAGAGACTTGATAATTACAACGGGATCTATTTGGCGTGAAGCAATCAGATATATACATGACCAGAGTACGTACGGTATTAGGATTTTACCAATACGGCGCTTATAGAAACCGGATATATCAGCACATTTGTCGGCAGGAGTCAACAATCCTGACAAAAAGAGAAACATTGCTACAGCAAAATTCAAAAATGGGCGCAGAAAAAGAACCCACTCAGCTTGCTGAAGACAGTGAATAAGGACAACAGCAGCGATTGCAAGACCTCGAAGAGCTTGAATATACTCGTTTTTACGACGTATTGCCTTATGCTTCATCTCCTTCATATATAACGTCCCATTCTATTCCATCGTAGTCCGATACCCGGCGAATGAGGAAAGCAAGACACTACCCTACATCCCATGCAATACAAAGTATAAGACATTACCTAAGTTGTATACCATCTATACCCATTTAAACAATACTTAGATCATATTAAATAATACACTCTCCAAAATAATATTTTCAATAAATCTTTCGTTGAATATGTTTTAAATATATTTATATTATTATTAATATAATTAATTTGTTGAACTAATTTTTTACCAAAACTCCTATTGTTCTTCTCGTTGAAAAGCGAGCGAATCAGAAACAGGTACATTCGAGTCATGTATTCCGCGTAATCAGCACTGTTCCCATCTTGATCGCCATCAATGTTTTGAATCATTGACAGCGCTTTGGCACCTTGACGAATCTTCTCAATATTCATACCGCTAGACAGTGATCCTGGCCTAACTGAATACACGTACAGTGTTTTATTCAACACATACACATTCATATCCTCATGAAGAATGCCGTTCATGAAAACGGCGTCCTCCATCATACGGATTTGTTTGGGAAAATGAACCGACGAGAAAAGTTTTGTGGAAAAGCAGTACGACCAAATGTAATTGCCAATTTGACGGCGGTATAAAAAGTCACGGCATTCCATTGCCGAGTACAAACCCTCTGCCGGAAGAGCGTTGTTGACCAAATCAGCCCTATTACCGTTCGTCATCGCAAAATCAAATGCGACCAAACCGCAGCGATTCCCTCTAACGGTCTTGTCCAAAATCGAAATAGCATCAGTCAGCAGCCTGTCATCTGAATCCACAAACAGGATATACTCCCCATTGGCTAACAAAACACCTCGATTTCTGGCTGCCGATGGACCCTGATTTTCCTGATAGAAATATTTGATTCTACTATCATTTCTGGCCATTTCCTGAATCACACGTGCCGTGCCATCGGTTGACCCATCATCCACAACAATAATTTCTATATTACGATAGCTACTTTGACTGATACTTTGCAACGTTCCTTCAATCGTCGCTTCGGCATTGAACACTGGTACAATAACCGAAAACAAAAAAATATTATCTTCCTTAGGCATTGTGACCTCCTTCATTGATGACGAATACCGCTACGTGTCGAAGTTACTGGTGTGAAAAAATCATATTCTCTGGTAATCACAGCAGAGATTGGATTAGATTTTCCCATTGCTGAGCAATGTATGACGGCGAGAACCGCTCACTACTTTCGTTTGCATGGTCCGAGTATTCTATTCGTAATTCTCGAGAATCTATTAATTTTTCTACAGCCTTAGCCAGAGCATCGGTATCCTCCGAAGGAATCAGCATGCCATTGATTCCATTCGCAACGATTTCGGATGGGCCAGTCTGGCAATCAAAGCTGACGATTGGGAGATTGTATGATTTGGCTTCCAATAGCACCATCGGAAGGCCCTCGAATCGAGATGACATTACGAAGAAAGCCGCTTTGCTGAAATATTCGTCAATATTTACCATACCGGGCATATGAACTTGCTGGGCAAGACCATATTCGTTGATCATTTGCTCGAGTTCGTCGCGCTGTTCACCCTCACCGAGAATATACCATTGCCACTTTGGGTGTTTTGGCAGTACCTGTTGTGCTGCCTTAATCAGCAAGTCGAATCCTTTTTGGTATGTCAATCTACCGGCACTCACAATGACGCGAGCATCGGAATCATAGCCCGTGCCGTGTTCAATCTGCATCGGATTATGGATGGCAACAATCCGGCTTTTGAGATTAGGCTCTAACCCTTTTTGGTAGGATGCTTTATCCTGCTCGGTAAGTGTGACGATGGATGAAGCAAATCTCGCAGCTAGCGGGCGTGAGATCTTACGATAGGGAACATCGGGATTTGTATTGTAGTTGAAGTGCTCCCAGGAGACTACTTTTGTATGGGTTCTTATGGATGCCGGAATGGAATAGAGGTCAAGAATTCCATCCACATCAATAATAATATCGACGTCGTTTCGCTTCAAATATCGATGGAGTTTATACCATACCACTGGGAATCGAGCGATTCCACGACCTGGCTCAGAGAACAAACTGCGCAAATGTATTTCTTGCGAGAGTTCGAAATGAGGTTTCGAACCCGATTGATGCAAGGAGAGAATCTCCACCGGCTGGTCAATGCGCTGCGCGAGCATATTCGCAACCAGGCATGTGACACGTTCAGTACCACCTTTGCCCGCAATATCATTAATGAAGAAAGCAATCATGCTATTATCCTCTTTCATAATGGGAGGGATACCATCCCGATGTGCTCGGGTAGGCCCCGCTGCGTAGACCAAGCTGAAGAAAACTATATCGCCAATGGTTGAACAGCAACGCCGCGCAAGGACCTCATTGGTTGGGTGGCAGCCAATGATTGTGCCTGCCGAGAGAAAAACAGCGCCTGATAGACGGGGAAGGCTGTCACCTCATGCCGAAGCCATGAACCGAAGTCCGGTTCAAAGAACGAGCATGTTATCACAAAGGCCAAGTAAAGGGCGATCAGCATGGCCCCCACCCTATTCACAGGCCGATTGGACAATAGCTGTTTTGCGCTACGATACAGCAAATAATCCAATATGAGCTGATACACAAAGAACATCAGATACAAGGGGCCACGAATCATCATTTCCACTGGGAACAACAGCCGCACGACGTTAATAGGGAAATTGACGATTGTCGCCCCCAAGGATGTGCCAGGAATAGCATTGTTAATCATGGAATTGGCATTGGCGTCGAATTCACGCGAATCGTTGACACCGGTTCTTGCAGTTGCCAACTCAGCATATTGGGCCGGAAGAATGACATAAGCCGCAATCACAAATACCACGCAACCCAGCACGCTCCACAACATAACCTTGCCGAAGGATTTGCAGTTAAACCGCGTAACAATAACGTAGAGCATCAGGAAGAACACTGCAACAAGCATGTAGTACGAGCGGAACCCCAACCCCTCGATAATGAGTACAGCGCAGATAAGCACCAGCCGCAGCGGCGTAGGAAATGCAGCAAACATCACAACAAGCAGTATCACAACGTAGAAAAAGAACTGAATGAAATCCTTACATATATTTAAAGTATATATATTCAAAAGAACAATACTCATCAACCAGAACAGCTCTTCTAACAAAGACAGCTCCATGGAATCAAACAGGAAGAACGCCACTACAATTGTCCCGATAAGCCCGAGTACAATACTCCATTCCATAATAGTGGTTAAATCCAGTACGTTTATCGCTCTGAAGAAATCTGCCGCTATGACATAGGACCCATCCCAAGCTGCCATACGCCCATCTTTGAGCACCATTGAATTCACCCTATTGGCATCAAAGAAATACTTATCCGGCAGAATCGAATTAATGACGCAGGCAGTAGCATATGCTAAAAACGTTAGCACCACTAACGAAATTTTTTTCAAATTCTTTTCGTACATCTCTGGTAATCCATCAGTAATGTTCAAGAAATACTTTTAATTGAATTTAAATAAAAATTTTGCAATTTTTTTGCCTCGTTCTTAATCTCGTAATTATGCGAGATAAGCAAATCCTTGTTTATGTCATCGCGCAATCCAATCGGGATATCTGCAATGATCTCGGCCCACGCGGTGCTGTCATCCAGGGGAAGGTACTGCACTGTGTTCGAAATATTCGCAGCGACAGGAACCGTATCTGCAGCAATTGCCGGAAGTCCTACGGCTTGTGCCTCGATTAAGGCCATACCCAAACCCTCATACAGGGAGGGGAAAGCAAACACATCCATTGCCTGAAGGTAGTCTGATACGTTGGGTACAGATCCAGCCAGGATGAGGCTATCAGCTAGGCCGAGTTTTTTGGCTTCCCGAGTTAACTCATCGTGGAGATTACCTTCCCCAACGACAACAAGCTTTGCGTTGACGCCTCGACTCAAAACTTCATGGAGTACTTCCAACAAGAACATCTGGTTTTTTTGAGGAGCGAGTCGCCCAACATTGCCTATGAGCAATGTATCATCGGAAAGCATGAGCTGCGCACGAATGCGCGCACGAATGTCAGCCGAATACGCATATACATCGCCATCAATGGCATTGGTAACGATCTGTACATCTCCGTTACGTACTGTCCGCTCCCCATATAGCCAGCGAGCAGCATTATCTGAACAAGTAAATCGATGGGTAGGGTATGGACGTAAACGAAAACGAAAATAATCGCGGAACAACGTTTTCGTATCGAAACCAGTGTATTCGTTATGGGCGTGAGCTATGCGAATAGGGACACCCTCCTCTCGGGCGATTCGCAGCGGAAAATAACTTCGCTCTTCAAGATGCGAATGAATAATCCTGTATTCGGGATGTTGCCGAAGAAAGTTACGGAAATCTTTCTTATATTTAGCAAATTGTAATGGATACATTGGCCCCATGCGGTAAATGCGACCTCCAAGTTCGCGAATCTCTTTCTCGTACGCGCCTTCCTCCGGCCTATTGACGAGAAAATCGAACTGCACCTGGGAGCGATCCATATGGCGATAGTAGTTCATAATCATTGTTTCCGCACCCCCTCGATCGAGGCTGGTGATGAGGATCAAAATGCGTTCCATATGTATAATTCTTCCTATGCTCGGGGCTGCTTTTGTACAAGACGCTGGTAAAATTCCTGCATGTCTTGTGCACTTTGATGAATGTCGTATCCGGCAGCCTTCAGATCAGTACGCCGATCCAGCTCTCTATCGGAAGGATGCACAGCGATGGTTTCAATGGTCTTCGCCCACTCCCGGGGCGAATTATCGAGCGAAAGAATATGCGTGAGATCCTCTTCAATAAATGCTTCTCTCGTAATATTCGTCGATGCGACAATTGGTAGACTTGAGGCTTGCGCCTCAATGGCTGTCAGCGGAAGACCTTCATAGAGCGAGGGGAATAACAAAACGTCGAATGCGCTATACCAATTTTGGGAATCGTCTCTTTGACCCAGCAGGTACACACTGTCCGCCACGCCTAATGATTCGGACTGTCGTCTGGTCGCCTCCAACAATTCACCAGAGCCAAGTGCGATATATACGCTATTAGGCATGATCGTGTGCAGCTGTGAAAAAACTTCAAGCGCATATGCATGGTTCTTTTGAGATGTGAACCGTCCAATCTGTCCTACAACAAACTTGTCTGTTATACCTAATTCAGCGCGAAGGCGGTTTCGCACGGACGTGTTGTATGAGAACTTCCCCAAGTCCACAGCATTCTTAATGTAGTGCACTTTACCCTGTTTAACTGCCCTCTTACCGAACAACCATTCAGCTGAATACTCGCCACAAGCAACAAGTTGGGTTGGGTATACCTTAGAGAATGGGCGTAATGCATTTTTAATGATTGTTCGGGCGATCTCTTTATTATTCGCAGTACTATGACTATGTGCTATGCGTATGGAGATTCCTACCTTTTTTGCAGCTCGCAGGGGGAAAACGCTTAGGGCGTTCATATTAGAGTGCACAATGTCAGGTTGCACGCGAGAAAACACCCTTTCGCATTCTTTCATATATTTATCGAGCTTTTTGTATGAAGGAATAGTGAAAACACGTCCACCGAACGACTCGATTTCCTCACTAGGAACAAACGTGGAATCATCCTGCACAATGAAGTCAAACTGTACCTTGTCGTGATCCAAAAGTCTGTAGTGATTCATGATGGTGGCTTCCAAACCACCACCTACCATGGCTCCCATCACCTGCGCTACGCGAATTGGGTGTTGCATAATCCCTCTGTATATCACATTGTCAGTAAGTTAAGTATCAATAATAGCCAATATACTGGTCTTTTAGTATTAGGCACATATCAATAACCACTTGAAGCAGTAGACTCCCCCCCTAGAGGTATTCATGCTCAAGATACCGCAGTCGCTTCTCGAACCTCGGCCAGTCGGCCCTCATGGCGGTGAGGAGCTTGAGGTCGGGCACCTGATCGATCGACACCCACTCGATCTCCATACTCTCGTCGTCGTTGGCGCGCGTATGCACCTCATGGTTGGGCCTCTCGAACGCGAACACGGTGGTGTAGGCCCACGGGCCGTGGTCCTCGCAATAGGAACCAACCACCTCGATGTCAGCCGGCGTGATGTTCGCCTCCTCGTACGATTCGCGCAACGCGCCCTCGATCGGGCTCTCGCCGTCTGCGATCGCGCCTCCAGGAATGCCCCATGTGCCGCCTTCGGCGCTCCATGCGGCACGATGCTGCATCACGATGTGCGTCACCTCGCCGGTCTTCGGGTCACGCCGCGCCAACAGCACGCCGGCCGCACCGTTCGTACCCCAATGCTTGCGTCCGCATGCGCAATTCACCCAACCATCACCGGGCTGGTGCACATTCTCCTTCGGCGGCAGCACCTTGACCGACGACAGCGGCTGCGGGAACTGTTCGTCACGAGTCACGTTCCACAAATCAGTCCAATCGATGCCGAGCTCCTGCGTCAACTCGCGTGCCAAAGGCAGGCTCAACCCGATGATGCCGCTCGGGTCACCTTCGATGCTGTCGATGTACGCGCCACCAAAACCGTCGAGCGTGAACGAACCGGCCACTTCGAGAGGCTCTCCCGTGGCGATGTAGCGGTCGATCATGAGCTCGGAGAACTCGGCGAAATGAATCACTGCGCGACTCACACCCGTCACTGTGCGGCCACTCGCGAAGTCGATCAGGCAATGCCCCGTAAACAGCTCGCCGGTGGCGCCACTCATGAGTTCAAGACGCTCGCGCGCGAGCTGTTCGGTGTGCGGCTTGCCATACGCCTTGCCGTCGAGCAGGAACATGGAATCACACCCAAGGATCAGCGGACCGACCTTCGCATTCGTCAGACCATGAGTTTCGGTGACGGTCTCGTGAATCGGCTGTGTGCGCGTCGGGAACTGCACGCCCGAGAAATCACGGGTCTGGGCACTGTCTTCAATGACTGAGGCATTCCCGACCTGCGCGGCGTCGAGCGGATACCCTGTCACTTCATCGCCCTGCGCATGTGCGGCGACCTCGGCTACCTCACGATACGCCTGATACACAGCCTTGGCCTTCGCCTGCGCCAGCACCATCACCTTCGTGGAAATGGGCAGTTCATCGACCGTCTTGCCAACTGCAGCAGCCGCTTTGGCCACCACGGCGGGTTCGTCTACATGCGAGACGCGAATCGTCGGGCAGATGCCGGCATGGAACAGCAAATCGCGGCGTGGCTTGGACTTCGAAGCGAGAATCAACGGAATACTCATGGTTCCACCATAACGCATGCCTCTGGCACAGACCGGAATATGCAAGGCGCATTGGCTGTGAAATTCATTTGAATATCCGGAGCCATCCGCCATTTCGTATGCCTTACGCTCTATTATGAATCTCAATAGAAGAGGAATAACCCGCTGCGGTGAATACTCAGTGACGCGTACCCGCGCAGTGTCGAGAAAGGCATGCCACATGAAAGTGCTGTTCGTATGCACAGGAAACATCTGCCGCTCCCCCATGGGTGAGCTCATGTTCCCGCTGTTCTTCCACGACACGACCATCGAAACCGACAGCGCGGGCACACAGGGGCTCGTCGACAGTCCCATCGACCCGTCAAGCGGACGCCTCATGGCACTCGATGGCATTGACTCGAGTGGTTTCCGCTCCAAACGATTGACTCCACAAATCGCCATGTCGAGCGATCTGATCCTGTGCTTCACCGAACGTCAGCACAAGAAGATCGTGACGCTTGCCCCGCGAGTGCGCACACGGACCTACCCGCTCAACGACTTCGCCAATCTGTGCAAGTACTTCAGCGAGAACAACCTGCTGCAGGGCACCACCATCGAGGATCGCTTGCGCGAGGTCATGTACAACACGTCGATGGTGCGCCACATGATTCCGCAGGCCGCCGACATCGCCGACCCATACAACAAGGACTTTCAGGCGTTCCAGACCGCGCACGACCAGATTGGGTATGCCATTGCGGATATTGCCGCGGCATTGGAACCAACACGTGGCGCACACGCTTCATGATTCATGTGCTTGCAAAAGTATTTGCCGAAACGACGATACAATCGGGAGAGTGCAGCAGTAATGGAATTTGTTCCAGTCAACGACTATGCCGAGACACAACCGAACCATCTCTTCTGCATATTCTTCGGATAGTGCTAGTCTAGTTTGTCACCCACATGCCTTGAGTATGGCGAGCAATTTATTCTTATGCTTTTCAAGATACAGCGTATATCCCAGCAGATTCGATACATCCATATAACACATATGAAAGACGTAAATAGACACTATGAAATAGTGTAGTATTGCCGCATACACGCCAATAGCCACGACGAGAAAAGGACTACATGCATGAATACTGCCGCCCCGACCGAAAATGACCCCAATACTCACCGCCGCATAGTCTGGATTGACATTGCTAAAGCAATCGCGATGATTTTGGTATTCTATGGTCATATATCTGGCAGTGGCGATAATCCATGGTTTCCCGATCTGGAAAACTCAATTTGGGTTATATATCTTTTCCACATGCCATTGTTCTTTATGCTGAGCGGACTCACATTCAATCCGAACAAAGCGTGGAGGGAATTTATCGTCAGCCGCTTCAAGCGGCTAATCATACCCTATTTCTTCTTCTCCTTGTACGGAATTGCCAAAAGTATCCTCAAAGTCACAGCACCAACCATCTTCGCCAGTTTCCATGCTGGGGACATGAAGCAACCATCGCAGGAATTGCTGAACATATTGTTAGGCAACGCCCGTGGACTGTGGTTCTTTCTCGCATTATTCTGGGGGGACATATTACTGTATGCTTTCAATAGAATATGCGGAAGCAGACTGTACTTTAGAATGTATCTTTCGATACTTGTAGTTATCGCATTATTCGGCTGGTTCAGTATCCAACTTACCAAAACGAACGAACTACTACCATTCCAACTCATGCGTTCTACCGAGGCCATAGGCTTTGTGGGACTCGGCTGGCTGCTTGCACGACCGATTCGCTCAATGAACCGTAGAACCATGTCTCTTTGGGGATTAGCGTCTATATTCGCATTCATTCTCTGTGTTTTTTGGGCTTCAAAAATGGATGCTCCACAATATCCAGCACAGATGCTTTATACGATTCTGCCGCACCTTGCAGCCTCAATTACGGGATCGCTTGTTATAATTACCTTTGCTCAATGGATTCCTTCTTGGCATTGGCTGTTGTACATCGGAAGGAATACGTTAACATATTACGGATTAAACGGCATCGCAATAGCAATCGTTCGAAAGGTCCTGTTCAGCATCATCCCAGTGACGATTGTGGTCTCCCATGTATTGGGGCAACTTATATTAGGCATATCTATAGTCCTAATTGCAATCCTCATTTGTCGCATCACCACCCCCGTACTTATCCGTTGGTGCTGGTGGGGAATTGGGGTAGACAAGAAGAATCGAAAGGACTTCTGCACATTGTTGCGAGATAGCACAAAATCTTCCTCATCGTATCAATGATACAATAAAATTGTATATATACACATATATATTTTCTTAAAATACAGCACAACGTTAGGAATAGGAATATAATGATTAAAGAATATTATTGCATCTTAACTATCAACGATCCGATGAACTATGGAAATCGACTTCAGAACTACGCACTGCAAACAGTGCTTTCACGGTACGGCAATACGACCACCATCCATCAGTATAACCGTACACCGACCAAGGCGAGCTATACAAAAGAGAAACTGCACGATTTCCTGAGGCCATTGCTCTGGCACGTGAATCTTCTCTTGAAAAGGCGTACCCCCATGCAAATCAACAGAGAAAAGAACTTCTACAAGTTCAATAAGGACTTCGTACCAGCAGATCTAATTTCGGAGACATCCTTCTCAGGAGTGCATCTCCGAAAAAAGAACTTTTGCGTCAAAAAAGTCATCATCGGTTCCGATCAGGTTTGGAACTATACATTTGACCTCTCCAACGATGATTTGGAGATGCGTCTGGGCCGTAATTACCCATCACAAAAGTTACTCGCCTATGCCGCAAGCATCGGCCTGGATGAGATTGATGCCAAAGAGGCATCAATCTTCAAACAGTACATTCCCCGCATCAAGCACATATCTGTGCGCGAACATAAGGCAAAGGAACTCCTCGAATCACTCTGCCATGTTCCTGCAGCAGTCGTCTTAGACCCCACTCTGTTAGTTTCTGCTTCCGAATGGAAGAAGCTCTTCACAGGTGTGACAAGCAAGCAAAAGAAATACGTGGTGACCTATTTCCTAGGTAAACCCACGGACAAGCAAGAGCAAATCATACAACAGTATGCCCATGAACACGATTGCGATATTCGCAGACTGAACGACACCCGTGATCCGGAAGCATTCAGTGCTGGGCCTCGCGAATTCATTGAGTTTATTGCTAACTCAGAGTATGTATTCACCGATTCATATCATGCTTGTTGCTTCTCGATTATTTTTGAACGCTACTTCAAGGTGTTCAACCGCAACACAAGCACGATGAAGAACATGAATTCAAGAATGAAATCTCTGTTCGAGCAATTCGGACTAGCAGACACCATGGAGCATGAAGATGTCTTACCGCATTACAATACAGTAGCGGTTCAGCAACAACTGGAAGAACGTCAAAAACAATCTCTGGATTGGCTTCAAGAAGCATTAAGACACTAAAGTGCAATGATAGATTCATGATTTGTGGTGGATTGATGTGCTGTCTTTCCGGATATCGGCACATCAATCCACATTTAGTCATCCAGCCTACAATCGCACGGCGCTATTTACGAAAAGTACAATATCAATCGCCATCAATGTCGACATAGCTCTTTAATCAATTACCCTAGAGTTATGCAATACTCCTTCGATTCGGCTTATCACCGAATAATGGGCGTACACGCCCTCGCATAACAAAACGCAAATTGCATATAAGCTATTTGTAAGTTAAGTAAACGAATCACTTTCCGATTTTTGGCAATTTAGCAATCAAACTTTCCTTCTCCTTCTTATTTAGCATGAAGTAGTAAGCCATTACGCCATACAATAGCGAATATACGACGCCCCAGACCACGAAACTAAGCCAGCTCGTCACTGGAAGCCAAAAACTCACAATGACACACACAGTCGTGGGAGGCAGCGCCGCAATAATGCACCTTGATACCTTCTTCCAGAAATAAAACATATCCAACCCAATGCGCCTTTGATAATACCAATTCATAAATAGGCCACAGCCTACAATCGAATATACCACATATCCAAGGGTCGGAGCCCAAACATTAATATACGGGGCTAAAAAGACCGTGATGGCCAAATTCACGACAGCCATACAGAGATATGCTATGCTTCGAGCTTTATGCATATTTTTTGCACGCTGAATTTCAATGCCCGTGTTTTGCACCAGAGGAATAAAGATTGCGGTAGTCATAACAATAATCATCCAATACACGCTACCGAATTCGGGCCCCGCCCATTTTGTAACGAAAAAACGTCCAACTAGAATGAATCCACCCCAGACCCAGAGAAAAAGAATCGCCTGATATCGGCCGATTTTAGTCATCAGAGTCGTCAATTCGCGATTATCGTTGCGTTCAGCCACTATTTGATTGATCAGTGGAGTAAAGATGCTCGACATCGTAACAGATAACGAAGAGAACACCGTCCTAATCTGCACTGCGACAGCAAACACGGCCACAGCTTCTGCACCTGACAACATTCCCAGTAAAACATTGGGAACATTCTGGTTGACTAAATCACATATTTGGTTAGTGAATATCCATGCACTGAATGCGGCAATCGATACCAGCAGAGCTTTATTACACCCCATAATATGGAAGTGCATACCCAATTTCTTTATTGCAAAGCGCATGTTCAGCAGGAGCAAAGTTATAGTCACGGCTAATTGCGCGCACGCCACACCAATCGTCCCAGTACCCAACATCAGAAGAACGAACGAAATCAGCGGGGTAGCGAGAGTGGTAAATAGCTGACGCGATTGCTGGAACACAAATTTCTCATGTGAAATAATGTAAGCATCAAAAATAGTTGAGAAAAGGGTCACTGCGATATTGACCGCCATGATTGACAACAATATACGCGCTAGCTGTATCTCATGTGAGGTAAAGCCCTTGGAAAAAAAGACACTTGCGCATGAAGCAAAAATTAGACCTAGAATTAACGCAAGAGCACTGACTGCCGTATACAATATAAGATAAGTACCGTTAAGTACCAATATACCTTCTTCATCCTTTTTTGCCCTGTATTGCATATAGAAACGCACATATGCCTGCGAAAAACCAAAAGTTAGAAGCGTGAGTGAAAAAACAAATGAATTTGCAGTCTGATATACACCATAATCAGCCTGTCCAACAAAATGAAGGAGCAGCGGTGTATATACGAGATACACCAAGTTTTTGATTATGATATTAACGTAACCAAGAAGGGCACCCGATTTGCGTTGGCTCACTACTATCGTCCCATCGTTATACTTATACTTATCAGTATCCCATGCAATGCTATTTCAAAGCAAAATTTAGCGTTAACAGTGGCGCATGCTTGCCTTAACACCAACAATACATACGCCACATGTCAACAAATATTCATTTAAATAATTACTTACCTAGGATCTTCTTGATTGTGTTGACCCCACGTTCCCCAAGTATGTTTTTCACGGCTCCTTTTGCCACCGACGATGCACTTTTCTCGAGTGTTGACATCATGTGCAATGCTTCACTTTCATCGTCACTATTAGTAAAGACCTCGAATACCATCGGACGATCTGTAAACTCAGACGTAGTGAACCGATTCAGATATGCTAAGAAACCTTCTTTATTGTCGGCACTCATATACTCAAAACCGAGATCCTGAGAGTAGTGCTTCAGCAGTTCGTGCGATTTGTTACCATAGTGCCCCCGTGCGGCAATATATGCATCAGCATCTTCCCCAAGATGGGCAGCATTATGGTTGTAGTTTTTGAATTCTGCGCCCACTCCGTTATTGATAACCATGATACGCATATTCGGCTGCACATTATGATTTCCTAAAGAGTTCAAATCGTAGAAGCATGCAAGATCCCCCACTACACCAAAGAATAGCTTATCCGGAGAGACCAACGAAGCGCCAATGAGCGAAGACATGCAGCCATCAATACCAAACCCGCCCGTATTGGCATAGCACCGTATGCTTCTGTCTACCGGGAAGAAATTCCAACTACGCAAAGAATTCAGAATGCCTAAATGCAAGACCGAATCAGAAGGCAACACTGGTGCGGTCTGCTGTGCACACCATATATTTGAAAACGGTAGCTCGGGGATTTTAGCACGGAGTTTTGCATCTTCATCTAGCCACTCTTGGAGAAACGCTCCAGGCATAGAATCACTGCTCTTTGCATCATCTGCATGTTTGGCATATTCATCGAAGAACACACTTTCCTCCATATTGAATATGTACCGCAACTTATTGAAAGCGTCACGCGGTTCTCCATCCAGACTGACCCGCCATACCTCCTTAACGAGCGGACTGGCATAAGCTCCAGAAATCTCACCAATATGAATCAGTACATCAACTGCCCGGCAGGAGGGGAAACAATTTTCCTGCTTCATGATCAAAGAGCCATCCACCCAATAATCTCCAGAATAATTTGATGTATGATCCCCCAAAACAACTGCATTATATGTAGCACAGAATCTATCAACCATCGCCGTCAACTCACTGCTCCACGGAGCATGTGCACCGACATATATTGCAACACGTTTACCCACTAGGCTAGGTAAAGAGTCACCCACATCAACACGATCTACATATCGTACCGCTGGCAATTCCTTAGTCGAAAAGCTCGTATTATATGTAGTTACAAGATTGACATGTACCGGACCTCCACCTGTGTGGGTGAGCTCTAACAATGCGCGATTCAACATGGCCTCACATGCCCAGCGATCCTCTTCGCTGTATACCGAGGGGCATTGAACACTGATCTTGCAAATATCGTTTGGCTCGGAAGTTCGATCAAGCATTTGAGGTGACATATTGCCGGCTTTACCCAAATGCTGGGAACTCGTCACAGCAAGAATCGGCAGCTTTCGATAGTATGCTTCCGTCAAGCCAGGCATATAGTTACGTGATGCGGTTGCTCCTGTGCAGGTGAGGGCCACTGGCTGGCCAGTCTCAGCAGCAATACCGCAGGCCATATACGCAGCCGAACGCTCATCCACAGACGAATAGATTGTAAAATAAGGGTCATTTTGCAGACTGGCAAGAAAAGTGACATTCGTCGCACCGGGGCTTGCAACGACCCTTTGCACATGATGATGTTTCATAAGTGCAACTAGAATCTGCACATTCACTTCATCGCTATAACCGTTAATCATAGAGACCTCCACTTAATTCAAAAATTAATTATCAGTATACTTCTATCGCCGAATCAGAGCATCTGCAAGTATGCTGCAGTTGTCCGTTAAAAGGTCGCATATATAAATGGATGGGTTTGTGGCGAACCGATTGGTTCGTCACAAACCCATCCATACCAAGGATGCCAGTACCTTACTTGGCGACCTTACAGCCGGGAGTGACATCTGAAATCACATTGCCGTTGGACACTGCGATGCTGTCTCCGGATCCGACGTAGCCAACGGTCACACCGTTGACCACACCGTTGTTGTCCATCACGCCATTGACTT
>ERZ808041.806-NODE-806-length-17652-cov-6.967340_pt1 | contig 17652 bp, 11 predicted proteins | sample MGYA00380192_ERZ808041 | MGnify/ENA primary metagenome ERZ808041 (study PRJEB31490, sample SAMN06133412) | mouse gut metagenome | isolation source: Z1_1 | host: mice | place: China: Chengdu | collected 2015-05 ... | reverse complement strand
CAATCTGCATTGATGGAGCGCCGTGTGCGGTGAAAGTCGCATGCACGGTGCGAAGCGGGGGAAAATCCGCTCTGACTGCTGTTCTCTTATGAGGACGGTAAAAGCGGCGGATTACCTATCGCTATTATGACCCGGCCACCGAGGACGACCCCGTGCTGACCGTCACCAACCGGGCACGGCCCGCCCTGCGTATCCTCAAGTACGACCTGACCAGCAATTCCCCCATGCCTGACGTGACCTTTGAGGTCTGGCATGACGGCGACCTGTTTGGGGAGTACACCACCAACGCCAGCGGCGAGATTTTCCTCTATGACCTCGACCCCGGCACCTACCTTGTGAAAGAGGTCGCCACCGATGACGCCCATGTGGTGAACAGCACCCCCCAGCAGATTGAATTGAAAGCCGGTGAAACGCAGACGCGGGAGCTGGTCTTTTTTAATTCCTTGAAACCGGGCATCCATCTTATCAAGGTGGACAGCATCACCATGAAATCCCTGCCCAACGTCCGCTTTGAGTTCAAGCTGGTGGGCGGCTCCTACCGGCAGGAATTTGTGACCGATATTAACGGCGAGATCGACCTGTCCAAGCTGACCCCCGGCGCATACGAAGTGCGGGAGTTGGAGGCCCCGGAGGGCTACCTGGTGGACGACGCCGTGCGGGTGGTGCAGGTGAACCCGGACGAGAACGCCAACTTTGTGTTCACGAACACCCCCAAGCCCGCCCTGCGGCTTATCAAGACCAGCTCGGACGGCACCCGGCTGGGCGGCGTCCATTTCAGGATTGCCCGCATTGAGGACGGCACCCATTACCTTGACCGCATCACCGACCAGGACGGCGAGATCAATATCCCCAAGCTGGAACCCGGCGTGTACTCCATCAAGGAAACGGCCACCGTTGCCGACCACATCCTGGACTTGCAGGAGTACCACGTTGAGCTGTTCCCCGGCCAGACCAGCACCATCACCATTGAGAATCAGAAGCGGCCCAACCTCATTGTCTACAAAAAGGACGCCGACACCGGCAAGCCCATCCCGGACACCATTTTCACCGTCCGGGCGGCGGACGGCCACAGTGTAGACGAAATCAAGACGGACGCCAACGGCAGGGCCACCTTGTCCAACCTCCTGCCCGGAGTGTACGAGGTGAGCGAGAAGTCCGTCCCGGCCCCCTGGCTCATGGACGCCCCCAGCCAGCTTGTGACCCTTTACCCCAACCGCGACCACACCATCTATTTTGAGAACCACAAGAAGCCTACCTTGACCGTGAACAAGGTGGACAGCATCACCGGCAGTCCCATCAAGGGGGCCAAGTTTGAGGTTTGGTATGGGAGCAACAGCACCACCACCGGCGAGCTGAACAGCCTGGGGACGTTCTTCTCCGACGAGAACGGCCAGTTCTTTGTTGACCTGCTGCGGGACGGCTGGTACAAGGTGACGGAGCTGGAACCCGCCGCAGGGTACACCATCAAGCAGCCCGCCACCCAGGAATTTTATATCAAGGGCGGCGAAAGCAAGGTCATCACCTTTGAGAACGTGCCCAAAAATGCGATTATCGTTGAGAAGTACGACAGCGTGACTGGCGCTGCCCTCCCCGGCTGTACGTTCCAGTTGAAGTACCTGGGCGGCACCAGCGGAACAGGCGGTACCGTCATCGGCACCAAAGTGACCGGGAAGAACGGCACCGCCATGTGGACGGGGCTGAACCCCGGCGCTTATGTGCTGGAGGAAGTGGACGCGGCGGACGGGTACAACATCATCCAGTCCTCCGAAACCATCATGCTGGCCGACAGCGGTGAGCAGAGTGTGGTCACTGTCCGCTTCACCAACGCCCCGGACGGCCAACTCCTTATCAGAAAGGTATGCTCCGTCAACCCCTCCGTCACCTTGCAGAACGCCGAGTTTAAGGTTTTGTATGCGGACGGCACCGTTGTGGGCGACAGCAACGGCGTGTACCGCACGGACGAGAACGGCGAAATCCGTATCACCGGCCTGACCCCCGGCAAGAGCGTGGTGGTAACGGAAACCCGCGCCCCCGCTGGATTTATCCTCGACACCCAATCCCAAACGGTGCAGATCAAGGAGGGCCGCACCGTCAGCCTGACCTTTAAGAACCAGCCGAAAGGGGCTATTATCATCCAGAAGCGGGACAGCGCCACCGGCCAGCCCCTTCCCGGCGCGGAGTTTAGAGTGACGACCGCCGCTGGCTGTGAGGTGGGGCTGGACGGCGTGATCGGCACCAGCACCCTGACGCAGAACGGCATTTTCACTACCGACAGCAGCGGCGAAATCAAAATCACCAACCTCGCCCCCGGCGCTTACGTCCTGACTGAGATCAAGGCTCCGACAGGGTACGTCATGGACACCGCCAGCACCAACGTGGTCATTGGACAGGGTGGCGACACGCAGACCGTCATCGTGAAAAACTCCAAGGCCGGGACGCTGGTCATCGACAAACGGGACGCCCTCACCGGCAAGCCCTTAAAGGGCGTCACCTTCAAGGTGACTACCTCCACGGGGGAGTTTGTACCGGCTGAAAACGGACAGATCAGCAGCAACGGCTTGTACTTCACTGACAAGGACGGCAAGATCACCATTAACGGCGTGGTGGGGACGCTGGTGGTGACGGAAACGGCCACCATCCCCGGCTATACCATCGACGAGGCCACCCGGACGCAGACGGTGGTGGTGAACCCCAACGACACGCAGACCCTCCACTTCACCAACACGCCCAGCACCACCCTTGTGATTGAGAAGTATATCGAGGGCACCACCACACCCCTCAAGGGCGTTACGTTCCTTATCACCGACAGCTCCGGCGCGGTGGTGGGTAACTCCAACGGTGAGTTCATCACCGACGAGAATGGGCGCATCGTTCTGAACGACCTGACCCCCGGCACCACCGTCACCGCACGGGAGGTCAAGACGTTGGAGGGCTATGTGCTGGACGGCCAGCCCAAGTCCATCCTTATCAAGTCCGGCGAAGTCCAGACCCTCCGTTTTTACAACGCCAAGCAGGGCACCATCGTGGTGAAGAAGCTGGACAAACAGACCGGCAAACCCCTGGCCGGGGTGGAGTTCCAGATCACCTACTCGGATGGCTCCTACCTGGACGACGATTACGGCCACCTGTCCAGCAAGGGCCTGTATAAGACCGACGCCAACGGCGAAATCCGCATTTCCGGCGTGGTGGGCACCCTGGTCATCACGGAAACCAAGCCTTTGCCCGGATATGTGATGGACGAGGGCACCAAAACGCAGACCGTCAAGGTGAACCCCACCGACACACAGACCATCACCGTGTATAACACAAAGGTGGGCGGTTTGACCATCATCAAGACGGACGAGGAAACCGGGGAGCGGATCAGCGGTGTCCAGTTTGAAATTCGCAAGCTCAACGGGGAGATCATCGGCACCTACACCACTGACCGCTCCGGCGTCATTTCCCTGCCCGAAGCGGAAAAGGGCTGGTATCAGGTGACGGAGCTGAAAGCGGCCAAGGGCTATCAGTTGGACAGCCAGCCCTATCAGATCGAGGTGAAGGACGGCGGCACCGCCACCCTGGAGATCACCAACCGGCAGACCGGCAGCGCCATCATCCACAAGATCGACAGCGTGACCGGCAAGGGCATTTTCGGCGTGAAGTTCCTGCTTTCCGACGCCAAGGGCAACCCCGTGGGCACCTATGAGAGCGACAATGAGGGGTATGTCTATGTGGACGGCGGCCTTGCGGACGGCAAGTATACCGTCCGGGAAATTGAGTGCGCGGACGGCTATATCCTGGACACCCAGCCCAAGACCATCTATGTGGAATACGGCGGCTGCACCACCATCACCTGGAAGAACACCGCCATCACCGGGCAGCTCCAGATCACCAAAACCAGCGCCGACTACAACAGCATGAACGGCTGGCCCGCTGGCACCCCCATCCCCGGCACCGTGTTTGAGGTCTACCACTACCGCACGGGGAACCTTGTTGACACCATCCGCACCGATAAGAACGGCGTGGCCGTGTCCAAGCCCCTGCCCCTGGGCCGGTACAAGGTGGTGGAATCCAAGGCGGCTGACTTCTATGCCCTGGACAAGACCCCCATCGACGTGGAGATCGAACACGCTGGGCAGATCGTCAAAGCGGCCATGACCAACAAGAGCCTTTACACCAACGTAGCCATTGAAAAATCCGGCTATAAAGAGGTCATGCCCGGTCAGAATATCCGCTACACGTTCTCCAACATCGCCAACAACTCCACCACGGCGCTCACCTCCTTCTATTGGAGGGACACCCTGCCCGTGGAGGCGGTACGGCTGGCGAAGATCACCACCGGCACCTACAATGCCGCTGGCAGCTACAAGATCGTTTACAAGACCAACCTCTCCGGGGCCGACTACCGTGTACTGGCGGACAGCCTGAACACCCAGCAGAACTATGTGTTGGAGGCGTCCCCCGTGGCCCTGCGGCTGGCGTCCAACGAGTACGTCACGGAAATGATGTTCGTGTTCGGCGTCGTGCCCGCCAACTTCCGGCAGGTGGAAGCCCCCAAAATTGACTGCACCGTTGTGTCCTGGGCCAAGGGCGGCAGTCAGTTCGTGAACCAGGCGGACGTGGGCGGCGTCTACAACGGACAGTGGATCATGGCGACCACCCGCTGGGTGACGAAGGTCTACGCTCCCCCCAAGCGCCTGCCCACCACAGGCTATTAAGCACATCCCCGTGGCCCGCATAGCGGGCCACTTACATACCCGTTCGCACATTTGAAACCACTTATTTTTTCTTGTACTATGGTGGTGAAAGGAGCTGTTTCAAATGTTCAAACGGGAAAAGAAAGTTTATCTTGAACTGACAGATAAGGAATACCGGCGTTTGAGGGAGTACCTGCTGGGCTGGCGAAACAAGCTGACCGCCCAGGGCCGGGACGCCGCCCCGGTGAATGAGCTTCTGATGAAACTGATGGCCTGAAAATAAAGTGTTCCTCCATACATACACCGCTCTTTGTCCGCTGGACACAGGGCGGTGTAAATTTTTGGACAGGAGGAACCGGCTATGGAGCATACACCCTTTGAGTACGGTGGGCTGCACTTTATCCCGGAACAGCGGTTTGAACCGCAGGGCCAATACCACCGCCGAATACCGTTGTCCCGCATGGGACAGGAAGCGGAGGCAGACCTATTTCCCGGCGAGTTCGCCCACTCTCACGGCGGCTTTTATGAAGCGGCCACCGTAAAAGACTGCGACATTTTCCGCTGTGTGGAGAACGGGCGGTTGTACGTCCCCTGCGAGGACGGCTTGCGGCCCTACAACGAAAGGCCCGACCCGGAGAGGGGGCGGGAGCATGGGTGCTGACAGCAAGAACCCCATAGAGGGCAGCTATCACGCCGTTTCCCTCTCAGGGGGTAAGGACAGTACGGCCATGCTCCTGCTGATGATCGAACGGGATATGCCCATCGACGTGGTACTGACCGCCGACACAGGCATGGAGTTCCCGGAGATGTATGAACACATGGAGAAGCTGGACGGCCTGCTCTACCGGGAGCGCGGCATCCACATCACCACCCTGCGGCACCCCAAAGGTTTTGAATGGCTCATGTTTGAGGAACCGAAGGTAAAGCAGTCCAGCATTGAGAACCGTCAACGGCTGGGGGTATCCCTCTATGGAAACGGCTGGCCCGGTGTCCGTGTTCGCTGGTGTACGGGCCAGTTAAAAACCCACCTCATTCAAAAAGAGGTAAACCGGCTGAAAAAAGAGCGGAACGCCCTGCACTATGTGGGGATCGCCGCCGACGAGCCGAAGCGTATCAAGGACGAACAATATCCCCTGGTGGATTGGGGTATCACCGAAGCCGAGGCTTTGCGGATCAGCTATAACCGGGGCTTTGATTGGGGCGGACTGTATCGGATATACAACCGCTGTTCCTGCTGGTGCTGCCCCCTCCAACGAATCGGGGAGCTAAAAAAGCTGCGTACCCACCATCCTGAATTGTGGGCGCGGCTCCGGGAGATGGACAAGCGGGCCATCGCGCAGTTTGGACACAACCCCCTGGGGCAATTTACAAAAAATTGGACAGTGGAACAGTTAGAAGGTCGATTTGCCAACGAGGACAGGCAAATCGACTTTTCTGATAGAGGGGAGCGATAATCATGGGTAAAGAAAAAAACATGGACAAGGAGTTGTCCGATATGCTGCGGGGCGTTCCGCCGCAAAACATCTTGATCTCCTTTGACGGTAAGCCTGCCAAATCCCTGGCGGATTACGCAAAAGAGCAGCAGGAAAAGGCCCGCCAGAAGAAGCGCAGGCCGCGTGATGACCGGGAGAGGTGACACTATGCAGAACGAAAAGCGGATGATAGAAAATTTTGAGATCATCCATGCACTCCAGATAGGAGCGCGTGAGGTGGTGGTGGGCGTCAGCCCGGAGCAGGAGTTCATGTGCTGTTTCTGCACACAGGATGGAATGCGTGAATATTACGCCGAGGCGATGGCCAGCGACGACTATCTGGAGATTATGGAGCTGTATGCCGACAGGCTGAAAGGACAGGTGGCGGCTTTGCAGGCCCAGCGCAAGACCCTCCATATCCCGCTGGAGCTGCTGGGCCGTGAACACTGTTTTCCGCTGAATGACAGCGACGACATCACCGGCAAGGTGGTGGCGGTCAAACCAACTTCTCTCCGCTATGAGTACCAGCGGGCAGACTGCCAGCTTATTCTTGTGACGAATGGCAGCGGAGCGCGGGGCTACTCTCGCGGCACCTCAGTCTATGGCGTCAATGTGTTCACAGGCCGCAGGGATGGCCGGTGGGAGCGCAGGGACGTTTTGGGTGAGGTCAGGCCGGAGTGTCTGCCGCAGTGGGCAAAAGAGCATTTGTCGGTCATTCAGCGGGAGCAAGCCTTGGAACAGGGGCGTGACAGCCGATGAAACTTCTGCTGGGCGGCTCCCCCTGCACCCATTGGAGCATAGCACAGACACGGAACCGGGAAACACAGCCGGAGGGCTTGGGCTGGGAGCTGTTTCGCAACTACCTGATCGCCAGAGAGCGGTACGGGCCGGACTTCTATTTATACGAGAACAACAAGAGCATGGCCCCGGCGATACGGGCACAGATCACGGCGGAGCTGGGCGTGGAACCCATTTTGATAAACTCCGCCCTTGTGTCCGCCCAAAGCCGTCAGCGGCTCTACTGGACGAACATCCCCGGCGTGGAACTGCCGGAGGATCAGGGTCTTATCCTGTTGGATGTTCTGGAGAGCGGTCTGCCGCTCCATGAAAAGGGCTACACGCTGAAAGCAAATTACAGCAGGGCCAGCGCCGTGAACGCCCTGGACGGCGGGCACTTCCCCGCACCTATGGCAATAGAGCCGGTGAACGTCACCGCCGATGGCAAAGCCCAATGCCTGCGGGCGACCTACTATAAAGACGGCATCCGCAACATGGTGGGCAATACCGTAGACCGCAAGACCTGTGTGGCCGAAGCGGTCAGTGTCAACCGGCTGGGCGGTCTTTACGGCCAGCATACCCGCTGGGGCGTGTTCGATGTGGGAGGGAAAGTCCTCTGCCTGACAGCATCGGCGGGCATGGGCGGCGGACACGTCCCCATGTTTCCCATCCGGGTGGGCACCATAGAGAGCGGCACCGGCTCCGAGGGCCAAGGGCACCGGGTATATTCAGCGGACGGCAAGAGCAAGACCCTGTGTGGGAACGGCGGCGGGGCCGGGGCGAAAACCGGGCTTTATACCGTCCCCACCGACTGTCCCGCCCTACGGGTGGCGGAGGCCACCGCCAAAGGCTACACCGACATTCTCCCCGGCGAGTGTGTTGACCTGACCATGCCCAACAGCAAGACCCGCAGGGGCCGTGCCATGCGGGAAAAGGCGAATTGCCTGACCACTTCCTGCCAGTATTATCAGTATTGCGGGACGCTGGACAGGCCCATCTACGAAGTCCGCAACGGCCAGATCACGATAAAGGGCCAGCAGTACCCCATCAAGCTGATGGACGGCTACTATATCATCCGCAAGCTGACGGTGCGGGAGTGTATGCGGCTCCAGACCGTGCCGGAGGGCTTTGTGTTCCCGGTCAGCGACACCCAGGCGTATAAAATGCTGGGCAACGGCTGGACGGTGGACGTGATCGCCCATATCCTCTCCTACTGCCCTGGCATCACCGTAGAACCGCTGGAAGTGCTGTCCATGTATGACGGCATGAGCTGCGGCCACCTGGCCCTGGACAAGTTGGGGGCCACCATCCTCCGCTACTACGCCACCGAGATCGACAAATACGCTATCAAGACCACCCAAACAAACTTCCCCGACACCATCCAATTAGGCGACGCTTTTCAGGTGCGGGAGGATGAATGGTGGCCTTTTTTTGAGCAAGGAAAAGGAGTGTGACATTGATGGAATTGACGTTTCGCACCGCCACCCCCGCAGAGCGGCTTTACTCCGCCAGCCAGAGTATGCAGCTCAAGGGCCAGACGGGGTGCGTCGGCCACCTGCGGGCCGGAACAGGCATGGACGCCCAAGGTTTTCTCAAAACATGGCAAAGCCACCGGCAAGACCTGGACACCGAGGAATTTCAGGCGGAGTTTGAGAGCGTCCTGAACGCCCTGGTGGGCGACGGGCAGTACGGCGGCTTTTTGAAAAGCCGTGACGCCATGCGGGACTTCTGCCAGGAACACCCGGAGAGCGGTTTTGATGATGACTTCGCGTTCGGCTTCCGGGCGGACACGGCGCAGTATTCTTATCTGATCCGCCTAAACCCCTATAAGGAGGAAGAAAACCTATCCCTCTACTGCTATCGCCGGAACTCGCTTGACCGCCACATGAAACAGGCTGAAAAGGGTATCCGCTTCATTACCCCGGACTACAAGGAAAAATTCAGGATCGCGGACGGCGACATGGTGCGGATCAGGTGCCCTGATGGGAAACAAATTGACCAGGAATGCCGCTATATCGACGAGTGCCATGTGGAGGTGGGCAAAGGCTGGGACAATCTCTTTCACATCTGCCAGTTTGCCGAGATGATGGAGCGCAACGGTAACTCTGTGATCCCCCTCAGAAATTCGCTCCCGCTGATATGCTACGGCAAGGTGCCGGAGAAACGGGCCATCGTGATGTTTGAGCGGGGCTTTGACGGCTACCGCTCCGCATCCTATGTGACAAAGGGCCGCACCAGCCAGAAGCTGGTGGACGAGCTGAACAGCGGGATGGGCGTGAGCAAAGCACAGGCGGCGGCGATGCTGGCCGGAGCCACGCAGGGCTGGGCCGACCCCGCCGCCGACCCGAAGAACTATGACGAGCAGGGCCAGCCCCTCAAGCCCCGCCGCCCGGACAGGGGTGATGCCCGATGACCGAGCAGAAGCACCGTATTTGGAGCGACTTTGACCTGGACTATGAGGATTGGCGGAAGTTTTTAGAGGATGAGTACCCGGAGCTGACCGAGGACGAGCGCATGATGCTGATGTATGACATCAACAACGGCTACCTGGACGATGAGCGGGTAAATCTGAACATCCAGCTTGACCAGCCCATCCTCATTATTGCCGACCTGGGCCTCTGGTACGGGCGGCGCATGGGCTACAAGGAGATCGCCAGCGGCAACATCCGGGACTGCCTTTACAGCGACCGTGGCATTGACTACTCCACCTGGTTTGTTGACAAGCTGGGCGACCTGCGCTGTGACGCCATCCACCACGACGGCACAAACCGTCTGCTTTACCGCACCTATAAGCCCGGAGTACGGGAATCTCAAATCGACCTGCTGAAAGAAAAATTGTATTACGGCACAGCGACCCGCGCCGATATTACCAGGATCACCCGCAGGCTGGGGGACGAGATCGGCAAGGTCTACGGCTGGGACTTCCCCCAGCGTGGGCGGCAGGCCGTGTCCGTGGAAAGGTAGGAGCATCATGGCACAATTACCGAATGTCAAATTGAACGTACACCCCTCCATGTTCGACCTGATGATGGCCGTTCTGGAGCGCAACACCGCCGCCGAGGATGTGCCCACCCGCAACAGCGCCCAGGACTTGATGGATAAGCGTATGCGGTTTTCCCGGTGCTGCTGCGGTGTGGGCGGTAAGCCCTATGTCAGTATGTGGATGTATGAGAGCGAAGCCTCCGAGCTGATCTGGCAGCTTCTCTACGCCTGCATCGGGGCTTACGAGGTGGAAAAGGAGTGCAGCACGGAGCTCAAAGAGGGCGGCGAGGGTGATACCCGGTGAAAGACGCACCCATCGACAAAGCCCTGTGTGAGTACCTGAAACAATACCGCCGTGGACAGGAAAGCGCGGCCTCCAGCAAGGAACTGGAGGCCGCGTTCCATGTCAGGGGGACGGAACTGCGGCGGGCTGTCAACCGCCTGCGCTGTGACGGCTGGCCCATTTGCAGCGACGCCACCGGCTACTTCTACGCAGCACGGCAGTCGGAGATACAGGCCACCGTCGCCCAGCTCACCGGGCGTATCTCCAAAATCGCCGCCGCCACAAAGGGGCTGCTGAAATCTTATGAGGAAAAGGAGGGATAGATCATGGCAAAGAAACCTGAACCCATTGTCCGGCTTGCGGCGCAGACGGCCCGCCAGATTTTTGCCAACAGCGGGAACTATATGGCGTTTCTGACCACCGCCGCCCACAACTTCAAGCACAGTTTCCGCGACCAGCTTTTGATTTACGCCCAAAAGCCGGACGCCACCGCCTGCGCCCAAACCGACTTCTGGAACAAGCATGGCCGGTGGGTGAACAAGGGCACCACGGGGATCGCCCTGCTGGTGGACACCGACAAGGGCTACAAGCTGCGGCACGTCTTTGATATGTCCGACACCAACAGCCGTGCGGGGCGCACCGTCCCTGTCTGGCAGATGAGGCCGCAGTACGAGGGGCCGGTGGTGGAGGCGCTGGAAAACAGCTACGGCGAGTTTTCTGACAAATCCGACTTTGCCGCCTGCCTGCTGGAAACGGCAAAGATCATCGTAGAGGACAACTTTGGCGACTACTACGCCGACCTTTGCCGCGTCAAAGAGGGCAGTCTGCTGGAAGAACTGGACGATCTCAATACCGAAGTGTGGTTTAAGGGTCTGCTTGAGAACAGCGTGGCCTATATCATGCTGACCCGGTGCGGCATCGACCCCCAGGAGTATTTCAGCGGCGAGGACTTTGCCCGCATCTACGATTTTAATACCCTGAAAACCCTTGCTATCCTGGGGGCTGCGGCCAGCGATATAGCCGAGATGCCCCTACGGGAGATCGCCAGTACCGTGCTGCCCTTATATTGGGAGGAAGAAAAACAAAATCGCACATTTGCCGGGAATCCTGACAGGCAGTATAATGACGGCAGAACGAAACGTGAAAGGAGCGTTGAACATGGAGCTGACATACAGAACCGAGGGCGATTATCAACTGCCCAACCTGGACGTGCCGGAGGCCCCGCAGGTCGGAAAATATGGGATGCTGCGGCGCAGTTTCCTCGCCAATCACCGGCACGGGATTTACACGGGAATGCTGCTGACCGGGGAGCTGAACAGCCATCTGGCGGAGATCGACCGGCAGGCCACCGAGATGGTGGAGCGGCTGACGGAGCAAATGGCGCGGGAACAGGGCGTGACCGAGAGCCTGAAAGCGTCCGATCAGATGAAGTGGGTCGGTCTGATGAACAACATCAAGGCAGCGGCGGAGGAAGTGGTGCTGGCGGAGATCGTGTACGCCAACTGACCGACCCTCTCCCCACGGAGGAAGAACAGAAAACGGCAATTCAAGCAGCGGAGGATGAACAGTCCTCCGCTTTTGCTATCTCCCAGGAGGACATTGACGCTATTCTCCTGCATGGCAGCGGCATAGCCGATGGGAAATTTCGTATTTTTGAGCAATTTCAAACGGCTCATAGCTCCACCGAAAACACATCTTTTCTCAAAGAAGAATACAAATCGACCACTTATTTTACGGTTGCCACAGACAAGAAAATACGCGCATGGTGTGACCGTAGTGGTGTGAAAATCTCCATCGGTGATCTGTCCAAGCCAGAGGCCGAGATTAGGCTGACGTGGAAAAAGGCGGCGAAACGCATTGGGCAGCTTGTGGAGGCGGGCCGCTATCTGTCACCGGCTGAAAAGGAGAAATACCAGGAGTATCAACGTCAGGAGAGTGTTCCCGGCCCCCTGGCCGCAGCGCCGGAGCCGGAGCATGACGAGCTGAATCAGCCCCCGGCACCGCCGAAGGAGTACCGGCTGACCCTGGGGGCCACAGTCTACCTGGGGACGCAGGGGTATGAACTGCTGGCCTTTGACGGTCAGACAGTCCGGCTCTTTGACCCGGCGTTTCCCATCATCAACAAGGAGCTGCCCCGCGAGGAATTTGACCGCCTTCTGGCGGAGAACCCCCTGAACAACAGTCTGCTTCAGGTGGTAGAGGAAGCGGCATCCGCCGCCGAACCTGCGGAGCCTGACACCCCCGGTTACGACCTGGGCTTTGGGCACCTGGGCAACGGCGTCACGGTGTGGAACAGTCTGGAGTTGGAGGACGGCGACTATAAAATCGTCGCCCACATCGCCCCCGACCGAACTGTGACCTATTATAAGGACGGTTTGCCGGAGAACGTGCGGGCACGGATCGAAGAATTTGCCGCCACCTCCACCATGACCATTTCCGCCACCCAGGACGCCCCCGTGTTCTCCACCCCGCCGCTGGTGCGGGAGCCTGCCGTGACCCCCGCCGAAGCCGGTGAGCCGACCTATCCGCCCCGTGAGCTGCCCTATATTTTCTGCGAGTGGAGCGAGAACACCGTATTCCAAGATAAGACGGCCTACTCCCTCTCCGAATTTGACCGGCTGATGAAGCAGACGGACGATGAATATGTTGCCAAAAAAGCGGCTGCTATGGCGAAATACGGGACGTGGCAGAAATGGTACGACGCTGACGACCCGGAATATAACGCATTTTTGAGCTATGATAAGGTGAAGTTTACCCTTGTCATGCCCGATGGACGGACATTCACCGAGCGTCAGGACATTGGGGACGGCGACGGCGGTGTGCTGGATTTTCTCAGCCAGTATGACGCATACCGTGAGATCGTCCCCATTCTGCAAGAGGCCGTCCGCAAGGAGGCGGAAGCGGCCCAAAGTACCCCCACCCCACAGCCGGGGCCTGACAGCGGGAGGTTTTGGGATGCCTATAACTCCATCAAGGAGCGCAGCCCCGACAGCCTGATACTGTATCAGGTGGGCGACTTCTTTGAGTTGTACGGGGGACTTGAGGGCGAGGACGCATGGAACGCGGCGACGGCCCTCGATCTGACCCTAACCAAGCGCAACATCCCCGAATATGGCCGCGTGTCCATGTGCGGTTTTCCTGCCCACAAACTGAAAGACTATGTAAAGAAGCTGAACAGCAAGGGTTTTGACGTTATTGTAGCGGCGCTGAAAGATAACCAACGTATTATTTCCTCGTTTCCCGCACAGCCGAGCGAAAAGGCTAAACAGGAAGCCGATGATTTTTCCGACATTGACCCCGCCGCCATCCGTGCCGCCCTTGCGGAGAATGGTATCGTAGACGGCCATGTGGTTGACGCGGACAAGCTGGCCGCAGACCCCTTTATTCAGCAGGTCATGGCCGATGTGGAGCAGATCGCCGCCGATACACCCCCGGCCCAGGAACCGGCTGAACAGGAGGAAAAACCGTTACCCCCGCCCACGCCCCGGCGCAGAGCCAAAGTATCTCCCTTTGTCCTCCATCCCGAAGTCCCCAACGCAGACCGGCATGAATACCATATCACCGATGACGCCATCGGCGTGGGAACGCCGGGGACACGTTTTAACAACAATGTCCGGGCCATCCGTCTGCTGAAAAAGCTGGAACGGGAGGAACGGTTTGCTACCCCGGAGGAACAGGCGGTATTGGCGCAGTATGTGGGCTGGGGCGGGCTGGCCGATTGCTTTGACGAGCGGCACAGCAAGTACGCCGAGCTGAAAGCCCTGCTGGACGAGGACGAGTACGCCGCCGCCAGGGAATCCACCCTCACCGCCTTTTACACCCCGCCCGTGGTCATCCGCTCCATCTATCAGGCATTGGATAACATGGGCTTCAAAACCGGCAATCTGCTGGAGCCGTCCTGCGGCATCGGCAACTTCATCGGTATGCGCCCGGAAACGCTGGCCGACTCCAAAATCTACGGTATAGAGCTGGACGGTATCAGCGGACGCATCGCCCAGCAGCTCTATCAAAAATCCTCCATCGCTGTCCAGGGGTTTGAGAAAACAGACCTCCCGGACAGCTTTTTTGACGCCGCCATCGGCAACGTGCCCTTTGGAGCGTTCAAGGTGACGGACAAGCGGTACGACAAGCACAACTTTCTCATTCACGACTATTTCTTTGCCCGGACGCTGGATAAGGTCAGACCGGGCGGCATCGTCGCCTTTGTCACCAGCAAGGGCACCATGGACAAGGAGAACCCCAACGTCCGAAAGTATATCGCACAGCGGGCCGATCTGCTGGGGGCCATCCGCTTGCCCAACAATACCTTTAAGGCCGCTGCCGGTACGGAAGTGACCAGCGACATCCTGTTTTTGCAGAAGCGGGAGGCCCTTGCCAGCGGGGAGCCGGATTGGGTACACCTGAACACCGATGAAAACGGGCTGAAAATGAATCAGTATTTCATCGACCACCCGGAAATGGTGATGGGCGAAATGCGGGAGGTCAGCGGCCCCCACGGGCCGGAAACCGCCTGCCTGCCCCGCGAGGGGCAAGACCTGGGCGAACAGCTCACCGCCGCCATCCAGAATATCCAGGGCACCATCACCGAGTATGTGATGGACGACCCGGAGGCGGAGGGCGAGGATAAATCCATCCCCGCCGACCCGAATGTGCGGAATTTCAGCTATACCGTAGTGGACGGCGAAATCTACTACCGGGAGAACAGCCGGATGAACCCGGTGGAGGTATCTGTGACGGCAGCGAACCGCATCAAGGGCCTTATTGAAATCCGGGACTGTGTGCGGACGCTGATTGAGTATCAGACCGAGGACTGGCCCGCCGAAGATATTCAGGCCGAACAAAAGAAGCTGAACGCCCTCTATGACGCCTATGTGGAGAAGTACGGACGCATCAGCTCCCGTGGCAACAGCATCGCGTTCAGAATGGACAGCGCCTATTTCCTGCTGGCCTCCCTGGAAGTGCTGGACGACGAGCGCAACTTTGTCCGCAAGGCGGATATGTTCACCAAGCGCACCATCAAGCAGAAAACTGTTGTCACCAGCGTGGACACCGCATCCGAGGCCCTGGCCGTGTCACTGGCTGAAAGGGCGTGTGTGGATTTAGGCTTTATGGCCTCCCTGATGGGCGGCGGGGACAAGACACCCCAGGTCGTGGAGGACTTGAAGGGCGTCATTTTCAAAGATCCGCTGACCGGCTCCTTTGATATTGATGGCGACGCGGTGGATTGGTACAAGGGCTGGCAGACCGCCGATGAATACCTCTCCGGCAACGTGCGGGAGAAGCTGGCTGACGCAAAGCGGGCGGCGAAAACCGACCCGGCGTTTCAAGTCAACGTGGAGGCGCTGGAACAGGTACAGCCGACAGATCTAAACGCCAGCGAGATTTCCGTGCGGCTCGGCTCCACCTGGCTCCCCCCGGACGTGGTGGAGCAGTTTGTTTTTGAACTGCTGGACACGTCCGCAAGCTGCCAGGAAAAAATTCACGTCCATTTCTCCCGGTACACGGGGGCCTGGAACGTGGAAGGGAAAAGTGTTGACCGGGTGAACGTCAAAGCCGACAGCACCTACGGCACCACCCGCGTCAATGCCTACAAGATCATCGAGGACACCCTGAACCTGCGGGATGTTCGGATTTTTGACTATATTCAGGATAGGGACGGAAAGAAAACCGCTGTGCTGAACAAGAAAGAAACCGCCATCGCCCAGGGCAAGCAGGAGCTTATCAAGCAGGCGTTCCAGGACTGGATATGGAAAGACCCGGAGCGGAGAGAACGGCTGACAACGCTCTATAATGTGCAATTCAACAGCCTGCGGCCCCGCGAGTACGACGGCAGCCACATCAGTTTTGTGGGCATGAACCCGGAGATTACGCTCCGCAAGCACCAGCGTGACGCCATCGCCCGCATCCTCTACGGCGGCAATACCCTGTTAGGCCATGTGGTGGGGGCCGGGAAAACGTGGGAAATGGCAGCGGCGGCGCAGGAGAGCAAGCGGCTGGGGCTGTGCCAAAAAAGCCTGTTCGTGGTGCCCAACCATCTGACGGAGCAGTGGGCGGCGGAGTATTTGCAGCTCTATCCCTCCGCGAACATCCTTGTGGCAACCAAAAAGGACTTTGAAACGAAAAATCGAAAGCGGTTTTGTGGCCGAATCGCCACCGGGGACTATGACGCTATCATCATCGGGCACAGCCAGTTTGAGAAGATACCCATGAGCATAGAGCGCCAGCGGTTTACGCTGGAACAGCAGTTAGACGAGATCGCCCTGGGTATCGCTGAATTGAAAGAACAAAAGGGGGAGCATTTCTCCGTTAAGCAGTTGGCGAGAACCAGGAAAGACATTCGGGAAAAGCTGGCAAGACTGAACGACCAAAGCCGAAAAGATGATGTGGTCACGTTTGAGGAATTGGGCGTTGACCGCATTTTCATTGACGAGGCCCATTATTATAAAAACCTCGTCTCATTTTCCAAAATGCGGAACGTGGGCGGCATCAGCCAGACGGAGGCGCAGAAGTCCAGCGACCTCTATATGAAGTGCCGCTATCTGGACGAGCTGACCGAGGGCCGGGGCGTTATTTTCGCCACAGGTACGCCTATCAGCAACACGATGGTGGAGATGTTCACCATGCAGAAGTATTTGCAGTATGAAACGCTCCGCCGTCAAGGGCTTTTGCACTTTGACGCATGGGCGTCCACGTTCGGGGAAACCGTCACCGCCATAGAGCTGGCCCCGGAGGGCACCGGCTACCGGGCCAAGACCCGGTTTGCCAGGTTCCACAACCTCCCGGAGCTGATGGCTATGTTCAAGGAAGTGGCGGACATCCAAACGGCGGATATGCTCAATCTTCCCGTCCCCAAGGCCGTCTATCACACGATCTCCCTGAAACCTTCTGAATTACAGAGGCAAATGGTAGCGGCGCTGGCGGAACGGGCTGAAAAGGTACGCAACAGGGAGGTAAGGAGCGACCAGGACAATATGCTGCTTATCACCAACGATGGGCGCAAGCTGGCCCTTGACCAGCGGCTCACCAACCCCCTGCTCCCCGACAGCGAAACCAGCAAAGTCAACGCCTGCGCCGACAACGTGTTTGAGATATGGCAGCGCACAGCCGATCAGCGTTCCGCACAGATGATATTCTGCGACCTGTCTACCCCCGGAAAGGAGCGGCCCATTGAAATGGCGGAAACTGAACCGGGTGCTTTTGAGATGGCGTCGTTTCAAAACCTGTACGATGACCTGTGCGACAAACTGATCGCCAAGGGCATACCGGCTGAAGAAATAGCCTACGTCCATTCCGCTAACACAGAGGCCAAGAAAAAAGAGCTGTTCGGCAAGGTGCGCTCCGGCCAGATACGGGTGCTGATCGGCTCCACACAGAAGATGGGGGCGGGCACCAACGTCCGTGCGACTCGTTCGTAACTGAAAAGGTTACGCTCAAGTCAGAATTTAATAAGATTGAAAGGAGC